>Ga0210409_10001141_pt1 | contig 36384 bp, 21 predicted proteins | sample IncBWH17MmetaG_FD_161649 | JGI IMG/M metagenome (GOLD analysis project Ga0210409, IMG submission 161649) | Forest soil microbial communities from Barre Woods Harvard Forest LTER site, Petersham, Massachusetts, United States - Inc-BW-H-17-M | ecosystem: Environmental > Terrestrial > Soil >... | reverse complement strand
ACTCTCATGAACATCACCGCTGGTTGCCTGGGTGAGATCGCCTTTGTGGGTTGGGGCGGAGAGGTTTTTAATGAGATCGGCCAGGCTGTGAAGAAGGCCTCCCCGTTCAGCCATACCTTCATCCTTACGCACTGCAACGGAGCCGCGGGATACCTGCCGACCCCAGAGAGTTATCCGCAAGGAGGATACGAAGTGCAAAGCAGCAGGTTCGGGCCCGGAGCAGCGGAAGCCCTCGTGAAAGAGACACTCCAAATGCTGAGGGACCTGCACGAGGGAGAACAATGAGATACACACCGTTGATAATACTGGCGAGCGCTTTACTCATGAACGACAGGCATCTGGTCCTGTCCGCCTCGGCGGCGGCGCCGGACTTTGGCCCCAACGTTCTGGTGTTCGATCCGGGCATGACCAACATTCAAAGCCGGATTGATGCGGTTTTCAAAAAACAGGAGCGGAACCAATTCGGTCCGGATCGATTCGCGTATCTTTTCAAACCGGGCAAATACGATCTGGACGTGCAGGTCGGCTTCTACATGCAGGTGCTGGGACTGGGACGCGCGCCCGATGACGTCGCCATCACGGGCGCGGTCAGGTCCAAGGCGCAATGGATGAGCCGCAGCAATGCCACTTGCAACTTTTGGCGCTGCGCGGAAAATCTTTCCGTCACTCCCACGCAGGATCAGAACATTAACATTTGGGCAGTGTCCCAGGCGACCGCGTTGCGCCGGGTCCATGTCAAAGGCGCCATGAACCTTTGGGACGGCGGATGGTCCAGCGGAGGCTTCCTCGCGGACACAAAGATCGATGGTCAGGTCAATTCCGGGTCGCAACAACAATGGTTTTCGCGGAACACAGAATGGGGCAGTTGGAAAGGCGGCTCCTGGAACATGGTGTTCGTCGGCACAGTCGATCCACCCGCGGGAGATTGGCCGCAGGCACCCTACACCGTCATCGACCAGACGCCGGTGGTTCGTGAGAAGCCGTATCTCTTTATTGACGAGCGTGGGGACTACTCCGTTTTTGTTCCTAACCTCGCTACCAAAGGCTCGAAGGGAATCACCTGGTCCAAAGGAGCAACGGCGGGAGCAGGCGTACCCATTGGCCAGTTTTACCTGGCCCACCCGGAGAGCGACAGCGCCGCCACTCTCAATGCCGCCCTGGAACAAGGCAAGCATCTGTTATTCACCCCGGGTATTTATCGGCTGGACGCACCGATCCGGGTTAGCCGTGCGGGAACAATTGTGCTCGGGCTGGGCTATCCGACTTTGCGGCCGCTGAACGGCACTGCGGCGCTGACTATTTCTGACGTTGATGGCGTCAAGGTCGGAGGGATTCTGATCGAGGCGGGCGCCACCAATTCGCCGACGCTGCTGCAGGTCGGTGAACTGGGCAGCCGCAAAACCCACGCGGCGGACCCGATCTTTCTTTGGGATATTTTTTGTCGAGCCGGCGGCGCGCAAGCGGGCCAGACAACGTGCATGGTCACGATCGACGCCAATAATGTCGTCGGGGACAATTTCTGGCTTTGGCGCGCCGACCACGGCCGGGGAGCGGGCTGGACGTCGAATCCGAACAAGAATGGCCTGGTAGTGAACGGTGATGATGTCACGTTGTATGGGCTATTTGTGGAGCATTGCCAGGAGTACCAGACGGTTTGGAATGGCAACGGAGGCCGGGTTTATTTTTACCAGTCGGAAATGCCTTACGATCCGCCGAGCCAGGACGCCTGGCGGCATGGGGAAGTTAACGGCTACGCTTCGTACAAGGTGGCGGACTCGGTCAAAACGCATGAAGCCTGGGGACTAGGGGTCTACTGCGTGTTCTATGCAGCGCCGGTCCTGGCGGAGACGGCAATCGAAACGCCTACGACCCCTGGTATCAAATTGCACCACATGGTGACGATTCGATTGTCCGGTCAAAAAAACAGCGGAATTTGCCACGTGATCAATGGCACAGGAGCGCCCGTCGTCACGAGCGGAAAAGCGATGGTTGACTGAAGCCAACGACGGCGGATTTCCGTTAGGTGAGCGTCCTTGCTGGGGCAGGTCCTTCCTTTAGCAGTGTTTATCCGTGTCCATCCGTGGTCTAAAGCCGTTTTCAGGTTCAGTTTCGTGGAGGCGTCTGCCGCGCCTGGGGTCGCTGGCTCGACTCTCGATAAGGTTTGCCTGCCCGGTACAGGTTGATGAGTTGCTGGTTCCGGGTAGCTAAGGCGGTATCCCCGGCTGCGGTGGCCACCTCCGCAGCGTGTTGAGCGGTAGCGATGGCCTGGGGAAAATTTCCCGCTTCGGCGTAGGCGGCCGCCAACGTACCGATAAAAGCGGCTTGCTTGAAGTGGGTCAGGGCGCAGGCGCGCTCGCCAAGTTGAACAGCGCGGCCCCCATCACGCAAATCCGCGTCGGCGCTCGTGGCCAGGAGCCAGGCAAAGTTGTTGAGCGCTTCAACCGCATTGGGGTCCAGGCGCACAGCCTGGTCCAGGTGCTCATAGGCTTCTCGAGCCCGACCGAGCGCGGGCAGCACGCCCGCGAGATTGACTCGAGCCCGCACGTCGGATGGATTGGCGCGCAACGCCGCCTGGTATTCGTCCGCTGCGGCCTGCCAGTTGCGCTGCACCCTGAGGAGCTGGCCCATAATATAATGGGCCCTAACGTACGAAGGGTCGATGGCCAGCGCGACACGAAAGCGCACCATGGCCTGGCTGGGCTGTCCTTGCTCCAGCAATCCCATCCCGATACCGAACTGAGCGGACGCATTATCCGCGGTGACTTCAGCGGCGTGAGTGAAGAGGCTCAAAGTGTTTTGCCAGTAACTAAGCTGGTGACGCGTTAAGGCGAAGAGAGTCGCGACCAGCACGAGAGCCGCACCCGCAGTTATTTGAGGAGTTACTTTTGGCCACCAGCGCCTCATCTCATCGCCAAGCCACCAGACCAACGCGAACGCGGGACCGATCAGGGGAAGATACGTATAGCGATCGGCCATGGCCTGTTCGCCCGCCTGAACCAGGCCGATCACCGGGATCAACATGCCCACAAACCAGAACCAGCCGATGACAAAATACGGCCGGCGCGGAGCCAGCCGCAGAAACAAAATCGAAACCAGAACCAGCAGCGCGCCGGCGCAAATGACTTCCCAAGCGGGCCATTGGTCGGAGAGATAGTAGTGGCGCGCCGGATGCGGGTAGATAATGGCCAGCCTGGCCGGCCAGAGTAAATCGCCTAGATACCGCACGTAACTTGTTAGCGCATTGGCCAGGCGTCCCGGCCAGGTTGACTGGCCAATCACCTGTGTGGCTCCAGCGCTTTTTTGGAATGAAAACGTGATTAACGAATCGATCAGCGCCAGCAAGAAGAAAGGCACCTTTTCCAAGAGTAGTCTGGACAATCCCGTGGTCGCAGAGAATGGATGCACGGAGTCCAAGCGCTGCAAAGGCCAGTAATCCAGCAGCAATAAAACGCAGGGCAACGTGACAACCATCGGCTTGCTCATCAGTGCCAAAGCAAAACACAACAGCGACGCCCAGTAAAACGTCCGACGCGCCCCCGGCCGTTCGGCTTTTCGGGCTTCCGTTTTCGCTTCCGCGCTTTTCCGATTTCCGCTTTCCCGCACATATTTTGCGTACAGCCACAAAGTCAACAGGAAGAAAAGGCCGGCCAACAGGTCCTTGCGCTCAGCGACCCAAGCCACGGATTCCACGCGCAGGGGATGAAGAGCAAAGATGCCGGCGACCAACCCGCTGCGCCAGACCGCGCCGGTCAGGTTTTGCAGCAGCAGGAACAAGAGGGCCGCGTTAAGCCCGTGAAACACCACATTCACCAGGTGGTGCGCGCGAGGCCGGACGCCAAAGAGTTGGCAATCCAAAGCATGGGACAAGACGGTTACCGGATGCCAATTTCCAACGACCGGCTTGGAAAACGCATAATGAAGCGTCTGCCAGTTCAATCCGCTTTGGATTTGCGGATTGTCCGTAACAAATTGGGGATCATCATAGAAAATGAAATCGTGGTTTCGAACCGGCCAATAGGCGCCGAAGGTGAGCAATGCCAGTAGCAAACAAAGGAGGAGGCCAGGGCGAAAATTCGGCAAGCGACCCTCGGGTGCAGGCTTCGAAGGCCCCAAAGGAATTGAAGCTGGAGGCTGCCGGCCTTTCTCCGCTAACGTTAGAGTACGCCTCGGAAGGGGCAAATCCCTCTGCTTCTTTCTTGCGGTCTTCGCGCCCTTTGCGTGAGGCTTGTGTGGCATGCCAAAGGTGAACTGCGAACCGCGCCGGTCCCGGGCTGAAGGGATGGCGCTCGGCGAGCGGCTACTTTAAGAACGCGTCATGAAATTCCTTCCAGTCGTCCAGGTTATTAAGATTCACCGCATCCTTGGCACAATGGGCATCATCGGGCAAGCTATTCGCATTCAGAACTGCTTTGCGAGTCGCGTCGTCATGAATGTAGCCGCAGATAGAGGCGTTGAGTTTCTCGATCGAAGCTCGGTCGAGTTTGGTGCCGGTCTTCTTGACCCAAGCCTCGAATTGGGGGTAGGTGGGCCGGCCTTGTTTGATGAAACTAATGACGGCATCACGTTTCAGGCCGAGCCCGTCGATGACCATCTGGTCGAAGCCTTTGCCGGCGCCCGGGTATCCTGGGGCCAGCTTGCCGGTCGACTCGAGCGAAAGTTTAAGCCAAAGCCGGGGCAAGTGCATAACGCCCAAAGGGCCGGCCACGCTGGAACTGATGAGAGGAACGATTGTATTCATAGACTTGAGTTTTTTTGCTTGGATTAGGAAAAGAAGCTTAAAGAGCTTGCGGGGCGGGATCAACGCCAATGATGCCGTCGCGGGATAGGGTGCAACTGGGCGCTACCACCGTCCCTGCCAAATGGTGGTCGTATCGAGATACTCCCGGATCGATCAAGGCGTTGCGGGGGTCAGGATGATGTTTCGAAAAGCAATGCCGCCATGGTCGCCTTGAAAATAAATAGGGCCGGGCGACTCTTCGTGACTATCGAAGGCGCCTCCGGTGATTCCTGGGATTTCCTCGTCGTTGATAATGGTCTGACCATTTTGGACAACCGTCACAAACCGGCCAAGCAGCGTAATGTCGAAGCTTTGCCAGACACCCGGTCGTCGCGACAACTCAGGGGCCGGAGCCAGAAAACCGTAGACGGCGCCCATGTGATGACTGGGCGGCTCCCGGATGGAATCGTCCTCGACTTGAACCTCGTATCGTCCGCGCAGATAAATGCCGCTATTGGCGTTCGTGGGGCAGTTGACTTCGACGTGCAATTTGAAATCCCGAAAAGTTCCATCCGTGGCGATATTCGACCCGGCGGCTTTGTTCACCAGCGACCCGTTTTCCACGACCCAACTGGAAGACTTGGCAGGGTTGTCAAAATGCCACCCGGCGAAATCTCGACCATTGAATAAAGTGACTGGTTCACCCCAGGTGGGGTTCGCCGGCCGCATCAAGGCGGGAGCCCGCCGGCCGGTCCAGGTCCATGCCGTGCCGTTGGGGCCGCTCGCCGAACCGCCCAAGCGTGCACCGGTGGCGCCTGCATCAATGATCATTCCTTGAAAGACCAAGTCGTTGGTGCTGCCCTCCTCTTCCTTGGGAGAGACGAATTGAAGGCGCTCGCCCTGAATCAGCACCTTGGGCAGTGGGCGCGCGTTGCCCCAGCGACCGACGAAGGTGGCCTTCCAGGCGCCACGGTCTTGAGTCAGTTCCAGCCAGGATGGGACCTGTTTCTGACCGGCCTCCGTTATGGTCAGGTCCCAACGTCCGGCAAAGGCAGCTTCTGGGAAGGCTCCGGCGTTCAGGTCCGCAGCGCCGGTGGATCCAAGGCCTGCCACAAACCAGAGGAAGATCACCGCTGAGCGCGGAGCGAAATGCCAGGAAAAGTTGTTCATCGCCGTCAGCCTACACATTTCCCCCGCCGTGGACGACCAGGATTTTCATCCCGATTTGTTATTGCCGCCTTCGGCCAACACGCTACTCTGGGGATACAAAGCCGTGAGAATCAAACGCTACCTCATCGCCTCAGGGAAAGATCCAGAGCAACTGCAAAACGAAGTGAGCAAGCTTCTCGCCGAAGGGTGGCAGCCCTTCGGCCAAATGACAGTGGCCGAGACCGCGACAGGATCTGGGGAGCGTTTCTTCCAGCCGATGGTCCAGTTCGAAGGAGAGATTCGTAGCTAAAGCTCTGCTGGGTGGGGCGAGGCTCCCGCCGAGCCCTGATCAAGTTAGTTAGGGCTCGGCCTGAGCCTCGCCCCACCACCCGCTCCTCTCGCCACGAGTCGCGTCTTGTAAACCCTTTGAATCCTCATTACATTCAAGTTAATGCTCGTAAGAAGTGGTGCTAAGGTTTCGTCTTCGGCCAGATTCCTCCGACCCGGGCCCGCGTTGCTGATGATGGCCCTTCTGGCATTGGACACCCCACTGGCGGTCTGGGCGGCGGATGGCGCGGACAAAATTGATTTCAATTTCGAAGTCAGGCCGATTCTGGCGGACCGCTGCTTTAAGTGCCACGGACCCGACGCAAAGGCGCGCAAGGCCAAGTTGCGGCTGGATATGCGGGACAGTGCTTACGCCCTCCGAGATGCGCAGGCGGGCAAGCGGGCGGTCGTTCCCAACCATCCGGAGCAGAGCGAACTGTACCGGCGCATTACAGCCACGGACGACGATGATCGAATGCCGCCGGCCGCGAGCAATCTTACCCTGACAGATGAAGAAAAGGAGTTGCTGCGCCGGTGGATTGCGCAAGGCGCCGAGTACAAGCCTCACTGGGCCTTTATTCCCGTGGAGAAGCCGGCGGTACCTTCGGTCGCGGATAAATCACAAGTTCGAAACCCGATCGATTCATTTGTAATTGCCCGCCTGGCGCGCGAAGGGCTCCGACTTTCGCCGGAGGCGTCCGCGGAAACGCTGATTCGACGATTGAGTTTCGATCTGCGCGGGCTTCCGCCGACGTTGGAGGAAATTGATCAGTTCCTGACCGATAAATCACCCGAAGCCTATGAGCGGCTGGTGGACAAGTTCCTGGCTTCGCCGGCCTACGGCGAGCACCTGGCCAACGATTGGCTGGACCTGGCGCGCTTCGCCGACACTTATGGATACCAGAACGACGTGCAGCGTGACATGTCGCCCTGGCGGGATTGGGTGATTCGCGCTTTCAATCAGAACCTGTCCTACGATCATTTCATCCTCTGGCAGCTGGCGGGGGATTTGCTCCCCTCCCCCACCCGCGACCAGGTCCTGGCGACGGCCTTTAACCGATTGCACCGGCAGACGAACGAAGGCGGCAGCGTTGAAGAGGAATTCCGCGTTGAGTACGTGGCCGACCGCGTCGCCACCACCGGCACCGCGTTCCTGGGATTAACCCTGGGCTGCGCGCGCTGCCATGATCACAAGTACGACCCGGTTACGCAGAAGGATTTTTACCGGATGTCGGCCTTTTTTAACAACATCGACGAGTCCGGGTTGTATTCCCATTTCACGAGAGCGACCCCGAGTCCGTCACTGTTATTGTACGCCGCGGGCGAGGAAGCCAAGCACAAAGCCCTGCTGGATAAAATCGACGACAGGAAATCGGCATTGGAGAGTGTGGCGCGCCAAGAGGTCCCAGAATTCGCCTCGTGGTTTATCGAGGCACAGCGCTCGATTCCACGCCCGGAACCGGATGCAGCGTTCGCTCTGGATGTGATTACGAACGACACCACACCCAATCGTTTCGGGACCAATTCGGCTACACTCGTCGATGGTCCCGAGCTCGAGGAGGGCAAGCTGGGGAAGGCTCTGAAATTCAGCGGAGACAACTCGGTCATCTGCAAGGGCGCCGGCGTCTTCAACCGCACCAGCCCGTTCAGCTTTGGCCTGTGGCTGAAACCGACTGAAAAACAGGAACGAGCCGTAATTTTTCACCGTTCGCGCTCCTGGACCGATTCAGGCAGCCGCGGATACGAATTGCTGCTCGAGGACGGAATTCCCAGTTTCAGCCTGATTCACTTTTGGCCCGGCAACGCGTTGAAGGTGCGCGCCCGCAAAGAACTTCCGCTCAATCAATGGTCGCATCTGACCACCACCTACGACGGCTCGAGTCGGGCGGACGGAGTGCACCTGTACCTCAATGGCGAACCGATGGAATTGGAAGTGGTTCGCGACAATCTCTACAAAGATATCCTCCATCGCGAGGAATGGGGCGACGCGGACGTTGATCAAGTCCAGCTGACCTTGGCGGGCAGGTTCAGGGATTCGGGCTTCAAGAACGGCCTCATCGACGAGTTCGAGGTATTCGATCGCTGCCTAAGCCCGGGTGAAGTGAAGCTGGTCGCCGGACAAGGTTCTTCCACTGCAACTGGGAAAGACTTGTTGAGATATTATCTTCAACGATTGGATGAGCCCTGCCAGGCCAAGATTGCCGAGCTGCAAAAACTTCGCGGGCAGGAAAACCGGTTGATTGATGATGTGCCGGAAATCATGGTGATGAAGGAGCTGCCGCACCGGAGGCAGACTTATCTGCTCAAGCGCGGGGCCTACGACGCACCGGGAGAGCCGGTGGATCCGGACGCGCCCGAACAGATTCTTCCTTTTGCCAAGGACTTGCCGCGCGACCGGCTCGGCCTGGCGGAGTGGATCATCGACCCGAAAAACCCTCTGACGGCGCGTGTGGCAGTCAATCGCGCCTGGCGCATGCATTTTGGCACTGGGCTGGTCGCGAGCGAGGAAGATTTCGGAACGCAAGGGAAACTACCGACCCATCCGGCTTTGCTGGATTGGCTGGCGGCCACGTTCATGGAAAACCAGTGGAACCTTAGGCAGCTCCACAAGCTCATTGTGATGTCTGCGACTTATCGCCAGTCCTCCCAAGCGGGCCCCGAACTGCTCGCCAAAGATCCGGACAACCAACTCTTGTCGCGCGGACCTAAACATCGTCTGCGAGCAGAGGAGATTCGCGACAATGCCCTGGCCGTCAGCGGGCTGCTTTCATACCGCATCGGCGGCCCGAGCGTGAAACCCTACCAACCCGACGGTCTCTGGGAGCAATCGGGAACCGCCAGCCATTACGTTCAGGACAAAGGCGAGGGTCTCTATCGGCGCAGTCTCTACACTTTTTGGAAACGAATTGTGCCGCCGCCTAACATGCTTATTTTCGACGCACTCACCCGGGAAGTGTGTACCGCGCGGCGTGAAACCACCACCACGCCGCTCCAGGCGCTGGTGTTGCTCAACGACCCGCAATTCGTCGAAGCGGCGCGCGAGATGGCTGCGGGCCTGCTTCGCCAATGTGGCGACAATGTCGCTGCCTGCGTCAGGAGAGGCTTTCGCCTGACCACCGGCCGCCAACCCAAACCTCGCGAGCAGGAGCTTTTACAGCAACTTTACGAAGACCAATTGAAACGCTTTGAGGCTAACCCGGCGGCCGCCGACCAATACCTTAAGATTGGCGAACAGCCGCTGGACCAAACGTTGCCGCGGCCGCAATTGGCCGCAACCGCGGTGCTGGCCAGCGCGATGATGAACCTGGAAGAATTTGTAATCGAAAGATAAGGACTTTATGAATCTGGACCGAGGTCACGAAGCAGGCGCAAGTCTCCCTGGGAGCGCCCGCGTCCCGCCAGCGAGTGCCGAGGGAGGCTATGGCGTAACAGCGGTTCGTCCGCCGGAGAATCCTGCAACGCGCCGGCGGGACGCCGGCGCTCCCAGGGCACCGCTTTGCACCGGCCCACTGCCGGCTGCCGGATTGACGCGCCGACATTTTCTAAACCGGTTCGGCATGGGTTTAGGCGGCATCGCCCTGGCGCATTTGCTTAACCCGCTCCGTGCGGTCGCGGAGGAACAGACATACCATGGACATGCGGGCATTCTCGGTGCGCCGCACTTTCCAGCCAAAGCCAAACGGGTCATTTACCTGTTCATGGCTGGCGGGCCATCACAACTGGAGACCTTTGATTATAAGCCCACGCTCAACCAGCGGAATGGAGAGGACCTGCCCGAGTCGGTGCGCATGGGCCAGCGGCTGACAGGCATGTCCGGCAACCAAGCAATACTGCCTTTAGCGGGGTCGATTTTCAAATTTCAGCAGCATGGCAAGGCGGGCGCCTGGGTGAGCGAATTGCTCCCACATACTGCCAAGGTCGTTGACGATTTGTGCTTTATCCGTTCCCTGTACACGGAGGCCATTAACCACGACCCCGCGATCACCTTCATGCAAACCGGCTCGCAACTCTCGGGTCGCCCCAGCATTGGCTCCTGGCTCAGCTACGGCCTTGGCACCGATAACGAAAATCTGCCGGCGTTTGTTGTGCTGATCACTCCGGGCAAAGTCGACCAGCCCTTATATGCCCGGCTCTGGGGCAGCGGCTTTTTGCCTTCCGAATACCAGGGCGTTCAATTCCGCTCAGGCAAGGAACCGGTATTGTATCTCGACAACCCCGCGGGCATCTCCGCGGACAGCCGCCGCTCGATGCTGGGCCGGCTCCGCGAGATCCAGGAATTCCAGAAGGCGGAATTCGGCGACCCGGAACTGGACGCGCGTATCGCGCAGTACGAGATGGCATTCCGGTTGCAAAGCTCCGTCCCTGAGGTCATTGACAACTCCAAGGAACCCGACAGCGTTTTCGACCTGTATGGGCCCGACGCGCGCAAACCCGGAACCTTCGCCTCCAATTGCCTGCTCGCGAGGCGCCTGGCTGAAAAGGGGGTGAAGTTTATCCAATTGTACCACCAGGGCTGGGACCAGCACGGCAATCTGCCCAAGGGAATCGCCAACCAATGCCGCGAGACCGATCAACCCGCGGCAGCCCTGATCACCGACCTCAAACAACGGGGTTTGCTTGAGGACACGCTGGTGATTTGGGGCGGAGAATTTGGCCGGACCAACTATTCACAGGGAAAACTCACCAGTACTGACTACGGACGGGATCATCATCCCCGATGTTTCACGGTTTGGATGGCCGGCGGCGGTACCAAGCCGGGAACGATTCTTGGTGAGACCTGCGAGTTCGGGTACAACATCGTCCGCGATCCGGTCCACGTTCATGATTTCCACGCCACGATGCTCCGCTTGTTGGGCATCGATCACGAACGACTCACTTACAAGTACCAGGGACGCCGCTTTCGTCTCACCGATGTCTTCGGCAAAGTGGTTGAGGGAGTGATGGCGTGAGTTTTGGGTTGGCTCTTGGGAGTAGCGCAGACTTTCAGTCTGCTGTATCGCCCACTTGTAGTCGGCAGGCGTGCGAAAGCGTTTGGAAGTCGGGGACTTCCCTTGCCCCCGGCAAACTGGAGGTCCGACTGGTGGTGTGCGAGACCTGAAGTCCGCCTTAAGATGCCGAAGTTTTGTGCCTAACACATTCTTTTTGACTTGGTAGTTGTCGCGTTGTATGGACTTACTTGGCATGACACGAGCCCGATTCATCCATCTGCGCCGGTTCTGCGCCCGAGAGCGAGGCAGGGGCCAATGACCAGCCCCAGCGCGGCGGCAAGGATGGACCCCACTGAGCCCAATCCCGGCGACGGCGCAAACGGAAACTCCGCAGCCAGTTCGAAACCCGGCCACCTCTCGCTGGAGAATGTGCATGGCACAGTGCCCGTGCCGCCTCCCATGGCCGGTTTCTGGAAAAGCTGGCGCGCGTTTGTAGGACCCGCGATTCTGATCAGTGTTGGCTACATGGACCCGGGCAACTGGGGCACGGATTTGGCGGGAGGCGCCCAATTTAAGTACGGGCTGCTGTGGGTCGTGGGTCTGGCGAGCCTGATGGCGATTTTCCTGCAGGTCCTCTCGGCGCGGTTGGGAGTGGTGACGGGCAAGGACCTGGCGCAATGCTGTCGCGACTGGTATCCGGCCTGGACGCGCTGGCCCAACTGGATTTCGAGCGAGATCGCTATTGGCGCTTGCGACCTGGCCGAAGTGCTGGGCAGCGCGGTAGCGCTCAATCTGCTGTTTCATATTCCGTTGCTGTGGGCGGTGATCATTACCGGTTTGGACGTACTATTGTTGCTGGGTCTCCAACGGTTTGGCATGAGGACCATCGAAGCGGTCGTGTTGGTGCTCGTGGCGACGATGGCGATCTGCTATTGCATCGAAATCTTTGCCCTCGCGCCGACCAAGCCGCACTTTGGGGAATTGGGGCGCGCGCTGATCTCACCCAATTTCCGGGAGCACGGGATGATCTACGTGGCCATCGGCATGGTCGGCGCCACGGTCATGCCGCACAACCTCTACTTGCACTCCGCGCTGGTCCAGAGCCGCAAACTGCAGAAGGACCGGCCCTCGATGCGGCGTGCGCTTTTGTTCAATACGATCGATACGACTTCCGCCCTGTCGATCGCTTTCCTGGTAAACGCCTCGATCGTGGTGCTGGCGGCAGTCGTCTTTTATGGAAAGCAGAGCGTCACGGTAGCCGGCGGCGATGTGGTGAAGTTCAGCCCCGACAGTGACTGGATCCGGGTGGCCTACCTGACGTTGGCCCCGTTGCTGGGCACCACGGCCGCCAGTCTGCTGTTTGCCGTGGCACTTTTAGCTGCAGGTCAAAGCAGCACGATCACGGGCACTTTGGCGGGCCAGGTGGTAATGGAGGGCTTCATGCATTGGCGCATCAGACCCTGGCTGCGCCGGCTCATCACCCGTTCTCTGGCCATCCTGCCGGCCATCATTATCATCGGTCTTCGCGGTGACGGCAGTGTGAACGACTTGCTGACTCTCAGCCAGGTCGTCCTGGCGCTGCAACTGCCCTTCGCCATGTTCCCGCTGCTCCACTTTGCCTGCTCCCGCTCACGCATGGGCGCATGGAAGCCCGGCTGGTTCCTGTTCGGCGCGGGCTGGGCCAGCGCGCTGCTCATTACCGCCATGAATATTTACGGGCTGCCCGATGCCTGCAAAACTGCCTGGCAGGTTGTGGTGGGCCGTTAATCGGAAGGCTGAGCAACCATGACCGGCGCGCGCGTTACGACACACCATTGGACCCCGAGCTTAAGGGGCCTCGTTTTTTTGCTGGCCTCCTCCTCGCTGGCGTGCTTGCTGGTCGATTTTTACGGGATCTGCTCGATGCGCCTATTCACCCTGACAATTTTTCTGCCGGCGGTATTGGCCCTGGCTGCGCTGGGGATTTATGATTGGCGAGGCGGGGATGGGCGCCTGGGCTGGTCGGTGCTCATTGGCCTGAGCGCCGGCTTGCTGGCGGCGGCTGCCTATGACCTTTTCCGGCTGCCTTTTGTGTTTGCGCGCCAGTGGGGAATTGCCTGGCTAATTCCGCCCATGGACCTCTTCAAGGTTTTTCCGGGCTTCGGCGCAATGATCCTGGGACAGTCCGTCCATCAGGTCGTCTATTCGACGGCGGCCTCGTTACTGGGTTGGAGCTATCATTTCAGCAATGGGGCCAGCATCGGTATCATGTACCTGGCGATCATTGGCGATCCGCGCCGAAGACACTGGGCCTGGGCGATCTTGATGGCGGTTGCGCTTGAGCTCGGCATGCTATTCACCCCCTACCCCCGTGTCTTCCACATCGCGGTCACCTCGCGCTTTGTGATCGTGACCATGGCGGCACACGCGATCTTTGGAATCGGCCTTGGCCTGACGGCGCAATGGTTCGCCCGGCGAGCCTCGGCACATTAGTTCAGATTTTGGCTGCCATTACACACTCGAAGATGTAAGTCAAAATCATTTGCCAAATTATAGAGGCTGCTTCATAATTAAAACGGTTCCGTTCGTACCCGGTGCTTTTTACTGGGTTTTGGTTAAACAAATTTGGCACGATTCGCATGATTCAGGCACCTGCAACACCTGCTCCGGCAACCATCCCGGTGGAAAAAGAAACCACGGTCGGGAACTATTTTGTCTCCAACTACCCGCCGTTCTCGTTTTGGAGACCGGAGCATGTCGACGACGTGACGGCCGCGCTGGATCAGCCCCCGGCGCCGGGAACGCCCCTGGGCGTTTATCTCCACATTCCTTTCTGCAGGAAACGGTGCCACTTTTGCTATTTCCGGGTTTACACCGACAAAGATTCCTCGGCCATCAAGGCGTATTTGGATCTCGCGGTGCGCGAATTGGAATTGTACGGGCAGAGGCCCTTCATCGGCGGCCGAAAACCACAGTTCATTTATTTTGGCGGCGGGACTCCCTCGTATCTGTCCGAAGCCCAACTGTTGGACCTGACCAACCGGATGAAAGCAGTCCTGCCGTGGGACGCAGCGGAGGAGGTTACTTTCGAGTGCGAACCGGGCACGTTGTCGGATCATAAATTGAAGACCATCCGCGAAGTGGGCGTCTCCCGGTTGAGCCTGGGGGTGGAGAATTTTAGCGACCATATTCTGGACATCAATGGCCGCGCGCACCGCTCGCGCGAAATACATCGGGCGTATCATTTCGCGCGCGAGCTGGATTTTCCGCAGATCAATATCGACTTGATCGCCGGGATGGTGGAAGAGACCGAGGAAAACTGGCGGGATTGCGTCGCGCGCACGCTGGAACTGGCGCCCGACAGCGTGACCATTTACCAGATGGAGGTGCCGTACAACACCAACATTTACCAGGAGATGAAAGCTGAGGGCAGACTGGTTGCGCCGGTGGCTGATTGGCAAACCAAACGACGCTGGGTGCAGTACGCGTTCGCGGAGCTCGAAAAGGGCGGATACACCGTGGCCAGCGGCTATACCGCGGTGAAGGATCCCTCGCGCACACATTTCGTTTACCGGGACAGCCTGTGGCAGGGAGCCGACTTGATCGGTTTGGGGGTCGCGTCCTTTTCACACATCGGTGGAACGCACTTTCAAAATCAGCATGATTTCGAACCTTACCTGGCCGCCTTGCGGGACGGAAAACTGCCTATTTACCGGGCGCTAACGCCCACTAACGAAGAGCGGCTCATCCGGGAACTGGTGCTCCAGTTCAAGCTAGGTAGAATTAGCCGCAATTATTTTCAGAGAAAGTTCGGAATCGACGTGCTTTCCCGGTTCGAGGGCCCCCTGGCGCAATTGCAATCCGGGGGAGCATTGGTCATCGACGGCGATTGGCTGCGCTTGACCCGGGATGGCCTGCTCCAAGTGGACCGGCTGGTGCACGAATTCTTTCTCCCGGAACATCGAACGGCCCGCTATGCCTGAACTCCTCGCCGCTGGCTGATGCCCGGGTCAAGCTGATTTATGACGTTCAGTACAGCTCCTTCCCAAAGTCGAACGGACACACCACGGCCACACGGATGGGCCTCTTTGTTGCAACATTTTTATGGAAAACTGGGGTTGCCGTTGCCAAGCCTGAACGAAGTGCCAGGGGAGGAAATGCCGCAGCCCTACAAAGGCCTGCTGGTTCACTCGTCGGATATGACGCCGACACTGGAGGCGTTTTATCGACAGCCGATAAGCCTGAACGTGCTGACGCGGGAGCAGCACGACTATTCCTATCTGCGGGAAGTGGTCTTAAAATCGTCCAGCGATGCCCGGCCGGTTGTGTATGGAGTTATTCGCATTTGCCTGGACCATCTTCCGCGCCCGGCAAGCCTGCGAGTGCTCGAGGAGCAAAGGCCTTTGGGCAATATCCTTCAACGTGAAGCCATCCCTCACTTGAGCTGGCCGCAAGCCTTTTTCAGTGTCCACTCGGATTCGCACCTGGGACACGTCCTGTATTTGTCCCAACCGGCTACGCTGTACGGCCGCCGCAATGTGTTGCTGGATGGCTCGCGTCGATTGCTGGCCGAGGTAATCGAGATCCTGGCCCCGGTCCCGTGATCCCTTTGCACAAATACACTCCTTTATGCCCACCCCCACAACGTTTGACACTATCGTGATTGGCGCCGGTCCGGCCGGCTCGGCCGCTTCCGCGCTGCTTGCCGAGCGCGGTCTGCGCGTGCTCGTACTGGAGCGGGAAAAATTCCCGCGCTATCACATCGGCGAATCGCTCCTCCCGTTTACCGTCTTCCCGCTTAAGCGGCTTGGCCTCGTGGACCGGATGCGCGCATCCGCGTTCGTCAAGAAGTACAGCGTCCAATTCGTTTCCCCTTCGGGCAAGGCTTCCCAGCCCTTTCATTTCTCGACGCGGTACGAACCGGACGTAGCGCAGACCTGGCAGGTCCTGCGCTCGGAGTTCGATCAAATTCTCATGGACAATTCCCGGGCCAAGGGCGCAACGATCCTCGAAGAAACCACCGTGGAGCAACTCCTCCAGCAGGACGGCCGCACCTTGGGCGTGCGTGCGCGCAACAAAGCCGGTGAAGTTTTCGAGTTTCGCGCCCCCATGACGCTCGACTGTTCCGGCCGCGAGGCGTTCGTGCCGACACGCCTCAATTGGCGCATCCGCGAGCCCAAACTTAACAAGGTGGCAGTCTGGACCTATTATCGTGGCGCCCTGCGCGATCCCGGCCTGGATGCCGGCGCCACCACCGTGGCTTATGTGCAGGAGAAAGGCTGGTTTTGGTACATCCCGCAGCACCGCGACATGATTAGCGTGGGAGTGGTTGCCGAGGGAAAATATCTCACGCGTGACGGTGTGCGCGAACCCAGGGACATCTTCAATCGGGAGATCGAACAGAATCAATGGATTAAAGATCACCTGGCCTGCGGCACACAGGTTGGCCAGCACTTCATTACCAGTGAGTTCTCGTTCCGCTCGCGCTATTGCGCGTCCGACGGCCTGTTGCTGGCCGGCGATTCCTTCGGTTTTCTCGACCCGGTCTTCTCCTCCGGAGTGATGTTTGCGTTAAAAAGCGGCGTATTGGCCGCCGACGCAATCTACGCGGCTTATGAGGCGCAGGATTTCGCGGCGGAACGCTTCACGGAGTACAGTCAGGTTCTCCGGGAAGGCATCGAAAATATGCGCCGGCTGGTTTATGCATTCTACGACGAAAGGTTCAGCTTTCGCAAATTGACCAACAAGTATCCGGACATGGTTGGCCCAATCACCGACTGCCTGTCGGGCGATGTGAACAAGGATTTTTCCAAACTGTACGCGGCGGTCGCGGAAAGCGCAGAGGTGCCCGAACCGCTGCCTTATGGCGCACCGCTTCTGCGAGCGGACGCCCAGCCATCCTGTGCGTAGACGCTGACGCCATGCCATACGAATTCCAGCTCAGCCGGAGAGTCGAGTTTTCAGATACCGACATGGCGAGGATCATGCATTTCTCGAACTTCTTCCGTTTCATGGAAGCGACCGAAACGGCTTTCATGCGCTCGCTAGGGCTGTCAGTGGTGCTCTCCTCGTGCGGGCTGGATGTTTGTCTGCCGCGCGTCCACGCCGAATGCGACTATCAACTTCCTTTGCGATTTGAGGACGAAGTGCTGGTCCATCTGTTGGTGGAGAAAAAAGCCACGCGCACGATTACCTACCAGTTTCGCTTTCTGAAAGTGAACGACAGCACGCAGTTGGAGGTCGCCCGGGGCAGGCTGGTCGCGGTTTGCGCCGCGCGCCAACCGGACGGCACCATGAAAGCCGTTCCACTGCCAGAGGCCTTTGCCTCCAAACTCCAGCAAGCCCCTGCAGATCTGTTGAGTAACGGCGCCAACGGCCCGCGGAACACGGATACGCCCGCCGCGCTTACCAGCGGCGGAAGACCTGCGACGCACCACGCGACACGCACCACGTCCCGCGACCCCGATTCGAACCTCTAAACGCATCGCTCTCCAAACACTATGAACGAATTGAACACTTCACATTCCCAAAGCCAAGGTTGGCTGTTTTTCGCGCTCATCACCGTCGGTTGCTGGGGGCTTTACGGCGCCTTCCTGCACTCCGGCCAGACGGGTATGCAGGACCCGGTCCACGGCCGCTACAAGGCCTTTTTATGTGTCGGGATCGCCTACTTTCTGACGGCCGTGCTGGCACCTTTGGCGGTGCTGCTCTTCAAAGGCGCCTCCTGGACTTTTGCTCCCAGCGGCGTCCTCTGGTCGTTATTGGCTGGCATCGTTGGCGCCGCCGGCGCTTTCAGCGTGTTGCTCGCCTTTGGCGCGAAGGGCTCGCCGGCGGTCGTTATGTCGATCGTTTTCGCCGGGGCTCCTGTGTTGAACGCGCTCTATTCCTTGGCCCTGCATCCCCCGGCCGGCGGCTGGCTCAAGCTGCCCTTGCCGTTTGTGCTCGGGATCGTCCTGGCGGCGGTGGGGGGCTGCATGGTGTCGCTCTACAAACCCGCGCCGGCCAAGCAACCCGGAGCAGCCGCGGCTCAAACGGCCCAACCCGCGCAACCGCTCAGCCGCGGCCAAGCCGGACAGCCATTGTAAATACTGCCGTTCTGTTGCTCAAGCAGAGCGCTCTCGCATCTGGGGATCTGCTTAAGCTCTGAACTCGCGATTGCGCCTGTGGATCACTCAGTAGACCGAAACCAAATCGAGCAATTGCAGTTACGTAAACTGCAATCTTTGCTCGGGGCTGTCCTTGCCGGGAATGCCTTCTACGAACGCAAGCTCCACACCGCAAAATTCAACCCGTCCATTGCGAAATTGCCGGACTTTTCGCAACGCATTCCTTTTACGACCAGGCACGAGTTAGTCAGAGACCGGCTCGATCGACCTCCGTATGGCACGGATTTGACTTATTCGCTGGATCGTTATGTCCGCTGCCATCAAACCAGCGGCACCACCACGGTTCCGATTCGCTGGCTGGACACGAGAGAAAGCTGGGACCACATCGTCGATAATTGGATTCAAATCCTTGGTCGAGCAGGCGTTACGCCGCAGGACCGGTTTTTTTTTGCGTTTTCGTTCGGGCCATTTCTCGGTTTTTGGTCGGCGCTGGACGCGGTGCTGCGCTTGGGCTGTTTCTGTTTTCCGGGCGGGTCCATGACCAGCGTGGCGCGCGTGCAGGCGATTCTCGACAATCAAATCACCGTGCTGTGCTGCACACCCACTTATGCTCAACACTTGGGGGAGGTTGCTCGCGAAAAGGCTATCGACCTGGCCCAAAGCGGGGTGCGGCTGATCATCGTGGCCGGCGAGGGTGGTGGGAGCATTCCTGCGACGCGCAATCGAATCGAGCGACTGTGGCCCGGCGCTACTGTCTTCGATCATCATGGAATGACAGAAGTGGGACCGGTAAGCTACCAATGTCCAGCCAAGCCTGGAACGCTGCATGTGCTTGAGTCCGCCTACTTCGCCGAGGTCATTCATCCGCAATCCAGTGCCACTGTAGCTACAGGCGAGACGGGCGAATTAGTGCTGACCACCCTGGACCGTCTCGGTTCCCCCCTTCTCCGCTACCGCACCGGAGACCTCGTGAAACCGCGGACGGATGCACCCTGCGCCTGTGGATCCTACGAGTTGGCGCTGGAAGGCGGCATCCTGGGCCGCACCGACGACATGGTGGTCGTCAGGGGGGTGAACGTTTACCCCAGTCTCATCGAAGAAATTGTCCGCGCATGCCCCGCAGTCGCAGAATATCGGGTTCAACTGGATTGCCGGCAGGCCATGACCGAGATCTCGCTCGAACTGGAGCCCACGGCAGATTGTGAAGCGCCCAAGGCTTTGCAACAGCAGCTCGAGCAGGCTTTTAAATCAGCACTGAACCTGCGAGTGCCGGTTCAATTGCTGCCTCCGGACTCTCTGCCGCGTTTCGAAATGAAATCCCAACGGTGGGTGCGACTTAACGAGTGAATCGTTAATACCTCTCACGCGTCCTTGTGCTTGAGGCGAATCTGCTGGATCTCCTGGAACGGGATCAAGACTTCCTCAGTGGCGCCGCCCCGCTGGATTTCCAAATGGAGATCGTTGGCCGCGATGCGCGAGATGCGTTGTCCGTTGTACTCACCCCGAGAGGTTTTTATGGACAAAACCATGTCGCGATCCGCCTCGCGCCGGACAACACTGAAGAAGCCGGGGAACTTCGTTTCGATAAAGCGGCGATTGAAAGTGAACTGGCCTCGTTGATAGGTAATCGTCTCGGGCAGCCGCGTTTTGTCGGGGCCTGCGTCGGTTTGGGCCAATTTAAGCCCAGCGGGGTGTTCGGCCTGGCCCTGCATCGGATTCACATCGGCCGCTGCCCCGGCTGCTTGCGGGATGGGTTCTGCGGCGCTTTGGGCCGCCGCTGCTTCCTCCCGGACTTCCGCCGCGGTCTTGCCGACTCGGGTCGGCAAGGAGAGGAAGACGATCGGCGAGAGAATGCCCAGCAGCGGAATGGCCGAGAGCCCACAGACCAGCGCCGGGGGCTGCGCGCGGAAGATGGCCACCTCATAGCCGGCATAGACCGTGGCGGCATAAACGAGCAGCAAAACCAAAACTCCAATAGTCGAGGAGGCCAGCGCGCCCAGCAAAGACTGGCGTCGGGGCCGATCCAGCCTGGGCGGTTGCTTAATATTGACTTCGGTCTTCTTGATCTTCTCCTGTTGAGTAATTTCGATGAATGGCTCAACGAAGGGTCCCATTCGTTGATTCTTAGAGAAATTCCTCAAATCGTCCTGCGAGAAGCTGGCCCAAGGCACGCGCTGGTAATCGCCCTCGCCGACCTTAATCTGAACCCCTTGATCGTTGGCCGTCGTGGGTAAGACCTCGCCGTTCATCGTCTGGCCGTTCGCAAGTTTGAAAGTATCTGCGTGGAGCAGGCCGGTTAACGGCCCGAGAAGAAGGGCTCCAACAATCAGGTATAAACTGCGCACCATGGCTTCTGGATAACAAAAGCTCCTCGCCAAAGGAAGAGAAAATAACACAAGGTTTTCATGCCCAACCCAACGGGGCGAGGCTTTCGCCGAGCCTCTGCGAGAGAACCAGGGCTCGGCGAGCTTCGCCCGCCGGGCTGAATTAGAGGATGCCTGTGAAACTCACCGCGCGGTCAAGTCGCTTCGGCCGAGATGGGCCACCAGGTCCTCGACGACCCAGTTGGATTGTCCGCGCTGTAGTGCGTCCGCGGCGGCCCCGTGTTGCCAGACGCCGTAGCGCATGGTCGTGAGCGGATCTTTTTGCAACTCCGGTTGGGCCAGCAGGCCGGCCAGATACCCTGAAAGGACATCGCCGCTTCCCCCTTGGGCCAGATGCGGGTTGCCTGAGGAGTTTACATAAACTTCTCCTTCATTTCGACCAACCAGGGTCTGATGGCCTTTCAGGATGACCCAAGTGCCGCCGAAGCGTTGCGACAAGTCTCGCAACGCCTGCACGCGGTTGGACTGAACCTCTTTTGAATCCGTTTCAAGTAACCGGGCGGCCTCTCCCGGATGCGGAGTAATGACGCGTGCCCCGGGCAGCGGTCCGCTCATACGCGGCACCCAAGCCAGGGCGCTGGCGTCCACGATCACCGGGCCAGGAAACTTGCGCCATACCTCCGCTACGAGCAGCTTGATTTGGTCGGGCAGGTCGGGAGCGGCGAGCCCCGGGCCGATCAAGATGGCGGTGCGGTTTTCCGGTAGCTTGGAATCAGAGCGCCATGGAGAGACCATGACGGCTTGGAGTTGCGAGGCAACAACGTGATAAGCGGGTTCGGGAGTATAGAGAGTGATCAGGCCAGGCTGTGCCCGTTGGGCGCCTCGTGACGTCAGGACGGCCGCTCCGTGATAGCCAAGACTCCCGGCGATGATGGCAAGGTGGCCGTAGGTGCCTTTGTGGCCGGCAACGGCGCGCCTTGGCGGGAAGTCTTTAAAGTCCCGATGAAGGGTCCATTGGAGCTCGCCCGGTGGAGGGGGTTCAGAAAGCCCCACCTCGTGGGCAATTTCCAGCCGGCCAACAAAACTCCAAGCTGCGCTCGAGAGCAGGCCCAGCTTTGGCGCTCCGACTGTAAGCGTAATGAAAGCTTCTATAACCGCGCCCTGCGATTGGCCGGTTGAGACGTCCAAACCCGAGGGGACGTCTACGGCCAGGACCTTAAGCCGGGCCTGGTTGACTTGCTCGATGAACTGCACCCAGGCGGGGCTGAGTGGGCGATTAAGGCCGATACCAAACAACCCGTCGATAATCAGCGCCGGACGCAGCGAGAGCGCTGCATTTAGTTTGGCAAGGTTTTGTGCCGGATCGTTTACGTCGAGCAAATCAACCCGGCGTTTCGGCAGGTGTTTCCGCAGGGCGCGCGCATCATCCCCATTGTGACCTTTTCCCGCTAAGATCAAAATCAGATCCGACGGCTCGGTAAGCTCCAGTGCCCGGCGAGCTACTGCCAGACCGACTCGGCGAATAACCTCCGCCTCGGTTTGGCCGGTTGCCCAGGTCAGGTTTTCCCATTCGCGCATCTGTTCCAAGCTGATGATCGGTAGCGGCATGCAGGCAACCTACGCCTTGATGGGATCCCAAAAAAGGAAAACCTTCTTGTCGTCGGGGTGGGGATGGCGCACTGCACCGTCCCCCGCCCGCGTCCAGCGGTCGGAACGAATGCTCGCCGGCGTGCAAATCAAAGCGCGCGTTGCGCCGCTGAACGCGGCGCGGACGGCGCAGAGCGCGCCATCCCTACCATGATTAAGTCTTTACGCCGAACCTGGCGATTAAGCCAGCCGAAAACCCTTGCGGTACTCACGCTTGACGAAGTGGGCCGCTTGGGGGGCATTGGTAGCCCGCATTTTCGGGCCATCCCATTCCAAGGCTTTGCCGACGCGCAACGCGACGCAACCAAGGAGAATAATCTCGGTCAGGTAAGCGGCGATTTCGAAATTCGAATAAGGAGTGGGCCCGCCTTTGCACGCAGCGATCCATTCCAAGTGCTGCCGGGTATCGTTATCGTTGGCCAGGTGATTGCGAGGCAAGGTAATGGGTACGCTCTTGAGCGCTTCATGATCCTTGCCGTTGGTCAACTCCTTCTCATCGTTCAATTTCACGAAGAACCGCGCGCCGTAATCGTCCGGGGAAAAGAGTTGCCCCTTTTCACCAATCAAAAGGCAGCCCGAATCGGGAACTTTGTCCATCATATCCTGGATACTCTTGGTAAGGTCTTCCGCAGGCCGCAGCGGTTTTACGGAGTCGTCCTTGGGATTGCCGTCGTACCAAAAGAATTCGGTTTCAGGCAGGCCTTCCCGGGGTGGAAACACGAACCGAATCTTCGAGGTCTTCGGATAGGTATCGGGATTGAGCTCGGAATGATCCACCAACTCAATGAGCCGCGGATAACCTAGTTTGGCGGCCCGGAAGGGCATGTTCGCCGTATGACAAGCCATGTCGCCCAACGCGCCCGTGCCGAAATCAAACCAGCCGCGCCACTTAAAAGGATGGTACACGTCTTTCTTGAACGGCCGCTCCGAGGCCGGGCCGAGCCAAATATCCCATTTGAAATTGGCGGGAACCGGATCTTCACCGGGAGGGCGTGTAATGCCCTGCGGCCAAATCGGGCGATTCGTCCAAACGTGGATCTGCTTGACCGGACCGATCACTCCTGCCTGAACGACTTCGACAGCGCGGCGCAGTCCGTCTTCTGAACTGCCTTGATTGCCCATTTGGGTAACGACTTTGTAATCTTTGGCGAGTTTGCGCAGGTATCGCGCTTCGTAAACCGTCTGGGTCAGCGGCTTCTGGCAGTAAACATGTTTGCCCATCTTGATGGCGGCTGAGGCCACAAGTGCGTGTGAATGATCCGGAATCGAAACAGTCACTGCGTCAATGTTTTTCTCCTCTTTCTCGAGCATCTCACGCCAATCCTGATAAAACTTGGCGTTGGGGTGCGCCTTGCGGGCTTCCTCCGCCTGGTGCTCGTCGGCATCGCAAATCGCTACGATTTCTTCGGAACTACAGTCACGAATATCGCTCTTGCCTTTGCCTCCGGCGCCGACGCAGCCGATTCTCAGTTTTTCGCCGCTGCCGGGTATGCGAGGACGCGGTTTGCCAATCGCTGGGAAGGCCGCCGCTCCAGCGGCTGCAATGGCGGAGTAATAAAGGAACCGCCGGCGTGTGAACGAGGGATTGGGGAGTGAAGAAGCATTTTTAAACATACTGTTCTCCTAACGCTTTGGGGCGCAGGGCACAAGTAGATTTTCTCCCCATCAGACCCATCCATTGGCCCTGCTAATTGTTGCGATGATCTGCGTTTTCCGTTCTGCTGTAACGGTTCCTCGAAAATGAGTAAGGGCCCTCTTCTTGACCGCATAAAGAAGGTCGCACTTGCACAACGTTGGCGAGTTCAAGCCGTCGGTAGCATCCAGCAGGACCTCGTGAGGTTCAGGAGGCCGCATAGCTTGCTGTGAAGCGCACATGACTACAGTTACGTCGGGCTTATTGGCAACTCGTGCCGGATGAGAAACGATGACGGCCGCTACGCCATCAGGTTCCGGCGGTGGCGACCTTGCAACTTATGGCCGCGGCGGCTCGCCAACCAAGGGTTGAGCGCTTTGCAAATAGGCAAACAGGTCGCGCAATTGCTGCTTGCTCAAGGCACTCAGCAGGCCCTGCGGCATCAAGGACACCCCGGTGGATTTCATCTCTTTGATTTGGTCCTGGGGCAGCACCTGGTTTACACCATCCAACCCGCGCAGCACGACTACGCGGTTGTCTTTATCTGCCAAAAACCCCGATAGCATGCGGCCGTCTTTGGTGTTGACCAGGTAGGTCTCATAACCTTCGCGAATCTCCGCGCTCGGGTTAACGATACTGAGCAACATCGTTTCCAGATCGTCGCGCTTATAGGGGGTCAGATCCGGCCCAATCTGTGCCCCCTGGCCGAACAGCTTGTGACAAAGCGCGCAACTCATACTAAAGAGCTTCCTGCCCTCGTAAGGATTTCCCGCGCCGTTTCTCACGGTCGCCGCGTATTCCCGGATCTCCTGCTGCATCTCAGCGGTCGTGGGCACCCGCTCCTGAGTGCAATGTTTTCGCAGCAATTGGGCAGTGCGGCTGTCCGGATAGGTCTTTATCTTCTGAACCGCATCCGGCGAAATGACGTTGGCGGCAATGCGTCCAGCATCCACCGCCTCTAGAAGCTGCAGCGACCACATGGGACGGCTGGCCAGGAGATTGAGCGCCACAGTGCGTGACGTTTCATCAAATGCGCCAAAGCCCGCCAGCACCACGTTCCCGATTTCGGGTTGGTCAAATTGTTGCAGCGCGGTTAACGCCGCGCGTCGGAGTGTTCGCTCTTGTGTTTGGCTGATGAGCCCCAGCAAGACCGGCTCGCTCTTGGGCTGCCGGACCTCCCCCAGGATTTCCACGTACCGCAGCCGCCGCTCGGCAGGTGCTTGCGGGTCAGCGACCGTCCGAAGCGCCTCTTCTACCGCCGACGGTTCGCCGCGGCGCAACCCAAGAACCACCGATTCCCCGCCGCTTTTCGCGATCGCCTCCTCTAATTCGTCGGGCAATTCCGCCAGGGACCGGCCTTTAAAGGCGAGTTCAAAGCCCGCCATCAATCTGGCAGTCTGTTCAGGCCCTGGTGAAAGCCGCAGCAGTCTGCCACAGGTGACCAGGTCCTGGCGTGTGCCGGCCGAAGCGTAGCGCTGCATTACTCGTTGCAGAAGGTGCTCCTGGACTAAAGGAAATCGCCAAACGACGGGATCGCTGAACAAGCCTAACACCGCCTCCCGATTGCTCTGGCAGTGCGATTCAATGGCCCACCACAGCAGGAGCGGCAGCCTTTTCTCGGCCGTGTCTTCGTCACGAGCGAGCAAGCCCCGCACAATGGGTAGCGCCTGGTTGGCCGGGAGCCGCTTGGCGCTGCAGGCCAGTTGCGCGCGCACCTCCACGTTCGGTTCGGTGGCCGCCATGCCGGCCAGTTTGGCTGCGATGGCCGCCGAAACTTCACTGGCATCCGCTAACAAACGGACCGTCCACAGGCGGACAAAAGGGTCTGGGTGCGCCAGAGTCTCGAGCCCCAGGGGTTCGTTGAGCCCACCGCTGAGGTTCAAGGCCCAAAGGCTTTCGAGGGCGAGTTGGCCTGAATTCGTACGGACCATCTCGGTTAGCAACGAGACCACAGAGCTGTCCTTTCTATCGCCGAGAAGACGCAGAGCCTCCTGCCGAAACCATTTGTTCGTATGCCCGAGCAACCCCACCAATTGGACAGTCGTGAATTTGCCCAGATCGAACGGTGGAATCGGCCTGGCGCCCTTTGCTTTCAAGCGGTAAATGCGGCCGTTGCTCTTGTCGATTTGGCCTTCGTGATTTCGGTAGTGATTGATCTGGCCGTCATACCAGTCGGCGATATAGAGGGCGCCATCGGGGCCCACCTTGATGTCCACCGGGCGAAACCATTGGTCGGTCGTGGTCACCGGGTAGCCCAAATCCCAGGTCTTAAAGGTGGAACCGTCCGGCTCAATGTCGCTTTCGACCACGCGTCCTTGCAGCGGCTCGATGCCGAAGAGTTTCCCGTTGTACTCGGCGGGCAATGCTCCGCCGTCATAAATGACGAAATTGTGGGTAAATCGGTCCACGGCCGGATGTGGCATCGGCGGGAAAAAACCAAAGGCGTACGGATTGGAGAGTGGCCCGTGTTTATCGAACCCCTTTTGCAGATAGGCTCCCTGCATGTAATGGAAACCCCGGGTGTCGCCGCCATTGTGGCCGGAAAAGATTCGCCCTTTCGCGTCGATCTCGCAGCCAAAAGCGTTGCCCCCTCCTTCGGCGAAAACCTCGAATCGCCTGGTTTCCGGATGGTAGCGCCAAATCTGTTGGCCCATCGTGTAAGCAATGGGTTCCTTGTCCAGCCCGGGCCGCATTACCTTCGCGGTAACGGTGCTGCCCTGGCAGCCATACAGCCAGCCGTCCGGTCCCCAGCGCAAACTGTTCACCACCGAATGTGTATCCTCCAGGCCGAAGCCCGAGAGCAGCACTTCCGGGTCGCCATCAGGAATATCGTCGTTGTTCTTGTCCGGATAAAACAGCAGGTAGGGCGGATTTAAAACCCAGACCCCGCCGCGTCCCTTCACCACAGCGGTGACGATGTTCAGACCTTCCAGGAAGTTTTTGTGTTTAGTGAAGTGCCCGCTGCCGTCTGGGTCTTCATAGATAGCGATCTTGTCAGCGCCGATAAACTGGTGCGGCGGCGGAGGCGGCACTTTGTCGTAAACGGCCCGCCAAAAGCTGTCATGGCTCAGCATTTTGAGCCCGGCCGGGAAGGGGTATTGCAGATATTCGACGACCCACATTCGGCCGCGTTCATCGAAATTCATGAAGACCGGCTGGCGCACCAGCGGCTCGGCCAGGACCTGGTCGATTTGCAGATCATCCGCGATTTTGAAGCGCGCCAGTGATTCCTCCGTGCTCAGCGGATGATCCTGGCGCGGTTTTTGATTTGCGCCTGGGGTGGCCGAGGCGGCACCGGGCGGGCTGGGTGTTTCCTTCTGTGGAGCCAATGCGGTTGCTTCACTGGGGACCGGGCGCCCAAGCGACCACAAAACAGCATTGAGCAATAGCCGACGGAAGAAGAGTTGTTTGAAATCGTCCGGGCTCCCCAGCGAGGTATAGAACACCCTGCGGTCCTGGTCGGTATTCACCCACGCCACCGGTTCCGATTCCGTTCGGCCTTCCACATGTCCGCTCATCAGCGGTGTGACCGTAGCGGCCAGTTCTCGGCTCTTGTACAGATGAGAAGTGACCCGGAGTTCGTTGCCTGGAATCCCGGTCAAAACCGGATGGGCCAGCACTCCGCTGAATACTTTGACGAGTGTCGCCGGAGCATTGGGCCCGGAATTGTTGTAATGGTCCTGGTAGCTGCAGCCGAGGATGTCTTGGTCGAAGGTGCGCCAGCCTTCATGGGCTTCGTCGGGCGGATCCGCGCCAAAGGCATGGCTCGCCGTGCGGATGCCGATCAAAGGTTTGCCCGCCTTCAAATGCGCGCGGATCAGAGTCATCATTTCCTGGGGAGGCGTGCGCCTGCGCGCGCTCAAGAACAGCAGGTCCGCATCCTTGATGAGCATGAAATTCGTGAAGACATTGTCGTGCTCCTTGGGACTGGCCATGACAAAGCCACAGTTCAATCCGCTCGGTTCCAGCTCACGGACAGCAAACTCTGGCAACGTCTCCCAAGTGTGATATTCATTTTCGCCGATCACGAAAACGACGCGAGGCTTCTTGTCGGTGCTCTGGGATGCCGGTTGTGCGCTACCGGAGACCGCCGGCAATCCGAGGACGAGCAGGGACAGGATGACGTGGAACCGATTGGAGACTCGGGCGATCATATTTTCCTACAAGAGGCTCAAGGGCTTCTCTGATAGTATGAGCAGAGCGGCAATGGAGCAAAACTTTCTATCGAGTGAGGGGTGTTTGGCAATTCGTTTCCATTTTGAGAGCGAGTGAATCCGCAATGGCAGCAATCCGCACCACTGACATTGACTCGAGCGGACTTGGCTCGCGGTAAGACGCTTTTCACCAATACTTCCAGTACAGCCCCGGCATCGCTCTTGGGCGATTCGATCACGGTCCTTTCAGGCAACTGGTCGGACGCCAACAGTACCAAGGGCTTAAGCGGGAGACTGGCAGTTGACACCACCGTCAATGCTGCCTTTCTGGCCGGCATCGTCCAAACCACCAACAGCGCTGGGACCAAAAACTACAGCGGGGGTGTGGAGAATTTGCCACGGTTCCTGGAAGATTGGAGCGGAAAAGCTCTGACGTACAATGGGTCGATGGTGGTGATGTTTCCCAGCAAATACGCCACCAGCTGGTGGATTGATCCCGGCACCTACTACAATCCCCCGACGCGCGACTGGGCAATCGATTTGAATTTCCTCAACGCCAATCGGCTTCCCCCGGGCACCCTCCAGGTTCGCAAGATCGTTCGTGCCCAGTGGAGCGTGATTGCTTCCAAGTAGCCGGCACTTGTCCCGGAGGGACATTCGACAATAGCCCAACGCTTCAGCGTTGGGATCGACGGCCGAAGCGGGACAGTCCCGAAGGGACGGCTGAGGAAGGCAACTCGGCTCCAGCCGTCCCTCCGGGGCTTAGAGAGTTTTGCGCGTTAGACTTCCGTTATCGATCCCCACCTCACCGGTTGCCAACCGGCGATACTGCCCAACAAAGCGGCGATCCGAACCTCATTCGGGGGCTGTAAGCCCCAAATGTTATAGCCCGGGCTGGAGCGAGCGAAGCGAGCGCAGGCCCGGATGTACCCCGCCCTTTTTCAGTTCGAGCCCTGCAAGGCCGTCACATTCCCCTGACCTCGATCCTGACGGACTTTACGGACGACGTTCTTGACAAACCTGTCCATAAGTGTTTCGATTTCATCCTAAAGATATAATCAGGATTATTATTCTTATCCCATGAAATATCGTTACTTGCTTGCAGGACTCATTTCCCTAGGGATTCTCACCACCTGCTGTTCCCAAACAGCCAACGTCGCAGCATACTCGTATTCCTTGCGATTCCAGCGCGGTATCGACCCCGAGGGGAATTATTATCTCGATCTGAGCTCTCTCAACGGCGGCATCAACGGGGAGCTGGCCCTTGATTTTCTAGCCAGCGGTTACACGCATTCTACCTATTTAAGCCTGGTGGATGAGTTACTCGGAGACACCTTATCGGGCCGGATGGCAATCGATGTGCCTGACGGGGGAGATGCCAATGGCGACGGGTTCCCGGATTTCTTCCAGGTCAGCCAGGGCGTGACTAATCTCGCAAGCTCAGGCGCCTTTGACCAACTGGCCGTTTACGGAAACGGGAGCGTTACGGCCAGTTGGAACCGCCCGGCCGGCTCGAAAGATGGAACGTGTGTTTTGAGCATGAAACTGATGCCCTTCCAGCCGGTTGCATTCAGCTTTAGCTTTGAGGTAATTGAATACGCAGGCCACTTGGACTACCGGCCCTCCAGCGCGAATGTCGGCGGCCGTTTAAGCCTGGCCCAAACGGGCAATCCTACCAGCACTTTCAATGGCGAAGTCCAGTTTGTGAAATCACCCAGTGACCGGTTCAATGAGTTGAGACTGCTGAGCGGGGTCTGGACCAATGAAACTCAACAGCCGTTGAACTACAACAGCCACCTCGTCAGCCGGGATGTCAATTGGCCAACCAACTATTACGGGTATCTGGAATTCACCGATACAAATAATCCGGACGGGTTTTATCCCTATGCCGTTTGGATGTTGTCGATCGATGACATAAACGATTCAAATCACAACGGGATTCCGGACTTCAGCGATGATCCATCGGGCAGTGTATTGCCACGGCAGCCCAAGCTCGAGTTGCTGGCCAATGCCACCAACCTTGCGATGACCTTGCACGGAGACGTGGGACACATCCACGAAATCCAGGCTCTTTCGGATCTGACAACCCCTCATTGGCAAATAGCAGCCTCAGTCACGTTGACGAACGATCCGCAGACTGTTTTGCTCCCGCTGCCACAGGGAGGAGCGACATTTTGGCGAGTGAAAGCTCGGTAGTGCAAGGACACGCTCAGTCCAGACGTGCGTCGGACGTTGCTGCGGGTCGGGAGACCCGCGCGCCGGGGTCAAGGCAGGTTAGTGCGGCCCATGAGGTAGCGATCGCATTCGCGAGCGGCACCACGACCTTCGTTAAACGCCCACACCACCAGACTTTGACCACGCCGGCAATCGCCGGCGGCAAAAACACCCTTGATATTGGTGTGGTATTTCTCGAACTCGGCTTTGACGTTGGTGCGGGCGTCGCGGTCAACACCCAAAGCTTCTAACAGGGGCTGTTCCGGCCCGAGGAAACCCATCGCCAGCAGAACGAGCTGCACGGGGCGCAGTTGCTCGGTGCCGGGCACTTCCTTGGGCACGAACTGGCCCTTTTCGTTGCGTTCCCACTGAATCTGGACGGTGAGCACTTGCTTGATTGCGCCGTGTTCATCACCCAGGAAGCGCTTGGCGGTGGTGAGATAAACTCTCGGGTCGGCGCCGAACTTGGCTGCCGCTTCCTCCTGACCGTAATCGAGTCGGTAAATTTTGGGCCATTCCGGCCAGGGATTATCCGTCGCCCGATCGAGGGGAGGCTGAGGGAGGATTTCGAGCTGAACCAGGCTGCGGCAGTGGTGACGCATCGAGGTGCCGACGCAATCAGTCCCTGTGTCGCCACCTCCTATGACCATGACGTCCTTGCCTTCGGCCGAGACGAAGGTGCCATTTTTGTGGCGGTCCAACAGGCTGCGGGTGTTGCCGGTCAAGAAATCCATGGCGAAATAGATCCCCTTCAGAGTGCGGCCCTCAACGGGCAAATCGCGCGGTTTGGTGGCTCCGGTGCAGAGGACGGTTCCGTCGAATTCTTCGAGAAGCTTGCCGGCAGGATAGTTCACACCGACTTCCATGTTGGTGACAAATTGAACACCTTCGGCTTCCATCTGACGAAGCCGCCGAAGCACAACCTGCTCTTTGTCGAGCTTCATGTTAGGGATACCGTACATGAGCAAGCCGCCCGGCCGGTCTGCGCGCTCAAAAACGGTGACCGAATGGCCCGCACGGTTGAGCTGAGCGGCCGCGCACAACCCCGCAGGACCCGAGCCAATAACCGCCACCCGTTTGCCCGTGCGAGTTTGGGGTGGCTCAGGCAGGACCCACCCTTCCTCCCATCCTTTCTCAATAATGGTGTACTCGAGATTTTTGATCGTTACCGGGGGAGCATTGATGCCCAGGACGCAGGAGCCTTCGCATGGGGCCGGGCACACCCGGCCAGTAAAATCGGGGAAGTTGTTGGTCTTGTGCAGCCGCTCCAAGGCTTCTTTCCAGAGTCCGCGATAGACCAGGTCGTTCCATTCAGGAATAAGATTGTGGATCGGACAACCGGAGGCCATGCCATTGAGCAAGCTCCCTGTGTGGCAAAAGGGAACACCGCAGTCCATGCACCGAGCGCCCTGTTGGCGGAGTTTGTCCTCCGGCATGTGCAGGTGGAATTCGTTCCAATCCTCGATGCGGTCGATAGCGCCACGATCGAGCGGCAGCTCGCGCAAGTATTCAATGAAGCCCGTGGGTTTGCCCATAGATGATTTTTTTAACGCAGAGCCGCAGAGAAACGCGGAGAGTTTCTCATCAGATTAGATTCGAAATGACCGGGGGGTCGGTAGTTCATGCTCTGCCAAATCGTTCACTACGCGGGTGATGCCTGCGTTGACCTTGTTCATTCCCCTTTACCCGCCGCCGATGCGGGCCACATCGCGGGCATTGGCTTCGAAGGCAGCCATAATGGCCTGCTCGCCGCTGAGTCCGGACTCCTCGACGCGTTTTATCGATTGGAGCACGCGCTGATAGTCCTTGGGCATGACCTTGACGAATGTGGGCACCAGGCTTTGCCAATTGGCGAGAATAGCCGCAGCTCGGGAACTTCGGGTGTAGGTTTGATGGCGCTGGATCATTTTCCAGACCTCTTCGATTTCGTCGGGGTCTTGCAACTTTTCCAAGCTGACCATTTGGAGGTTGCAGCGCCGGGGGAAATCACCGGTTTCATCCAAAACGTAGGCGACACCACCGGACATCCCGGCCGCAAAGTTGCGCCCAGTCGGGCCGAGCACCACTACCCGGCCGCCAGTCATATATTCACAGCCATGGTCGCCGACCGATTCAACGACCGCCGTAACGCCGCTGTTGCGGACACAAAATCTCTCGCCCGCCATGCCGCGGATGTAAGCTTCGCCGCTGGTCGCTCCGTACAGAGCGACGTTGCCTACGATGATGTTGTCTTCCGGAACGAAGGTGGATTGTTCGGGCGGGTAAACAATGATTTTGCCTCCGGAAAGCCCTTTGCCGACGTAGTCATTGGAGTCGCCTTCCAGGAAGAAGGTCATCCCCTTGGGCATGAACGCGCCGAAACTTTGGCCGGCGCTGCCGGTAAACTGAATTTCGATGGTGTCCTCGGGCAATCCCTCGGCGCCCCAGCGCCGGGAGATCTCGCTGCCGACGATCGTGCCGACGACGCGATTGACATTGCGGATGGGAAGCACCGCCATGACCTTCTCTTTGCGCTCGATCGCCGGCGCGCACAGGCGCAATAGCACGGTGTTGTCGAGCGCCTTTTCCAAACCGTGATCCTGCGGGATCTGGCAGAAGCGGCCCACTTTTGCCGGCACTTCCGGCTGATGCAGGATATTTGAATAGTCCAGACCTCGCGCCTTCCAGTGTTCGATGGCCTTTTTGACTTCGAGCCGATCGACACGACCGATGAGCTTGTTCATCTGCCTGAACCCCAGCTGCGCCATGAGTTCGCGAACTTCCTGGGCGATCATGCGCATGAAGCTGACCACGTGCTCAGGTTCGCCGGCGAAACGTTTGCGCAGCTCGGGGTTCTGGGTGGCCACACCGACCGGGCAGGTATTCAGGTGGCATACGCGCATCATGATGCAACCCATGGCAACTAGAGGAGCGGTAGCGAAGCCGAACTCCTCCGCGCCCAAAAGCGCGGCAATGATAACGTCACGCCCGGTTTTGAGCTGGCCGTCAGTTTCGACGATGATCCGCGAGCGCAGGTCATTGAGCACGAGCGTTTGATGCGTTTCAGCCAGGCCCAACTCCCATGGGATGCCGGCGTGTTTGATACCGGTTTGCGGTGAAGCACCGGTGCCGCCGTCGTAACCGCTAATCAGCACCACGTCTGCGTGCGCCTTGGCCACGCCCGCGGCGATCGTGCCTACGCCGACTTCCGCGACCAACTTCACGCTAATCCTGGCGTGGTGGTTGGCGTTCTTGAGGTCGTGGATTAGTTCCGCCAGGTCTTCAATAGAATAGATGTCGTGATGAGGCGGGGGTGAAATCAGGCCGACGCCTGGCGTGGAATAGCGAACCTTTGCTATCCAGGGATAAACCTTTTGACCCGGCAACTGCCCGCCCTCCCCCGGCTTGGCCCCTTGCGCCATCTTAATTTGGAGTTCCTTGGCCATGACCAGGTACTGGCTGGTCACGCCAAAACGTCCGGAAGCTACCTGTTTAATCGCGCTGTTCTTGGAATCGCCGTTCGCCAGCGGCACGTACCGTTCGGGATCTTCTCCCCCTTCACCGGTATTGCTTTTGCCTCCAATACGGTTCATCGCAACGGCTAGCGTCTCGTGCGCTTCCTTGCTGATGGAGCCATAGCTCATCGCGCCGGATTTGAAGCGTTTCACGATGGCCTCAACCGATTCGACTTCTTCAATCGGGATGGGCTTGGTCTGCTTGAAATCCAGTAATCCGCGCAACGTGCACCAGTTGCGGGTTTGCTCATTAACCAGCGACGAGTATTCCTTGAACAGTTTGTAACTATCCGTGCGAACGGCGGCCTGGAGTTTATGAATCGTCTGTGGATTGAACAGGTGGTACTCACCGTCCTCACGCCACTGGTACTGGCCCCCGGCGTCCAGCGCGTGACCGTTGACCGAACGATCGGGGAAGGCCTTTTGGTGCCGAAGCAAAGCTTCCTGAGCCACGATGTCGATTCCGGCACCCTCGATGCGGGAAGGGGTCCAAGTGAAGTATCTGTCGATAAACTCTTTCTTGAGACCCACCGCCTCGAAGATCTGGGCGCCCCAGTAGCTTTGGATGGTCGAGATGCCCATCTTGGAGATGACCTTCACAACACCCTTCATGGCGCCTTTAAGGTAATTCTTGCAGGCAGTCTTATGATCGATGCCGGTGAGCAGGCCTTGCTGGATCATGTCGTCCAGCGTTTCAAAGGCCAGATACGGATTGATGGCACCGCACCCGTAACCGATCAGCAAGGCGAAGTGGTGGACTTCACGCGGTTCTCCGGTTTCGAGCACCAGGCCTACCTCGGTGCGGGTCCCCTGGCGGATGAGGTGATGATGAACGCCTGCCACTGCCAATAACGACGGGATCGGCGCCCATTCGGACGTGACGCCGCGATCCGAGAGGACCACGACGTTATAACCGTCGCGGATGGCGTTGTTAATCTTCCCACACAGTTCCTCCATTGCCTTCTCCAGCCCGGCAGAGCCGTCCGAAACTTTGAACAGGATGGGCAAGGTAACGGATTTGAACCCAGGCAAGTCCAGGTGTTTGAGTTTGGCAAATTCCTCGTTGGTGAGGATGGGGGACTTCAATTCGATCAGCCGCGCATTCTCGGGACCGGGTTTGAGGAGATTGCGCTCCGAGCCGATCGCCGTCTCGGTCGACATGATGATTTCTTCCCGGATGCAATCGATCGGCGGGTTGGTGACCTGGGCAAAGAGTTGTTTAAAGTAGTTGAACAACAGGTGCGGCTTGTTGGAAAGAACCGCCAAGGGCGTGTCCGTGCCCATTGAGCCAACGGCTTCGTTGCCGTCGCGGGCCATCGGCAACATCAGGATGCGCAAGTCTTCAAAAGTGTAACCGAATGCCAACTGGCGTTGGGTGACGTTTTCGTGGTCGAGCGGGGTGTCGACGCCCGGATCCGGCACATCGGCCAGGCGGATAAGGTTCTCATCCAGCCAGGCGCGGTAAGGCCGCTCGCTGGAGATTTTGCGTTTCAGTTCCTCGTCGGCCACAATGCGGCCTTCTTCGGTGTCGATGAGAAACATGCGGCCGGGCTGCAAGCGGCCCTTTTGCAGCACCCGTTCGGCGGGAATGTCCAGCACGCCAACCTCACTGGCCATGATAACCAGATCATCCTTGGTGACGTAAAAGCGTGAAGGCCGCAAGCCGTTGCGGTCGAGAACGGCGCCGATCTTTTTGCCATCCGTGAAGGCAATGGACGCCGGGCCGTCCCACGGTTCCATCAGGCACGAGTGATACTCATAGAACGCCTTTTTCTCGGCGCTCATGCTCTCGTGTTTGGTCCAGGGCTCGGGGATCATCATCATCATGGCATGCGGCAACGAGCGCCCTGCCAGGACGAGCAGTTCCAGGCAATTGTCGAACATGGCCGAGTCGCTGCCATCAGTGCAGACGATCGGCAAAATCTTTTTGATGTCTTCGCCGAAAAGGTCCGACTCAAACAAGGCCTCGCGCGCATGCATCCAGTTGATATTGCCGCGCAGAGTGTTGATCTCTCCGTTATGAGCCATGTACCGGTAAGGATGAGCCCGGTTCCAACTGGGAAAAGTATTGGTGCTGAAGCGAGAGTGGACCAGGGCCAAAGGCGATTCCATGGCCGGGTGAGTCAGGTCCGGATAGTACTCCGGCAACTGAGTCGTCAGCAACATGCCTTTATAAACCAGCGTCTTGAAGGAAAGGCTGGAGATGTAAAAGAACTCGCCTCCGGCCACCTTGCCTGAATAGCGGATGGCGTTCTCCGCGCGCTTGCGGATGACGTAGAGCTTGCGCTCGAAAGCCATGTCGTCGGTCAGCTTGGGATTTCGCGCAATAAAGGCCTGACGCATGAACGGTTCGGCGGCGAGAGCCGTTTTACCCAGGGACCCCGCATTAGTGGGGATGGTGCGCCAGCCCAAGAGGCGTTGCCCCTCTTCCACCACGATTTCACGGAAGATTTTTTCGCATTCGGAACGTTGCGCGGCCTTCGGTGGCAAAAAGAGCATGCCCACGGCGTATTCCTCCGGGGCGGGCAGGCTGAGGCGGGCTTCTTTCGCCGCCAATTTCAGAAAATCGTGCGGCGGTTGAATTAGAATGCCGGCGCCATCGCCAGTATTGGCTTCACAGCCACAGGCACCGCGATGATCCAGATTGAGCAGCACCTGCAAGCCTTGCTGAATAATCGCGTGGGACTTGCGACCTTTGATGTTGACGACAAA
>Ga0210409_10001140_pt1 | contig 36421 bp, 30 predicted proteins | sample IncBWH17MmetaG_FD_161649 | JGI IMG/M metagenome (GOLD analysis project Ga0210409, IMG submission 161649) | Forest soil microbial communities from Barre Woods Harvard Forest LTER site, Petersham, Massachusetts, United States - Inc-BW-H-17-M | ecosystem: Environmental > Terrestrial > Soil >... | reverse complement strand
CATCGTGTCGTAAAGGGCGCTGTCCGTGAAATACCGCCCGCTGAACATTCGGGCGCCGTCGCGGTAGCGAAGCAGCATTTTTCTCTGCCATTTTCCAAATTCCACGGCCCAATCGGACCAGCTCGCGTCTTCGCTTGGCAAGCCGGCTTCGCGAATGGCATCCGCGAAAACAGTCGTAGCCATCTCGTCGAGCAGTTCCTGCTTGTTTTTAAAGTGCCAGTAGAGCGCGGGGGCCTGCACGCCGAGATCGCCGGCGAGTTTGCGCACGGTCAACCCGTCGAGTCCCACCTCGTTCAGCAAGCGCAAGGCGGCGCGCACCACAGTCTGGCGGTCGAGGTTCATAAGTCGAGGCCGGGCAAGAGCGTAACATTTCGCTTGACAATTTAACAACGTTAAGTCTATCCTTAACGTTGTTAAGTTACACGCCCCAAAGGAGGCAAACGATGATCTACCCAACTATGGTCCTGATCGTGTTCCTGATTTTCCGCGCAACTCGCCCGGCAGACCTCTCCATCCCGTTCCGGAGCCGAGGCTAGAACCATGAAAGCGATTCGCATTCACAACTACGGCGCCCCGGATGCGATGCGCCTCGAGGACTTGCCCACGCCGGCTCCCGGTCCCGGCGAAGCCCTCGTGCGCGTCCACGCCGCGAGCGTCAACTTCCTCGACGTTCAGAAACGCCGCGGCGAACTGGTCGGCCAGGCCTTCTACGAGCGCTGGGGCGGAGCTGACCTTCCATTATTCATGGGCAGCCAGGGAGCCGGAGTCGTAGAAGCGCTCGGCTCCCCGTCCGGCAAAGTGCAAGTAGGGGATCGCGTCAGCTTCTGGGGAAATTCCTACGCTACGCATGTCGTCCTTCCCGCGGAACGCCTGATTCGCTTGCCCGATGAGCTCAGCTTTGAAAACGCCGCAGCGGGGCTGAACCAGGGATTCCTGGCGTGGGTGTTTACGCACCGCACCTATCCCGTCAAGCCCGGCGACTGGTGCCTGATCCAGGCGGCGGCCGGAGGCATTGGGCTGCTGCTCTGCCAAATGGCCAAAATTCGGGGAGGGCGCGTTATCGGCGTGACTTCGAAAGAGGAAAAAGCAAAATTCGTCCGCGAGGCCGGCGCGGATGAAGTCATTATTTCGACGAGCGCGGACACCGCCAAAGAAGCGCGCCGCATTGCGGATGGCCGCGGCGTCAACGTGGTCTACGACGGAGTAGGCAAAGATACGTTCGAAGCGAATCTGAATAGCCTTGCGCCGGCGGGTTACCTCGTGATTTATGGGCAATCGAGTGGGTACGTGCCTCCCTTCGACCTGATGACTTTGCAGGAAAAAGGGTCTCTATTTCTTACGCGCGCGAACGGGCTTCCTTACGTTGCCGAGTACCCGGCGTACATGCAGCAGTTCGTCAGCTGGATACGCGAGGGGCGCCTGTCGGTTCGAATCGATCGAACCTATTCGCTGGCGGACGCCGCCAAGGCGCACGAAGCGTTTGAAAGGCGAGAAATCAGCGGCCGCATTTTGTTCCTTCCTTAAGCGCCCATTACCTCAGGTCAAAGTAGGGGCATCCGGCGCGGTCCGCCGCGGCGGATGTCCCTACTGCTGAACCACTCAAACGCGTGGTACTCTTCCCACACTCTCGAACCACATTATTTCGAAGGAGGCCGCTATGCGCCGAATGAAGAGGACGTCATCCTGTCTGCTCGCCGCGGCGTGTCTGTTTTTGGTGGTGGGCTGGTCAAAGCGAACAGACGGTCAAACCCGCAAGACGAGCGTGACCGTGTTCGAAGGCGCGCGGCTCATCACGGGCGACGGCAGTGCTCCGATCGAAAACTCCGCATTCCTTGTCGAGAACAACCTGTTCACTCAAGTCGGCCGGCGAGGCCAGCTGAAGGCTCCGGCCGGGGCCGCGCGCGTCGATCTGACGGGCAAGACCGTCATGCCCGCGATGGTCGATCTCCACGGCCATATCGGATTCCAGCACGTAAATGATGGAACCATGTCGAAGGCGTTCTACACGCGCGAAAATCTCATCGACCATCTGGAGCGTCTCGCTTACCACGGCGTCGGCGCGGTTGTCAGCATCGGCGACCTGGAAGACCGGTCCGATCTTCACGGCGGCAGGACGAATTGGGGTGACGTGCCGTTGCAGGTGCGGGAAGAGATCGTCCCCAACGCGGCGCTATTTCGCACGGCAGGCACGGGGATCGCCTGGCCCGGATCGGGAGCCCAAGGCCATCCGTCCAGAGTGGACGTGTCATATCCGGTCAGCACAGTGGAGGAGGCTCGCGCGGCCGTTCAGGACTATGTCCTCATGCATCCGGAGTTCATCAAGATCTGGGTGGACAGTAGAGGCGGGACCAAGCAGACACTGACGCCAGTTCTCTATCGGGCGATTATCGAGGAAGCGCACAAATTCAATGTCCCCGTAGGAGTCCACAACGTCACGTTGGCGGATGCCAAAGAGTTGATGCGAGCAGGCGTCGAAGGATGGCTGCACGTTCCGGTTCGTGGCGGCGAAGCAGTCGACGACGAATTGATTGCCATCGTCAAAGAGCGCGTCGCCAAGAACGATCGGCCGAATATCTGGATGACACCGGACCTTGCCGTGGCCTGGATGAACACGCAGGGCGGCGTAAGGCCGGTGTGGCTCAATGACCCGCTGCTGCGGGATACCTACTCTCCCAAAAATATTGAAGAATACTGGGGCGACCCGCTTAAAAACATGGCCGCAGATGCGGCTGAGCGCGCCCGCAAGGATTTCGAATTACAGGGACACAATGCCATGAGTCTTAGAGCAGCGGGAATGCGAGTTGTCACGGGAACCGACACGGGGCAAAGCCGGTTCTTGATCGGCTATTTCAACCACCTGGATCTGGAAAGTATGGTTGCGATGGGCATGACGCCGATGGAAACGATTGTCGCCGCGACGCGCGATGCGGCCAAAACCGCGCACGTCAATTCCGGTTTGGTGGCGGCAGGCAAGAGCGCCGATTTCATCGTCCTCGACGCGAATCCCCTGGAGAAAATCGGCAACACGCGGCGGATCAACAGGGTTTTCCTCCGCGGACAAGAAGTAGACCGCGCCGCGTTGCGCGCCAAATGGCAGGCGGAATGGAGCCACGAGACGAAATAGATCGGCGTCGCGCGTACTCGCGGGCACATCGCACTTGACGCCTCTTCTAAGGCGGGGCTTTTGATTTAGCTTTCGTTTCCCAAACAATGATCTGAAGTTTTCGATCTAAGAACGGCCATCCGGCGAGGGCCTGGTAGCACAGGCACTCTTGCCTGTGCGGTTTTTGCGATCGAAACGCCCGGCAGAATTCACGCGCTCGAAGACGCCGCAGCCCTCAAAACCGCACAGGCAAGAGTGCCTGTGCTACTCGAACGGGCGATCATTTGGGCACGGCGGAAGTCGCGCCCTAAAAAAAGATTCGGATGGGACTAGAGCCCATTGGGGCTCGACGGCAGGCGACAATCTAAACCAATAAGATCATTGATTGCTTTCAGCTACCTGGAACTGGCGCATGCGAAGTTCGCGGCGTCATCCACGCTGCCCGAACCTCTGTACGCCGCTACCTGCGGATACGGGCACACCGGACGCGTGCGCGCCACGCCCTGCCTCGGATCATCGTCCTTGTACTTCGTGGCGATGAGTTTCGTGGGGGCGATGCCCTGGTCCACCCAGCGATCGAGCGCGCCGATGATGTCGTTTTCGGGGTCGTTCTTCTTGTAGCCCTTTTGGCCGAGGCCGCCGAACATATTCGGCCCGGGTCCGCCGTTGCAGTGATACAGGCCCGGCATCATAAACAATCGGACAAATTCCTCAGTGCCCTCGCCATTTTTCTGCCGGACGTCGTTGTAATACTGCACGGTTCGCAGCGGAGGCGTGGAATGATCCGCCCAGCCATTGTAGATGATCAGCTTCCCGCCGTGAGCTTTGAATCCGGACAAGTCCGTGCTGTCGGCGTCCTGATCTTTTTCAAACGGGATCAGCAACTCCGGATCCTTGTCGTAATCAAAATCCCTGACCGAATCGAATTTCGGGCCGAAGACGATCCAGCGCATGAAACTGTCCATATACATGAAATTGCTGGAGGGATACCCGTGCATCGTTCCGACCCCGGTGATGTAGTACGGGTAGTCGTCTTCATGCCCCGGCGAGTATCCGACATACAATCGCTTTCCAGCGGAATTAACCGGGCCATTGAGGATCTTTTGCCACGCCGTCACTTGTTTTGTCGTCAGGCAATCGGGACCATCCGCGCCCTGGCAGGTCAAGACTTTCGGATCGAACTCGCATTTGTCCGGGCGGTCGATCAGGCCGTCCGCCAGGCCATCTTTCGCGTCGCACGCGGCGAGGGTTGCTTTTTTCATCGCGGGGATCTTGCTCGGAGGGATCTCGGAACCGAGGAGAGCTCGCTGCGTCCAGTCAAACATGACCATGTTCTTGGTCCGGTCGACGACGGGGCCTCCGGCGACAACGCCTTCAAAGTCGTCCGGATACCGCTCGACCTCCATGAGCGCCATTTTCCCGCCGTTCGAACAGCCGCAAAAATAGGAATGCCGCGCCGGGGCGCCGTAATACGCCCTGACCACTTCCTTAGCCATCAGGGCCACCAAGTGTGTGGCGCGATGCGCGTAGTTCACCTGCGATTGCGGATTGCCGTACATGGCCGACGCATCCCAGTGGAAGCCGCGATGCCCAGTGTCCGAACCGGCGGCGGCATATCCCCTAGCGAGCGCGTCGGTAAGTTCCGGCACCGATCCGTTATATCCGCCTCCGCCCACGTAGAAGAATTTGTTGTTCCAGGCTTTTGTAGGAAGCGCCACTTCGAACAAAATCACAGTCTCGAGCCCGCCCTGCACGCGGCAGTATTCCGGCACATCCCCTTTCGCTGCGATGACGGTCGCCTCGGTGATGACGGTGTCCTTCAGCTTAAGTCCGAGCAGATTCGAACAGTCCGCCGCACTTGCAGGAGCCGCTCCAAAACCAAGGAGAACGAACAGCGCCGCGGCCAAGGCCGCGAGCAACACGACTGCTTTCTTGCGTGACCCAATACTTCCCGCTAAACAGCCAAACATATTCTGAAGTGGGTCGCGGTTCTTCATCATGTTCCTCCTCGAAGCAGTACCATTTGCACTGCCTTCGGCCGGCTCTTTCCTAGATCACGCCCATGGCGCGCGAAAGCTGCTCCGCCTCCTCGATCAAGGCTCCCAGGCTTACCGTGATGCCGTCCCTCCAGAAGGCCTCGTTGCGCGCGTCCAGGCCGAACGGGGCGAGCAGCTCCACTACATCCTTGGTGGCGCCGGAACGCAACAGGTCCAGGTAGAGCGGTTCGAACTTTGCTCCCAGACGCTGGCGCTGCGCGTAGAGGCTTTGCGTCAGGAGCTCGCCGAAGGCGTAGCCGTAAACGTAAAATGGGCTGTGAAAGTGCGGGATGTACGCCCACAAGTGCTCGGAGTTTTCGTAAGTAAATATTTCGCCTTCCTTGCCGTAGAGTTCCTGCGCGGTCCTCAGCCAGATCGCGTCCAACTCTTCGACCGACCGTTTGTCCGGCTCCGTCCATGTTGTGTAGGACTCGTCCATGCCGTGGAGGCGGCGCTCGAAGTTTGAGAAGCCGATCTGGCGGACAACGGTGTTGATCGTGCTGTCGATCTTGGCCATGATCAGCGCGAGGAGCGAGCTTTTGTCTCCCGAGCGAGCGAGGCGGTCCTTCAAAAAAGTAAACGTGGTCATTTCGCCGAACACGGAAGCCGTTTCGCAATAAGCAATCGGGGCATGGAACATCAGCGGGCCCTGCGCTTCGCCGGCGAGGATGCCGTGCACGCCGTGGCCGAGTTCGTGCGCGAGCGTCATCACGTCCCGGTTGGATCCCATGTAATTCATGAGCGTGAAGGAGACTGGTTTTCCGCCGGGCAGAACGTGGGAGGAATTGAAAGCGCCGCTGCGTTTTTCTTTTACGACGGGCACATCGATGCGCCGCTCGGCAAAGAAGCTCTTCACGACTGTGGTAAGCGTGGGGCTGAAGCTTTCGTAGGAACTCGTGACAATCCCCGCGGCCTCGTCGAACGGGATCATGGTGGTATCGGCAAACGGCATGGGAGCGTTGCGATCGCTCCAGCGCATCACGGTCAATCCCAGATGGCGCGCCTTCAATTTGTAATAACGCCGCGTCAAGGTACCGCCCAGTGTAGTGACGGCATTGTGGAGAACGTTGACAACAGAGTCCGGAATTCGATTGGCCTTGTTGCGCAGGTCCATCGGGTGCGCGTAGCCGCGTTCCTTGTCTTCCACAGATTTCAAACCGGCAACTATGTAGAGCGTCTGTGCGGCATATTTCGCGAACGGGCCGGCCAGGCCGGCATTCACGCCTCGCAGGGCTTCGGCGCGCTCGGCGGAATCCTTGGATTCGGCGATCACGTGCATCATCTCGGTGAGGTTTTTCGTCGTGCCACGGAATTCAAAATTGAGATCGGCTTCGACCTCATCAAAAAAATCGCTCCAGGAACTGGAATCAAACGGCGAACGCTTGACCAAAGCGGACTCGACGGGCTCGGTCAAAAAATGCGGCTTGAATGTGCGTATATGCTCGATCCACGGGCGATGCTTGGAAACGACGGCATCGCTTTCATAAAATTTTTTGAGCGAGTCATCGGTGAGCTGCACAAGTTCCAATTCAAAGAAGGTCAGGTGCTCTCCTCGGATCGCGCTCAGCTCGCGCTGAAAGGCGGCGTGCTTGGCCTTGATCGCCGCGTTGGTCAGGTCCGTGCTCTCGCGCAAAAACAAATAGGAATTGATTTTGCCGCTGAGCATTTCGATTTCCGAATAGTCGCGGACGGCCGCGCCCAGCAGTTCCGCCAGCTTGCCCTTATAAGTGAGCGAGAAATGCTTTGCCATGGACGTGAGGTCGATTAAATCGGATCCCAGCTGGGGATCGGCGATATCCGCGTATAGGACGCTGAGGTCCCAGCGTATTTGATCGGTGCTTTCGATTGTGTTTTCCATCGTGATCCTAAGTCTCCAGACTTCTTCCGGTGTTGGAAGGCTAGCCCTCTCCACCGGCGGGCGTATACCGTATGGCCCGGGGAGGCGCACGATACCGCCAGGTATTGTACCCCGGCACCCCCATAGGCACGTTCTATTAGGCTTTGTTCATGCAAATCACGCTGGCCAAGCATACAGATGGCTGATTCGCTGCACATTCTACGGACAATGTGGATTTTTGGCACGTGGGGTGCATACAATTGTACTCTCGGGGTGTACCCGCAACGATGGCTCTACACACGGCGTGCAGCGAAAACGGTTGCAAGGGACAGGTGCCGGCGGCGCTCGAACCGATCCATCTGTGCGTGCTTCATTTCACGCTAAAAGTCGAAAGTGATTGCGGGCAGATGCGCCGCGAGACCGTCTACGGAAAGACCCCGCGCGCCCGCCAGATCGAAATCATAGAGTACATCGCCGAGCACGGCGAAATGCTGGCGCGCGCTTCGACCAGCGGCCTGCACCTGGCCGACGAAATGAAGGCGCGCATTTTGAACACCTTCCTCACATTGATGAACCTGCGCGAAAACCTGGACCGCGCCGCTCTTCGGCAACCCATCGGCCGCAGCGGGTAGCCCGCCTCTCTCTGCCATTGATTCAGTTTTGCCGCAACGATGCCCACTCCCTCCCGAAATGCACGGGACGGAATGGCCTCTACAAAATCCCTTCACACGGTTGGTAGCCGGTTTTGTAGAGGCCGCCCGTTTTTTGGGCGGGCAGCCTTTTGATTCATCCAGAGCCCATTTTCGCGCATAACTGGGGAATTCCGCCCCTGTGTTAAACTGACTCGCACGAGTATGCATCCGCAAATGGAAAACAACGCCGCTGCGGCCCCCCGCGTCCATACAATCGGTCACTCCAATCACACAGTGGAGCATTTTCTAAACTTATTGCGGACGCATGCCGTCCAGGTGGTCGTGGACACGCGTTCGCAGCCATATTCCAAGTACGCTACGCAGTTCGATCACGAAGCGTTGAAGCTCGCCCTTCAGGACGCGGGTGTTCGTTATCTCTATCTCGGACGTGAGCTGGGCGGTCGCCCCGAGGGAGATGAGTTTTACGATGACGAAGGGCATGTCCTGTATGACCGCGTTGCCGCAACTTGCCTTTTCCAGGAGGGTTTGACGCGGCTGGAGCGAGGGATTCGCGAATACAAAGTCGCCCTGCTGTGCGCCGAGGAAAATCCGGCCGGATGCCACCGGCGATTGCTTGTGGGCCGGGTATTGCTCGACCATGGAATTCAAGTAGAACACATTCGCGGGGACGGCCGGATTGAAACGGAAGAGGAAGTCGCCGCGCAAACTGATCCGGATCGGGACCAATTATCCCTTTTTGGGAAAGCCGAGGCGGAGCCGTGGAAGTCTATTCCATCGGTTTTACGAAAAAAGCGGCCGAACCATGAAACGCCATCCGAGTTTGCATCCACTTAGCCAGCACCACCATTTCGCGCTGATACAGGCGTTGGAGATGCGTCGCGCGGCCGAGGCGCCGGCGGAGAAACGCGCGGCGGCGGTCGAGCGACAGGCGGAGAAGTTTGTCCGCTTCTGGCACAAGACGGGGCAGGTGCATTTTCGCGAAGAGGAGGAAGTGCTGCTGCCTGCGTATGCGCGGCACACGCGGCTGGATCGGGACGCCGATGTCATGCGAATCCTCGCCGATCATGCTGAAATTCGCGCCGCCGTGGGGGATTTCGAGAAGCGGCTGGCGGAAAAGACTCCCATTGAAGCGGAAGAAATGGGGCGGCTGGGGAGACTTCTGCACGATCATGTGCGGCTGGAAGAGAACGAAGTGTTCCCGCGCATCGAAAAAATGCTCGGCGAAGAGCAGTTGAACGCGATGGGGCGCGGGCTCACGCGGCTGCATTCCAAGAATAATGATGTTTGCGAGATTTGATGCTTCGAGTAGGACGGGCTTCAGCCTGTCTGCTTTTGACTTCTCCCAGCATTGCAATAATCACAACCAGACAGGCTGAAGCCCGTCCTACTAAACCCCAATGTAGCGCGCATACAACGAGCGCGCGACGCTGGTGTCGCGCGTGCCTTTGATGATGGCGCGGCCGTCGGCAAAGACGGTCATTTCATAGGGCGGGACGCGGAAGCGCAGAAGGAAACCGTTTTCGCGCACCTCAGCTACTGTGGGCGCAATGCGTTTGCCAAGCGCGGAGAGATCGAGCTGGCGGCGGCGTTCGTGGATCTGCACGGAGTCGCGGCCGCACATCGTCATGTGCGGCTGCGCTTCGCCTTCGAGGTAGCGGAAGTCGTGGCGCGCGCAAGCGCGGCAATCCGGATTGCGCGCCACGCGCACGGATTGAAATTTTCCGGACCAGACGTCGAAAGAAACGAGGCGCCCTCCCGGCGATTCGGATTTGCCGGAGAGCAGCTTGATGGCTTCCGCAGCTTCGATCGAAGCAATCACGCCCGCGGCGGCGCCGAGAACTCCGACGGTGTCGCAGGTGTCTTCCGTGCCCGTGGCCTCGGAACCGTTCCCGCTTTCGGAATCGAGAGCGCACGCCAGGCACGCCGTTTCGCCGGGACGCACGGTCATTGTCACGCCGTAGCTCGCGACCACGGCTGCGTAAATCCAGGGAACATTCAAGTGGATAGCGACGTCGTTCAGAAGAAATCGCGTCTCGAAGTTATCTGTTCCATCGAGAATGAGCGGGAAACCTCGCAATAACTCCTCTGCGTTTTTCGCGCTCAGGTCGGCGACGATGCCTTCGACCGATACTCCTGAATTGATGGAGCGTAGGCGTCGCTCCGCGGCGACGGCTTTCGGCAGGGCCTCTTGGGCATCGGATTCCTCGAAGAGCGTCTGCCGCTGCAGGTTGGATGGCTCGACGAAATCGCGGTCCACGATACGCAGTTTGCCGACACCCGCGCGCACCAGCAGATTTGCGAGCGCGGTCCCCAGCGCTCCGCAGCCCACCATCACGGCCGAGGATTCGAGCAGGCGCTCCTGGCCTGCCTCGCCGATTTCGCTGAAGAGAATCTGGCGCGAGTAGCGTTCGTAGGATTTTGGGTCCATAGGCAAATCCAGTAGAACACGCTTTAGCCTTTTGGGTTTGCGTTTGCGCTGCCGGCAGCTTTAAACCCAACAGGCTAAAGCGTGTTCTACTTCCATGATAGCCCGACCGCGGCTGTGCATGGAAATCAAGTGGCGTTTTGCGCGTGCCGGGCAGAATTCGCGCCGGGCAGGCAACCCCGGCTATGCTACCCTAGCTCTGTTGTGAAGAGTGATGCCGATCGTCCATCGTCCCTTCGTTCGGTTCGCCGCATGGCTGCCGGCGTTCTGGTTACTCTGCGCAGGCCCTATCGCCGCGCAGAACGGTTTTCCCGGTGAGCCGCCGCAGGTCGTCGCGGTGCGCGTGGTCGCCGAATCCGGCGCCGTTTTGGAACAAAATCCTCCCAAGCTGACGGTCCAGCCCGGTCAACCCTTTTCTTTGGAAGCAGAGAGCGCGAGCCTGCGGGAACTGTTTCGGTCGGGCCGCTATGCGGATTTGCGCGCCGAACTAGCCGATGTTCCGGGAGGAGTGCGCCTGGATTTCGTCGTCCGTCAAAATCTCTACATCAACCGGGTACAGATCGAGGGATTGCGCGAGCCGCCGGGAGAGGGGCTGGCGCTTTCCGCGCTTCGGCTCAACGTGGGAGAAGCATTCCGCGAGAGCGACATGAAGGACGCGCTCGACCGCCTCCGCCAAACGATGGAAGACGATGGAGAGTATCAGGCCAAGCTCGATTATGTGACGACGCCGCATCCCGAAACGCTCCAGTTGGACATTCTGGTGCGCGTCACCCCCGGCCCTCGGGCTCGAATTGGCGCCATCACCATCCAAAATCAAACGCAATTTTCGAACACAGAGCTGCGCGGCCGGGTGAAACTCAAGGAAGGCGCCGAAGTGACCTCGGACCGCCTGAATCGCGCAGCCGACCGGGCGCGGAAATGGCTGGCGGGGAAAAATTACCTCGGCGCGCGAGTCACCATTCATCGCGGCGCGTACGATGCGCACTCCAATCGCGTGCCACTCGATTTCACCATGTATGCGGGACTGGAAGTGCGCGTGGCCGTGGAGGGCGCGAAAGTTTCCGCGGGGACTTTGCGCAAGTTGATTCCCATCTACGAGGAAGGCGCGGTGGATGAGGATTTACTTCAGGAAGGACGGCGTTCTTTGCGCGATTGGTTCGAACGAGCCGGGTACTTTGACGCGCAGGTGACCTTCACCGCATCGGAAGCTCCTGCGGAGGAATCGGGCAGCACCGTTCACCGGGCGGCAAGAGTGGTCACTTATCAAGTGAATCGTGGGGACCACCACCGATTGGTATATGTGGAATTTACGGGCAATAAATACTTCGACTCGAATCTTCTCCGGGGCCGTCTGAAGATTCAACCCGCCGCCTATGCGTCGCCGGGGCGGTATTCGAGCGAGTTGCTGCAGGATGACGTCGCTTCGATTCGCACCCTCTACAATGCCAACGGTTTTCGAGACAGCGAAGTGCAGAGCCAGCTTGCCGACGACTACAAGGGCCGACACGGAGACCTGTCAGTGAAATTTGTCATCCAGGAGGGACAACAAACGCGCGTGGCGAGCCTGACGATCGAAGGCAACCAGCAGCTCAGCGGGGACGAACTGCTTGGCGTGATCGGTTCCTCGAAAGGGCAGCCCTATTCCGAATTTAACGTGTCAACCGATCGCGACAACATTCTTGCTACGTACTTTGACCAGGGATTCTCGGAAGCTCAATTTTCAGCCGACGAAGAAAAGTTGCCGCCGGCGGGACCGAATGCCAGTCCGATGGTCCGGCTGACGTATCACATCACCGAGGGACGCCAGGTGCGGGTGGCGCGCGTCCTGCTGAGCGGGTATGAGCACACGCGCCCCGGAGTGATCTCACGCCAGGTGGGGATCAAGGCCGGCGAGCCGCTGAGCGAAGGCACAGTAGTCGAGACTCAGCGGAAGCTTTACAACCTGGGGATATTCAGCCGCGTTTCGATCGCCCCGCAAAATCCCGAAGGCGATGACACGGAAAAGACGATCGTGGTCATGGTGGACGAAGCCAAGCGATACACCATTGCGTACGGACTGGGATTCGAGGCGCAGCGTCTGGGCAACTCCAACAGTCCGACTTCTCAATCCCTCAACTTCGCGCCGCGCGGCACGCTCGAACTCACCAAGGCGAATCTGACCGGGCGCGCGGACTCGCTCTCGTTCAAGGCACGGGCCAGCACGATCCAGGGACGCGCACTGCTGAGCTACATAGCGCCCAATTATTTCGCATCTCCCAATTTCAGCTTGCAGCTATCCACGTATTATGAAACTTCGCGGGATGTGCAAACGTTTGATTCCCGGCGGGCGGAAGCTTCTGTGGGGCTCGCCCAGAAGCTCTCGTCAAGCAGCTCGATTCTGTACCGGTATGTTTACCGGCATGTGGTCGCCAGCAATATCCAAATCGCGGTCGAGGAAATCCCGCTGTACAGCCAGAGCACGGCAGTCTCCGAATTCGACGTAAACTGGATTCGAGACCGCCGCAACAGCGCCTCCGATCCCAGCCGCGGAGATTTCGAAAATGTGGACGTAAGCCTGGCTATGAAACCGATAGGTTCGTCGGCGAATTTCATCCGCGTGTACATGCAGAATTCGACGTACTCTCCAATCGGCCGGCGCCTGGTCTTTGCGCGTTCCACGCGGTTCGGGATTCAGACAGTCTACGGCAACTCAGTCTCGACGGATATTCCGCTCCCCGAGCGCTTCTTCGCCGGCGGCGGCACGACCTTGCGCGGGTTTGCCCTTAACCAGGCGGGGCCGCGCGATCCCTTCACGGGATTCCCGATCGGCGGGCAAGCGGAGCTGATCTTCAACCAGGACTTGCGCTTCCCCATGCATTTGCCGTTGATTGGCAACCGCCTGGGCGGCGCCGTATTTTATGATGCGGGCAATGTGTTCCCGAGCATTCGGAAAATCACGCTACGTACCTCGCCCCCTGCCCCAACATTCAATCCAAGCAATCCGAATGTGTGCCTGACGAATTGTACGAACGATATGATGTACTTCTCGCACACTGTAGGATTTGAGTTGCGCTACGGCACGCCCATAGGACCCGTGGCGCTTGATCTCGGCTACCAATTAAACCCCGCGCAATATTTGATTCAGAGCGGCGGAACGTGCCCGGCCTCCACAACGGCGGCGTGCCTTACGACGCTTTCGAGGCTCCCGGCATTTCAATTTTTCATCAACTTGGGGACGACGTTCTGATGCGGCGCGCGATTTTCATTTTTGTCCTGGGGATAGCTGCGGCGGGCGGGCCGCAAGCGTTTGGCGCATCTGCGCCGCCTCAGTCGGCGCGCGTCGTGGACCGCATCGTGGCGCGCATCGAAGGCGACATTATTCTGCAGAGCCAGGTGCGTGAACTCGGCGCCTTCCAGCAGCTCATTGATGGCCATGCGGAAAGCGACGATAAGCTCCTGGAGGAATTGATCGAGCAGTGGGTGGTCGAGACGGAGGCGACGGCGTCGCATTTCCCGCAGCCCGCGCAATCCGAGGTCGACCGTGAATTGACGCGGCTCAAGGAACATTTTGCAAGTCCGGAAAGTTATGCGTCTCGCCTGAAAGAACTCGGCCTGTCGGCTAGCGAAGTACGGCAATTGCTGACCCGGCAGATTTACGTCGAACGCTACGTCGATTATAAATTCCGGCCCTCGGTGCAGATCGAACCCGCGGATATTAACGCATATTATAAGAAGCAGCTCGTGCCGGAGCTTGCGAAAAAAAATCAGCCCGCTCCGGATCCGGCCGCGGTCGAAGAGCAGATCCGCGAACTGCTCATCCAGCGCGGGATCAGCGACCTGACGGCGAAGTGGCTGGACGACACAAAATCGCGGTTGAAAATTGAAATCGAAACTGCCGGCGGCAAGCCGTGACGCGCCGTCGGAGCTGGAAACGATGAACGGAACGAAGCGAAAATTCGGGCTGAAACACGGGTTGGGCATCGTCGTCGCCCTGGCCGTCGTTTCCGGATTGGCCATCGCCTATGCGATTGCCAGTGGACTCTCGGATCGCTGGGCCCGCCGGACGATTGTGGAGCAGCTTGAGAAAACCACCGGCGCGCGCGTCGAGTTGGGAAATTTTCATTTTGGCTGGCGATTGCTCACCGCGCGGTTCGACGGATTGACGTTGCATGGCCGTGAGCCGGCCGGAAGTCCTCCGCTGTTTCACGCGGACGCGTTACTTTTCTCCATCCGTATTGAATCGTTCTGGGGCAGGAAGATTTCGCTTGGGAATGTGGAAATGTCCCGCTTCTCCGCACATATTCAAGTCGAGAAAGACGGCTCGACGAATATTCCGGGACCAAAGATTCCCGTGAAGACCGGCGCGCCGGATCTGCGAGGCCTGTTCGATTTGAAAATTGCGCAGTTGCGGCTCGAAAAGGGCGAAATCTTATGGAATGACAAGCGAATCCCGCTCGAGGCTAAAGGAGGAAATTTTGAATTCGCGATGAACTATGCTGTGGAAGGCGATCGCCCCGTGTACCTGGGCCAGTTGAACTGGCAACAATTTGAAATCGCCGCGTGGCGTAACTTGCCCTTCACGTCCAATTTCTCCGCGCGATTCACTCTCCGGCAGAATTCGTTTTCCTTGACGCAATTACAATGGAAGACGGCCGGCACTGAAATTGATGCGCAGGCAAATCTCGCCAGTTTCGCGCAGCCCTCCTGGAGCTTCCGGTACCGTGGCCAGCTCCGCCTCGAGGACCTATGGACGATACTGCGCAAACGTGATGCGCCTGGCGCGCATATTGAGTTCGCCGGAGACGGGGCATACTCCGCCGAAAAGATGAATTTCAGCGGACGTTTTACCGCGGACCGCGTCACCTTGAAATATCAATGGTTTCATCCCGGGAACATTTCCGCGCATGGCAGCTACAGCGCCGACAATCAGGCCGTGGATGTACCCGATCTGGAAGCGATGATCCTCGGCGGGGTCGCGAACAGTCACTTGCGCGTAAATCTACCGAAGCTGGAGTTCCGCGCAGATACGAAAGTGCGCGGCATGGACCTGCACCAGGCGCTTGGCGCCGAAGACAACCCGAGCCTACCCATCAACCCCCTGCACTGGGGCAGCCGCATAGATGCTGATGCGACAACGACATGGTTCGCGGATTTCAAACATGTCGATTCAAGAGGACTTTCAGTGTGGACCCCTCCGGCCACCATTGCGCAGGGGCAGATTCCCACCTCAGCGCACTTCGAATTTCACTATGTCATGGACCACAAGGAATTCGAACTCTCAGCCGGCGAGATTGCAACCCCCTCAAGCCGCATCCAGTTTCGCGGCGCTCTCAGCGCGGTTGACACTTCGATGGACATGACGGTGGACACGGAAGACCTTTCGCGTTGGGACGACTTCATCAACCGCCTGCGCGGTCCGGCAGCGGAGCCGGAAGTGATCGGCGGCCATTTCCACTGGGACGGGCGGCTGACCGGGCCTCTTGGCGGCCCCACATTCACGGGACGCTTCAAGGGAAGCGAAGCTCAATATGGCTCGCTGTATTGGGACGATCTTGAAGGGGACCTCACCTACTCGCCCGACGAGTTACATCTTGCGCGAGGCCGCGCGCGAAGGGGCCGATCTTCCGCGGAGTTGGAACTTTCGCTGGATCTCGACAACTGGGGGTTTAATCCCGAAAACGAATGGATGTTTGACGTCAACCTCGTGGGAGCGAATACAGACGATTTGCAAAAAATGCTTGGGACGTCCTATGGGGCGCACGGGGTTCTAACCGGGCAATTTCATGGGAAAGGCACGCGCGCGCAGCCCGAATTTTCGGGCTTGTTTGACATGTCAAACGCAACGGCGGGATCCTGGAGCTTCGAACGAGCGCGTGGACAATTGTCCATTCGCCCGGGCGAAGTGCGAATTGCCAATGCCGAGTTGCGCCTGGCGGCGCACGCGCCAGGCGCGCCCACAGGCCTCGTGACGGGCAATCTGGATTTTCACACCGCCACAGGCGATGTGACTTTTGATTTCACGGGCGCGGCGATTCCGCTGGAGGCCATCGACAAAATCCAAATGGCCCGCCTCCCCGTGGCCGGCCGCCTGAATTTGCAAGCCCACGGCCAGGGGCCGCTGCGCGCCCCTGAGTTGCACGCCACGCTGCGATTGATTGATTTGAAACTCGGCAATGATGTGGTGGGAAGCTTTGATGGGAAGTTGGATTCGGATGGGCGACACCTGAGCGCGACGATTGATTCGGCCATGACGTCGGGGCAGCTCACAGGGCAGGTGGACATTGGGCTCAGTGGAGATTATCCGGTGACGGCGCACGTCACCGCCGCACGAATTGATTTCAATCCGTTTCTCGTCTCCGCCCTGCATCTTTCCCGGTTGAACAGCCACAGTTTGGTGGACGGCCAATTCGACGTCGCGGGCTTTGGCGCGCGCCCTGAAACGCTTGCTGTGGAGGCAAATCTGTCCCGCCTGACGTTCGATTTTCAAAGCGTGAAGCTGGAAAATGTCGGCCCCGTGCGGCTGACTTACCGCCGAGACGAGGTGCGCGTCGAGCAGGCCAGTCTCCGCGGCACCGACACGGACTTTCGCATCACCGGTTCCGCGCGTTTCGCGGGCGATCAAGCCCTCAATTTACGCACGGATGGGGCGGTCAGCCTCCAGTTGCTTTCAAGCTTCTTCCCACAACTGGAAGCGAGCGGCCGGGCGCAGATCAATGCCCAGGTCTCCGGGACCGTAGCCACGCCGCGCTTCAACGGCAAAGTCCACATAGAGGGCGCTTCCATGCGATACGGCGATTTTCCGGCGGGGCTGAGCAACGTCGCGGGAGATTTCAATTTTGACGCGACGCGCATGGTGTTCGACAACGTGGTCGCGGAAAGCGGAGGCGGACGGCTCGCCATTGGCGGCACGGTGGCCTACGGGGAAGGGCCTTTGAACTACGTGGTCAACGCGCGTTCCGATCAGGTTCGCATTCGCTATCCGATCGGAATGAGCTGGCTCGTGGGCGGGACCCTGCGGCTCTCCGGAAACGCGCAATCGGCGACGCTTTCCGGGCGGATCGTTGTAGATCGGCTGCTGATGGCGGAAGGGTTCGATCTCGGAAGCTTCATGGTTTCAGCAAAGGAGTCGGCCAGCGGACCGAGCACCACTTCCTCGTTTCTGCAAAATTTGCAGTTCGACATTCAGGCGGATTCCAGTCCCGATTCGCGGATGGAATGGACCGGCGCGCGCCTGCTGACGGACGCCAGCCTGCGCTTGCGCGGAACCTGGGAGCATCCCATTCTACTCGGCCACATCCACCTGTTAAGCGGGGAGATGAGCTTTCGCGGCAGCCAGTACACCATCGCGCGGGGAGACATCAATTTCGCCAATCCGTTCCGCCTCGATCCCGTGTTGAACGTCGAGGCCACCACCACGATCCGCCAGTATGAAGTCACTCTCGATTTCACCGGGCCCGCGAGCCGGCTCACCCTTGCGTACCGCTCCGACCCGCCGTTGCCCTCGAGCGACATCATTGAGTTGCTGGCCCTGGGCCAAACCGGCGAAGAAAGCGCGGCGCGAAGCGCCACCGGCCAAAACGCGGGAGTGGGCGCTTCGGCGCTGCTCTCGGAAGCGATTTCCAGCCAGTTGGGGGGACGAATCCAGCGGCTGTTCGGGATCAGCCACTTCAGCGTCGGGCCATCCGTGGCGACATTGAACACGCAACAAAATTCCATTGCCAGCGTCACGATCGAGCAGCAAGTCACTCGCGGCCTTGTGGTTACGTACATCACGGACGTCACCACGACGCAGTATCAAGTGATTCAAATCGAATACACCATTAATCGCGAATTCTCCGTGGTGGCCTTGCGCGATGAGAACGGAACGTTCGGCCTAGACGTCGTGCGGAAGACGCGCTTCAAATGATTGATTTTCCGCTCCCGGAATGCATGCACTCGCACGACACCTCCGCCGCCGATTCCGGGCAAGTGCAATCTAGTTCGTGCTATCGTCACCGACGAGGAGTTGACATGAGGCAAATCTCTCCGAAGTTTGCAAGATGCTTCCGGATTTGGACCATCCTGGCGCTCGCCTGGATGGCCGTCGCTATTCCGGCAGGCGCGCAAAAAAAGGATAAGAGTAAAAACTCGCCACCCCCCGATCTCGGAGAAGACATTAAATCCGCGATGCGCGCGCCCGATGCCCAGGCCGTCGATCAGACGATCGGCGAATCACTGGGCTACTGGCAGATCGGCGACGTGGAATCATTGCATAAATACTATGCGGAGGATGTAGTGCTGGTGAGTGGCGCGTGGGAACCGCCCATCATCGGCTGGGACAATTTCCTGAAGGCTTATAAGGCCCAGCGAGCTGATGTCAGTGGAACGCGGATGGACCGCTCAAACACTCTCATTAAAGTGAATGGGGACTCGGCCTGGGCCACCTACCAATTCATCTATGCCGCGCAAAAGGACGGCAAAGTGGCTCAATTCCGCGGGCACACCACACTAATCCTGCTGAAACGGGCGGACCGGTGGGTGATTACTCTAAACCACTCCTCGGTGGTGGACTCCTCGATTCCCGAGTCCGCCGCCCCGATGGATTCGGCCCAGCCTGTGACGCGCTAGAAGCTCTTGAAGCCCTGGTAAATCCAGACCGCCACGCTGGCCAGCAAGAGAGCTCCGGACGCGACTGCGAGAGCGATAATCGGCCTGGTCAGGCTTGAGATCCGGGCGATGATCTCCAGTTGCTCCTTGTAATGGTGCTGTTCGGCGGCATCGATGAAGATCTGATCATCTTCCTTCGACGACAGGGTTACCCGGTAAACGACCAGCACCACCAAAACAACCGTAGTGACGCCCCAGGAACTCATCAGCAGATCGAGAAGCAGTGATCGGGATGCTTCCAAGGTTTCCTCCCCGCGAGAACGGCGCTTGAAGGACTGGAGCAAGCAACCGCGCCGAACTGCAATGGCAAAAACTTGGGAAAATTATAGCATCAATCCAAACATGTCAACTTGAAGTGTAACCTATTGGTGACTAGGCTTTGGCGGGAAACGCCCCCCGGAAGTCATCCAAACGGGCGCGCTGCTTAGTCCCTTTGGCCGGCCCGCGGAGACTCTCCAGGCGCCGAATGGCAACATGTCCTGCGTGAGGGAGCCAGGAGTCAGGGCGTCGCGTTGACAAACGCCGCCGTGGGCGGGCACAATCGAATTGCCTCATAACACCCGCAGATGTGCCCGAATGGCGGAATTGGCAGACGCGCTAGCTTCAGGAGCTAGTTCTCGCAAGGGAGTGGAGGTTCGAGTCCTCTTTCGGGCACCAGAATTTCCGTGATTCGTGACCCGTGGTCCGTGCAAACCCGCCGGGGATCGATTACGGCGCATCTGGCCCTCGACCTTTCTTGTCCTCGCGATTGATGCTACTTTTTACTTGGCTCTCGATTCGCCTGTGGGAAATCCATGAACGAGCAATTTGCCTTTCGCGATCTGCGCGACTTGCTGGCCAAGGCCAACGAGGAAAAATCCGGCGATCAATTGGCGGGTATCGCCGCGCGTTCGGAGCGCGAACGCGTGGCCGCGAAACGCAAAGTCGCGGACCTTTCGCTCGGTGAAATTGTCCAGCAGCCGCTGATCGATCCATCTGACGACGATGTCACCCGCCTGCTCCTGGAATCCTACGACGCGAAACGCTTTCAACGAATCCAGAGCATGACGGTCGGTGAATTTCGGGAATTTATTCTTGACGACGCCACGGACGAGGAACAATTGAAGGAGTTCCAATCGGCGATCATTCCGGAAATCGCCGCGGCCGTCGCCAAAATTATGAGCAACAAGGATCTTATTCTCGCCGCGAGTAAAATCAGGAATGTGACGCGCTGCCGGAACACCATGGGCGAGCGCGGCGTCCTGGGAATTCGCACCCAGCCCAATCATCCAGTGGACGACATTGGCGGGATTTTGCTCGCTGCATTTGAGGGACTCCTCTTCGGATGCGGGGACGCAGTGATTGGGGTGAATCCGGCTTCGGATTCGGTGGAGACGGTTGGCGCAATTCTTCGTGCGCTCGGCCGGCTCATCGATGCTTATGGGGTGCCGACGCAATCGTGCTGCCTCGCGCACATCACCACGCAATTGGAAGCAATGAAACACGGCGCGCCGCTGGATTTGCTGTTCCAGTCCGTCGCGGGTACTGAGGCGGCCAACCGCAGTTTTGGCGTCACGCTGCAGATGCTGCGCGAAGGCCGCGAACAAGTCGTCGAACATCATGCGCAGCGCGACGTTCCCTGGAAGGGCGCTAACGTGATGTATTTCGAGACCGGCCAGGGAAGCGCGTTATCGGCCGAGGCACATCACGGGGTCGATCAGCTCACGCTCGAAGCGCGCGCCTACGGCGTCGCCCGCGTGTTCCATCCTTTCCTGGTGAACAGCGTCGTGGGCTTTATCGGACCCGAATATCTTTACGACGAGCGGCAGATCATTCGCGCCGGCCTGGAAGATCATTTCATGGGCAAGCTGCTGGGACTTCCGATGGGCTGCGATGTTTGCTACACAAATCACGCGGCGGCCGATCAAAATTCCGCGGACAATCTTCTGGTGCTTCTTGCCGCAGCGGGCTGCAATTATTTCATGGGCGTTCCGGCTTCGGACGATGTGATGCTGAATTATCAATCCACCAGCTATCACGACGCGCTGGCCGCGAGAAAACTTTTCCATTTGCGTCCCGCGCCCGAATTCTTGAGCTGGCTCCAGACGAAAGGGATTTTCCGAGACGCGGAACCCGCCCTGCTCGATGCGTCCGCGCGGCGTGAGCTGATGCAGGGGCTCGAATCTTCGCTGGGAGAAATCGCCTGAATGCCGCGGGACGCAGATTCCTTTCTCGCCGCCGATTTCCCAGAGGTCCTGCGCAAGATTCGGGAACGCACGCCGGCGCGCATTTTAGTTGGCCGCGCAGGAGCCGCGTATCGCACTTCCACGCAATTGGAATTGCGCGAAGCCCACGCCGCCGCGCGAGACGCTGTCCGCGCGGAGCTCGATCTCGAATCCGTCTTCGGCACAGAGTTCATAGAGCAGTGGAATCTGTTCGAGGTCTGCACCGAGGCGCGTTCCAAGGAAGAATACCTTCTGCAGCCTGATCTGGGGCGACACTTGAATGAAGCGTCCCGGCAGGAATTGGCTAGACGATGTACACGGGGGAGTGACGTTCAAATCGCGATCGGTGACGGCCTCTCGGTCACGGCAGTCGCCGCGCAGGGTCCTTCCCTGCTGCCGTTGCTTGACGAAGGAGCCCGAGAGCGCGGCTGGACCGTTGGCAATCCCTTTGTGATCCGCCACAGCCGGGTAGGGATTCTGAATGAAATCGGCGAATTGCTCGCACCGAAAGTCGCTGTTTTGCTAATCGGCGAGCGCCCGGGCCTTGCCACTGCGGAGAGTTTGTCCGCTTACATGGCGTACGGGCCTGGCAAGACTCATACCGATGCGAACCGCAATCTCATCTCGAACATCCACGCGCGCGGGCTCAAGCCGCAAGCCGCAGCCGATCGAATCCTGAACCTTGCGGCTCAGATGATGACGTTCCGGATCAGCGGCTTCAGCATCCGAGAACAATTTCCCTCTGCGCCCAGCGGACCGGCAATGCAAGCATAGAATTTTCAGAGAACGAGAATCCCTCCCAAACATTTGCGTCAAGGAAATTCAGCGTGTTCGTTCTTGTCGAGGGGCGCCCAGCGTTGCACCGAGAGACGTTGAGGTATAAGGTATCCGGCAGTTGGAAGGCCGATACAGAAATTCACAATGGAAAATTGAATGGCAAAAAAGGAGTCGGCGATGAAAGCAACCCTGGGTCTTCTCGCGTTTCTTTTCGCGCTTTCCGCGGCAGCACCCAACGCGGCCGCACCCCAGGGCGCGGCTTCGCCCGCGAACTCTCTTCCCGCCACCTACGTCAGCGCGGCGGACATCCAGGCCAATCTGAACGGGGCGCCGAATTCAGCGACCAATCCCCTGCCGAACATTCGTGTGGTGGACGCCGGAGGATACAACGTTGCGGTCGGCGTAATTCATCGACCGCAGACGCCGCCCGGCGTCGTTGCCGTGCACTATAAAGTCACGGAAATTTATCACGTGACGGATGGTGCGGCCACGCTGGTGACCGGGGGCACGGTGGTCAATGCCAAGGAGAGACCTGCTGACGCCGTCTCCGTCAGGCTGGAAGACGGTCCCGGCGCGAGCGGCACCGCGATCCAGGGCGGCGTGACCCGCAAGATAAAAGCAGGCGACGTGGTCGTTATTCCCGCAGGTGTGCCGCACTGGTTCAGCGAGATCGACGGGTCAATTACATACGTGGTCGTGCGCGTCGATCCTGGCCAGGTATTGACCCTCAAGTAGGACAGGCTTCCAGCCTGTCTGGTTTTCGTTTGCAGTGCCATCGCGAAAAGCGACAGGCTGGAAGCCTGTCCTACTTACGCGCGGGAAATTGCAGGGACTCCGAAAATTCAAAGTAGCTTATCACAGCAAATTCGCCGCCATCACAACTGCACACTCCGCACGCCACAAAGGCAAAACGTCCCAGCGACTCGAGACGTTTTGTTCCTTGCGCGATTGCGTAAGCTCCCGTGCTAATGATCCTGAGGTTTGCACCACAGCAGCGCTCTATTCTCTGCCTTGCGTGCTCTTCCTAGGCCATGACTGTGCTGGCAACCGGCTTCGGCACGCTATTGATCGTCTTCAGAATGCGGGAAACGATCTGGTAGGGATCGCCTTCCGAGTTCGGGCGGCGATCTTCCAGATATCCTTTATAACCGTCCTTGATGAAATTAATGGGCATGCGGATCGAAGCGCCGCGATCGGAGAGACCATAGCTGAACTTGTCAATGGCTTGCGTTTCGTGCAGACCGGTCAAGCGCAGATGGTTGTCCGGTCCATACACGGCAATGTGGTCGGGTATGTATTTCTCGAACGCCTTCATGAGCGCTTCAAAATATTCCTTGCCGCCTACTTCGCGCATGAATTTCGTCGAGAAGTTGCAGTGCATGCCCGATCCATTCCAGTCGCCCTTGATTGGTTTACAATGCAGTACCATATCCACTTCATACTTCTCGCAGAGACGCAACATCAGATAGCGGGCGGTCCAGGTGTCATCCGCGGCCTTGGCGGAGCCTTTGGCGAAAATCTGGAATTCCCACTGCCCTTTCGCGACTTCCGCGTTGACGCCTTCATGATTGATCCCGGCGGCATGGCAGAGGTCCAGGTGTTCATCGACGATCTTGCGGGCCACGCTGCCCATGTATTTGTAGCCCACACCGCAGTAGTACGGGCCCTGCGGAGTGCTCGGGTGGCCCTCTTTCGGAAAGCCGAGAGGACGCCCATCTTGATAGAGAAAGTATTCCTGCTCAAAGCCAATCCACAAGTCCGGGTCGTTCTCGATCGTGGCGCGCATGTTCGTTGAATGCGGGGTTCCATCCGCGTGATAAACCTCGCTCATAACAATATAGGCGTCCTTGCGGCTGGCATCAGGATACAGAGCCACTGGTTTTAGAACGCAGTCGGAGCTTTTGCCCTCGGCTTGCATGGTGGAACTGCCGTCAAAACCCCATTTGGGCAGATCGGCAAGCGCGGGCGGATGGTCAAACGGCTTGATTAAAGTTTTGCCGCGCAAGTCAGGAACGGGTTTCTTGCCGTCGAGCCAGATATATTCGAGTTTGTATTTCGTCATGGTATTTGGTGGATCTCCTTAATAAAGCTAAAGATGAACCGCTGGGACAACGTAAGTGCAGACAACCAGAATATCGGCGAACAGCCAGACTATCCTGTGGGATCGGTCCCGTCAAATTCAAGAAATCTCTCGTTTGGTTTTCTTTTTGTGATGGGGAATTAGGTAGGACGGGCTTCAGCCTGTCCTACTGGAGCCTGTTTATATGTGCTGCCATTTAGTGTAAGCTTTTTCGCTCCACCACTGAGGCCAAGATGAACCTTGTAACCGCCATTCTGCCTGCGGCAGGTCTGGGCACCCGAATGGGTGCCGACACGCCCAAGCAGTTTCTCTCGCTGGACGGCGTGCCCGTGCTGCTCTTTACGCTGCGGCGCCTTGCGGCCTGCCCTTTGATCACGGATTTCGTCATCGCCACGCGAGCCGAGGAAGTGGATTCCGTGTCGGCCAGCGTCGCATCGGAAAATCTTGGCCGGCCCATCCGGGTGGTCCGCGGCGGAGACACTCGCCAGGATTCCGTCGCCAATGCTTTGACGGAAGTTCCGGCCGAGGCCGATCTGATTCTGGTACACGACGCGGTCCGGCCTCTGGTGACCCTCAACCAGATCGAGCGCGTGATATCGGAGGCGGACGCCTGCGACGCGGCCATCCTTGGAATTCCGGCCATGGACACGGTGAAAGAAGTGAAGCGCGCGAGCCTGCCGACGGACGTTGCGCTCGTTACGGCGACGATTCCGCGCGAACGAGTGGTCCTGGCGCAGACTCCCCAGGTGTTCCGCGCCTCCGTGCTTCTAGAAGCCTTTGCGCGCGCCCGCCAGGACGGCGTGACGGCTTCCGACGAAGCGGGCCTGGTCGAACGCATGGGACACGACGTCCACGTCGTTGTCGGATCGGAACGCAACTTGAAGATTACTCGCCCGGGCGACATGGAGCTTGCGGAATTTTATCTCCGCCAGGAGCGCGCGGGCCGATGACCCGTGCGGGGATCGGATACGACCTCCATCGTCTCGCCGAAGGGCGAAAACTGATCCTCGGCGGTATTGAACTCGCATTTCCCATGGGGCCGGTTGGCCACTCCGATGGTGACGCGCTGGCGCACGCCATCTGCGACGCGCTCTTGGGCGCCGCGGGACTGGGCGACATCGGCACGCATTTCCCCGACACCGATCCGAAGTGGAAGGGCGCATCAAGCCTGCGTTTTCTGGAGCACATCCGCGATCTGCTCGCCGAACGCAAGTTTGGCATCGTGCACATCGACGCCACCGTCATCACGGAAAAACCGAAACTCGGTCCGCACTTTCCCGCCATGCGCGAGGCGCTGGCTAAGTCGCTGGGCATCGCTCCATCCGCGATTAATTTGAAAGCGAAGACCAACGAATCCGTCGACGCGATCGGCCGCGGCGAAGCGATTGCCGCGCAGGCCATCGCCACGCTCGACTGCTGAGTCGGCGGCACACAGCTCTATCTGGTTTTGGCTTGTGCAGCGCCCGCCTTCAGGCGGGCATTTTGGAATCGAGCGGATGCCCGCCTGAAGGCGGGCGCTACAGGAGATACCTCCCGATATGGACCGCCTCACCGGAATCCACGCGGTACGCGAAGCGCTGGAAGCGAACCGCCCGCTCGATTCCCTGCTGGTTGCCAAGGGCACGCATGGCAACCGGATCGAGGAACTGGTGCGCCTCGCGCGAAAGCAGGACGTGCCCGTGCGCTTTGAAGAGCGCATTCAGGTCGACCGCGCGGCCGGAACGCGCGAGCATCAGGGCGTGGTCGCATTCGTTTCTTCCTCGCCGGCCGCGAGTTTTTACGACATGTTGAAGCCCCGCGCTGCGGCTAGCGCTCCCGGATTGCTGGTCCTGCTGGACGGCGTCGAAGATCCGCAAAACCTTGGCGCCATTGTTCGCACTTCCCTCGCGGCCGGCGCGCAAGGCGTTGTCATTCCCGAGCGGCGCGCAGCGGGCCTTACGGAAACCGTGGCGCGCGCATCCGCCGGAGCGCTCGCGCACTTACCCGTGGCGCGTGTCACCAATCTTTCTCGCGCCATGGAGGAAATGAAGGAAGCGGGCTACTGGCTGGTCGGCCTCGATGAGCGCGCCGAACAGCGCCACACGGAAGTGGATTTCAAAGTTCCGGTGGGAATTGTCCTGGGCGGCGAAGGCAAGGGATTGCACGCCTTGGTGCGCGAGCGCTGCGATTTCCTGGTTTCGATTCCAACCACCGGCCCCGTTCGCGCCCTCAACGTATCCGTAGCCGCAGGAGTAGTCCTCTTCGAGGTAGTCCGCCAGCGCGGAATGAATCCACAGATGAACATTGATAAACACTGATAAGAGCAAAAACCTAAGAAGGAGAAAGCGGTTGATTGAATCGTCGTGGCTCTACGCTCTGGTTTCGCAATCAGAATGGTTTTTCTTTATCCGCGTTTATGTGTGTGCATCCGTGGTTCCAAAGGTCCTTCGTTCATTTGTCGTACTGGATCATTGTGAAGACATCGATTCCCGGCAGCCTCGCTCGGCCATTCAGGAACGTGAGCTCCACGGCAAAGGATGCGCCGACCACTTTTCCGCCCAGCTTGCGCACGAGTTCCACGGTGGCCGCGGCGGTGCCGCCGGTGGCGAGCAAGTCGTCGCTGATCAGCACGCTCTGGCCGGGCTTGATTGCGTCCTCGTGGATTTCCAGCGTGTCCGTGCCGTATTCCAGCTGATAGGTAACAGAGACGGCTTTTGACGGCAGCTTCTTGGGTTTCCGGACAGGAACAAAACCCGCCTCGAGCCGGTACGCCAGCGCCGGCGCCAGAATAAATCCGCGCGCTTCGATGCCGACGACTACGTCCACTTTTTTGCCTGCGTAATGTCCGCACAGCTCATCGACAAGGCTGTGGAATCCGGCGGGATTTTGCAGCAACGTCGTCAGATCGTAGAAGAGAATTCCCGGCTTCGGATAATCGGGAACCTCTCGAATGAATTCCTTCAAATGGTTCATTCCGCTCGCCCCGCCTTTCCAGATGAATCGCTATTTCTAAATCGATCGCGCTTGCTGGGTGCCTTGCTACTGATTGATCTCACTCATCGCGTTCGATGGAGAACACGTTCGCATATTCCCGCAAAAACTCCGCGTCGTGTTCGTCCACACGATCCACGCCAGACATGCGCGGGCCGCGCTGCAATGCGTTTTTCAGCGCATCAATCTGCTCCGCACTGCCGATGGCATAGACTTCCACACGCCCGTCATAGAGATTTTTAACGTATCCGCCGACACCCAAACTCGTTGCCGTTCGCTCAGCGAAAAAGCGGAACCCCACCCCCTGCACCCTGCCGGACACGAAAAATCGCTTGGCCTGCGTTTCCACGGCAACACTTCACGCTCAGACTTGTTTTTGCAGCCGCGCGATTGTAGCAAAGGTCCGGCGCGCCGCGATACACTGTTCACGGCGCCCGGAACCAGCGCGAAGAATTATTCACGAATCCGTGCTGCAGAATCCCGGCGGATTGCATCCAACAGATGGAAGCAAATTTCATGATTCAGAGATCAAACCTGCTGGCCGCATGCAGCGCCCTCGCCCTGCTTTTTGCCGCCGCGCCTGCCTCTCTGCGCGCGCAGGCCGCTGGACCGATGCAGCCGCCTGAGTCGACGAAGTTCCCTGCGCCTCCGCCCCCCAGCAAGCCTGAGCCGCCGACGCTGCCGCCCGACGAAATCATTCGCCGATTCGCGGCCAAAGAAGACGAAATGGTCCGCGCAATCAAGGACTACACTTTTCAGAAAAACGTGCGCATCCAGGAGGTTGGCCCGGACAGCAAGTCCACCGGCCAACTCGAAATCGTCACGCAGTTGCGGTTTACTCCGGACGGCAAAATGTATGAGAAGCCGGTGAGCCGCCAGCCATCGACGCTCCACAATCTGGACCTGCAGAGGGGAGATTCCGAACTCCTGGCCCCCACGCCGCTCTTTCCGCTCACAACTGCAATGCTTCCGAAGTACGAAATTATCTATGGAGGGAAGCAGCCGCTCGATGAATTGAGCGCCTATTATTTCACCGTGAAACCACGCGCCCTGGAGCGCGCCCACGCCTATTTTTCCGGCGTGGTATGGGTGGATGTACAGGATCTTGTCATTGTGAAGACCATGGGCAAGTGGGTCACTGAAACCGGCGATGTCACTGCCTCCGACCTTCCCTTCACGGTCTTCGAGACTTACCGCCAGCAGATCGGCAAGAATCTGTGGTTCCCCGCATACTCGCGCTCGGACGATACCTTCCAGGCCGGCAATGTCAGCGTGCCGATTCGAGTCATCATCAAGTGGAGCGATTTCACTCCGCAGGCAAGCGCTCCCGCAGCGGCTCCGTCGCCCATGGCGAAGCCTTCCGACGACAAAGGAACGCCTTAGTTTCAACCGTGCCAGCCTACCGCCAATCATCCATCAAGAACACGTCAGGCCGGTTGTAGCCCGCGTCGGAGTTCCGCTGCATGGCGACGCCCTGCATAGTCGTTCGAAATCCTGCCTGTAACATCTCACGATACGCTTCGAGCCGCGCGAGATTGACGCCGGCGGCCAGCTTTTCCGCCCCGCGCGAACGTGCAAATTCGCGGCACGCGTCCAGCAGGCGGCGAAATTCCTGCGCCGCATCGGAACCGCTCCGCACGGCGCCAAATTTGACATAACATTTTCCGCTGCCCGCCTCCGTTCCTGGTCCGGCATGGCACACGGCAAATCCGGCAAGCTCTCCACCACGCCAGGTCAGCACTGTATCTCCCAATTTTTGGTGATCCACTGCGCGAATTTCTCGTTCCACGTCGAGCCCTTCGTAAATGGAGTTCGTCAACTTTCGGCAAGCCAGCACGCAAAGTTGCTTGTCGCCGACGGAAAGGTCGCTGAATCGCGCCCATCGCGTCGAAGGGGAAGCAGGCTCTGTTTGTACCGGCAGCTCCATGATGGAAGTAAGAAATCGGGGCCAGAACCCGAATTTTTGATAGAGGCTCACGTGCTTCGCGCTGTTCGCAAACGTAAACAGTCCCGCGTGGCGAATTCTCCATCGCTCGAATAAATCCATCGTGGGCCGAAGCAATTGTTGAGCGATGCCATGGTCCCACAGATCGGGGCGGATCGTGAGCGGGCCGAAAAAGGCGACGCTCCCCCAGCGCGTGGCGAAATTCGTTCCGACAAGTTCTCCCGACATCTCCGCGCCAAACACAGCGGAAGGATCGGCCCGCCAGCGCGTCCGCGCATAATCTGCGTCGCCCATAAACTTCAATGGATCGGGCAAGCCAAGAAATGTTCCGAACGCCAGCCGGATGATTCGGTCGGCAGAGGGAATATCTTCCTCGCGCAGCGAGCGAATCGTGATCTCCGGCCGCTCTTGCGCCAATGATGAAGGTGATGAACTCATTTCACTTTTCGCCGCCGGCTAATTCTCTGACTTGTGGCGGAGCGTAGGCCTCTCGGGTTCCTCCGGCGTCTTTTCCGGCGCAGTTTCGCCGGGGCGTGGCGGCGGAGCAGGAGCTTTCGGCGGCTGCAGGATCCACTGGAACCCTCCATCATATTCAACCTTCGCCATGGTCAGCTTTGTCTCCGGCGGAGCGATCGCCGGAAGCGCCGCCTTCAAGAAATTGACGAGGCTTGCCGCGTCGGTTTTCTGGCTCTGCCCTTCCACGGCAAGCGTCACGGACTTCGCCTGAACATCATTCGCCGCGCGGAATTTTGCCAGGCGCGAATCATTTTGCTGCAGCAGGTCGAGAAGTTCGGGCTCGCCTTTCGCGCGATTCTCCGGAGGATAGCGGATCTCCATGAACGTTTTTGGCTGGCCCTTCTCCGGAGGATAAAGCTGGTTGTAGCTCGGGCGCAGGACGCGCGTCCGCCAAATATCGTTCCCCAGGGCGTCCTGCCGGATGTGGTAGTCGATCGTCCAGGCCTCGGGACCGTAGTCCCGCACGTAACCGGCCAGAACAATGCGGATCAACGGTTCGTCTTCGCCCAGATTAATTTTGTGGTGTAACGATGCCGCGAGCACGCGAACGCGTTCGAGCACGGCGATGCCGATGGATTCAATATCGGTCGTCTCGAAACCATTGTTTTTCTGGCCGCCGGTATTCAGAGCCGCGGCGACGAGGCCGTGAAATTCATCATCCAGGCGAATGGGCTTGTCCTTGGAATCCGGCTGCACCCACTCGACCGCGCCCATCATCACAGCCATGCGCTCCGCGGAAAGTATGGCAATGGCCGGGGGCAGCGAACCACCCTCGGCGCGCGCGTCCATTGAAGCCAGAACGATCGCATCTTTCGTCGCGCAAATCACCACCCGCCCCTCGGCCAGATTCACCGCGACTTCCTGATCGCTCCCCTCCTGCGCGAAGGCAGGCGCGGCAAGCAACCACGGATGCACACAGATGAACACGGATAAAAACAAAAGATGCGAAAAGAAAGAAACTTTACGATCGCGTTGTCGTGTCACCATTATCGAATTTCCGCAGACAGGAATCTTTGTCTCTTTTTCTAATCGGTACTTATCCGTGTGTATCCGTGTGCATCCGTGGTTCCAATGCCTTTTCCTTCCGCGCGATGGCCCGCAACGCCGTGAGTGCTACGACGTTGGCGACATCTTCCGCCGAGCAGCCGCGCGAAAGATCGTTTGCCGGCCGGTCCAGCCCCTGCAGAATCGGGCCGAGCGCTTGCGCGCCGCCCAGCCTCTCGACAAGTTTGTAGGCAATGTTGCCCGAATCCAGGTCCGGGAAGATCAGCACATTGGCATGTCCGGCGACGAGCGAGCCCGGCGCTTTTGCATTGGCCACGACCGGAACGAGGGCAGCGTCGGCCTGAAGTTCGCCGTCCGCCGCGAGTTCCGGCGCGCGCGCCTTCAGGATCCGCAGCGCCTCCCTGACTTTTTCGACCCGCGCGTGATTCGCCGAAGCCTTCGTGGAATAGGACAGAAACGCAACGCGTGGCTCCGCATCGAGTATCGCGCGCGCATTTTCCGCCGTGGCGCGCGCAATTTCGGCAAGTTCCTCGGAATTTGGGTCTGGCACGACCGCGCAATCGGCAAAGAGCAGCGCGCCGGCGCGCCCCAGGTCGAGCCCCGGACGCTCCGGAATAATCATGACAAAAAAACTGGAAAGCAGCTTCGCCTCCGGCGCAAGGCCGATCGCGTGCAGCGCCGCGCGTACGGTCACTCCAGTCGTGTTCGCCGCGCCTCCCACGGTTCCGTCGGCATCTCCGGAAGCCACGCTCAACGCCGCGAAGTACAGCGGACGCCGCGCGATCTCTCTCGATTCGTCAAGGGAGACGCCGCGCGAGCGGCGCCGCTCGTAATAAATCTGAGCGTACGTCTCCGCACGGGCGCTTGCTGCCGGATCTTCGATCGCGACGTCCCTCAGCGTTACGTGCAGATCCGCGGCGGCCGAGCCGATGATTTGTTTCCGGCCGAGCAGAGTGATTTTTGCAAAGCCTTCCCGCGTGATGGCCGCCGCAGCGGACACAACGCGCGGGTCCTCGCCCTCCGGCATTACGATGTGCTGCGGGCGCACACGCGCGCGGGCCTTGAGTTTTTCGACCAGTGTCATCACACGCCAAAGTTATCACAGGTTTGCGCGTCTCGCCGATTTCTGTAGAATAGAAGCTCATTCGAATCCATTCAGGGCATGGCGATGGAGCTACTGGCGCGATTGTCCGGCGGCGCCTGCGGCCGAGGAAGGCGGAAAACATTCGACACAAAGGCAAGAAGCTGAAAGACATTCTGGATGCGCACGAGAAATTCCACAAAGGGCATCCGGGCGGTGAGCGCGCCGACCTTTCCGGAGCCGATCTTTCCGGCGCGGATTTAAAGAAACGCGATTTGACCGGGGCCAATCTGGCCGGCAGCAATCTGCGGAAAGCCGACCTGCGCGGCGCGAAGCTCAGCCACGCGGATTTAAGCCGCGCGGACCTGCGCAAGGCGGACTTGCGAAATTGCGATTTTACGGAAACCCGGCTCGAAGGCGCGGATTTGAGCGAAGCCGATTTGAGCGGTACGGAACTGTTCCGCGGGGATTTGCGCTCCGCGAAATTGCACAAAACGATTTTGCGGGGAACGGTTTTGCGGCAGGCCAATCTTCGCGGCGCGGATTTTTCCGGCTCCGACCTGGCCCTCGCCAGCTTCCGCGAAATCGATTTGACCGACGTGAAGCTGGACGGCGCCGACTTGAAGGATGCCGTAGTCCGGGACAATCGAAAAAGCTGAAGGTGTGCCTCTTACGTAGCACAGGCACTCTTGCCTGTGCGGTTTTGCGAGTGCCATCCGTTCGAGCAGCATGTGCGGCTCACAAAAGCGCACAGGCAAGAGTGCCTGTGCTGCTTAGAGCCGTCTACTTCCCCGTGGCGGAAGCGGACGATTCGGCGATTCCAGCGCGCGTGAGCCCGCGGCGCCGCACGTCAATCCCAAGCCGTTTGATCTTCTGATTCAACGTGGAAAGCGGAATCTGAAAGTTTTCCGCCGCCTCGGTTTGATTCCATTCCGTGCGTTCCAGCATGTCGCAGATCACGCGCCGCTCGATCTCATCCATGATTGCAAACAAGGAAGCTTTCGCGCTGTCGGCGCCCTCGCGCGAGCCGTGTTCGCCCGGCATAGGCGGCATGAATTCGGAAAGTTGCAGCCGAACGCCGCCAAGAAGCTCTCTCGTCCGCACGCTCTCGGGCAAGAGATCGACGTCCAGCTCTTCCTGGGAAGACAGCACCACCGCCCGCTCGACCACGTTTTCAAGTTCGCGTACATTTCCGGGCCAATCGTAATCCACCAGCAGCCGCAGCGCCGCCGGAGTAAAGTTCCTAAGCGGCCGGTTATTTTCCTTGGAAAATATGCGCAAAAAATGATCGAGCAGCAGGTGGACGTCTTCCCTCCGCTCGCGAAGGGGAGGCAAAGGAACGGCAATCACATTCAAGCGATGATAGAGGTCTTCCCGGAAACGGCCCTCGCGAACAAGATTAAGCAACTGCACGTTGCATGCGGCGATGATGCGCACGTCGACCTTGATCGTTTCCGTTCCTCCAAGGCGCATGAATTCGCGTTCCTGAATCACGCGCAGCAGCTTTGCCTGCGTCTCCGGTCCGATCGTGGAAATTTCATCGAAAAAAATCGTCCCCTGATCGGCGACTTCAAAGAGTCCCTTCTTGGACGTCACAGCGCTCGTGAACGCGCCCTTCACGTGCCCGAACAGTTGCGATTCGAGCAAGTCCACAGGAATAGAGCCCGTGTTGATCGGGACGAACGGCTTGTCCGCGCGCGCCGATGCCGAATGAATCGCCTTGGCGATCAGCTCCTTGCCCGTTCCGCTCTCGCCGTGAATCAGCACCGTCGAGCGGGAAGGCGCCACCTGGCCCACCAGGTCGAGCAGGGCCAGCATCTTCTCGCTTTTCCCGACGATGTTCGGAAAGTTGTATCGCTGCTTCAGGGCGCGCTTGAGCTGGACGTTCTCCTCGCGCAGCCGCCGCCCCTCGACGGCCTGCGCGACCTGCACGAGCAATTCGTCGTTGGACCACGGCTTGGTGATGTAATCCTGCGCGCCGCTTTTGAACGCGGCCCGCGCCATATCGATGGATCCGTACGCGGTGATCAACACAACGGAAAGATTCGGATCGCGGCGGCGGATTTCGCGCAGCAAGTCGAGTCCGTTGCGGTCGGGGAGGCTGACGTCGAGCAGAACAAGATCGAAAGGATTTTCCTCGAGCATGGTGAGGCCCGCTTCGCCCGATTCGGCGCTCGATGTCGCGTAACCTTCCGTACTGAGCAGAAGTTCCAGGCCTTCTCGAATTTCCGATTCGTCGTCGACGACCAGAATGGAGCCCTTAGACATGCACGGCTTTCCGCGCCACCGGGAATTCCAGCCGGAACGATGTTCCCTTGCCTGGCGTCGAGCGAACGTCCACTTTTCCGGCGTGCTCCTTGACGATGCCGTAGCTCACGGAAAGTCCGAGGCCGGTGCCGCGTCCCGAGGATTTCGTGGTGAAGAAGGGGTCAAAGATGCGATTCAGATTTTCGCGCGGGATGCCGCCGCCGGTATCGATGATTTCCACTTCCACCGATCCGTTGTGCGCCGCCGTCCGGATCTCGACAATGCCGCCCGCCGGCATGGCATCACGAGCGTTCAGGAAGAGATTCAGGAACACCTGCTGAAGTTTGTTGTTCGAGCCCAGCACCGCGGGCAATTCGCTCTGGAGATTCCTCGTCACCTGCACCTGTGCCGTCCGGAACGGATGCGCGACCAGCGTCAACACTTCTTCCACTACGGCATTCAAATTCACTTCGGTAAATTCCGTCGCGCCCGTGCGCGAAAAATTCAGAAGGTTGTTCACAATTTCGCTCGCGCGGAATGTCTGCTTCACGACTTTCTCGATCAATTGGTGGCGGGGGTCGCCGCTGGGAAGCTGCTTCGCCAGCATTTGAATGTAATTCGAGATCACGGCGAGCGGCGTATTCACTTCGTGGGCGACGCCCGCGGCAAGTAATCCGAGAGACGTGAGCTTCTCGTTCTGGAATACCTGCTCCTCGAGGCGCATCCGCTGCGTGACATCGTCGAAAAGTATCAGGCGGCCGATCCGGTCTCCCGATTTCCCAACCAGCGGGGCAATCGATACGTTGACCACCAGGTTCCGCCCCTCCCGGTTCTGCATGTGAAATTTGTAGAGGCTGGAGACGCGCTCGTCGGCGGAACGGGCCGCAATTTCCGCCATCAGATCGGAAGGAAGCACGTCCTCGATCTTGCGCCCCACGGCTTCCTCGCGCGGCACGCCGATCAGCCCTTCGAGTTGCGTGTTCCAGGATTCCACCGCTCCGCCAAAGTCCACCGCCAGCACGCCGACGTTCAGCGATTCGACGATATTTTCCGAGAAATCCTTGAGCCGCTCGATTTGCGCCGCTTTTTGTTCGAGCGAGCTATAGAGCTGAGCGTTGTCGAGCGCGATGGCCAGATATCCGGCGATGGTGTGCAGCAGCTCAACGTCTTCGCTCGACAAAAAGTCGCCATCGACCGTTTTCCCCAGGCCCAGCACGGCGATCGCGTGGTCGCGAATCTGGCACGGAATAAAGTAATTCAAATCCAGCTGCTCGAGCGTCTGCCGGACGGAGGCGGAAGATTCCCGCGCAGCGCGCGCCGATTCGTGAAAGAGAAGGCCTTGCGCAAACGGCTTGCTCTCGACGTCCAGAAAACTCAGATCAAGCGCGCCCGAGTAACGCACGCCCACGGACCGCGCGATGCGATACGCGCCCGGATGGCTCTCGTCCTCGATGAAAATCGCCAGGCGGTCCACAAGCAACGCCTGCGAGATACGATCCATCACCGAAGCGAGCATTGGGTCCAGGCGCACTTCAGACGTGAGCGTGCGTCCAAACTCGATCAGCGTGCGGCGATAGTCCAGCCGGTCCCTGTAAAAAAAGCGGTCCAGTCGTGCTTGAATCCAGTCGCGAAACGGTTGGAACAAAAATGCCGCCACCACAATCGCGATCACTCCGCCCATCATCCCGGAGGGCCAGGCGGTGTGGAACAGCGCTCCGATCAGCGCCACAATGGCTATGTAGACGGCTACAACGCCGCCGCTCGCGGCCGTATAGGCGAGGCCGCGCTTAAAGATGATGTCCACGTCCATCAGGCGGTAACGGATAATGGCGTACCCGAAACTGAGTGGGATGAGGACCAAGGATATCGTGGACAAATTCATCCACGGTCGTGGCACAACTCCCAGGAAGAACGGCAGGATGTAGAGCAGCAGAAATGGAACGATGCCCGCAAGCGCTCCTCCGGTCACCCACTTCAACTGCTGCCGCAGGATTCCGGACGATGCGCGGCGATAGCTGAACACAAACACGAGCGCCGCAAGCAGGAAATAAATCCCCAGACACGCCAGGTCCAGCCGGTCGAGCGTATTTCGCGCCTCGATCGACGGCATGAAACCCAATTCGCGAAGCCCGACCAGAACTCGCACCAGAAGCAGGATTCCCGGCACGCCGTAAATGGCCCCCAGGATCGCGCCGTGCCCTTTGGAAAGAGGGCGGCGCTCCGGAAATACCAGCGCAAAATGTAAAAGCAACGCCGGTTGCAAGAGTCTCGCCACGATGGCGGCCCAATAGATTTCCCAATCGAAAGCCGTCAGCTTCCCCGTGTACTGGAAGGAGTACAGAACGAAAGACACCAGGCAAAAAATGTAGAAATGCACGGCGCGCGTGGCGTTCCACCGGCGGGCAAAAATGAAGAGGCCGATGAAGAGATACACCACGCCCACCACGCTCAAATAATTTTCGATCGAGGCGGGCCGCGCCGCCGGCTGGATTACGAGTTGCGCTTCAAACTGTTTGCCGCCCCGCTCGATCCGGTAATGGGCGATGGACCAAAGCCCGATGCGCCACAAGCGTTTGGTTACGTCGATCGGGCTATGAATCGAAGCGTCATTGATTGCAAGAATCCGGTCGTCCGTCCGCAACCCCGCGTTTGCGGCCGGAGAGTTTGGCGAGACATGCCAGGCAATGACTCCGGACTGGCCTTCGATCCACGACACCCCATCATCAGGCGCCGTAAACATGGACCGTTGTTGGAAGTTGATGATCCCAAAGACTATGGCTGCGAGAGTTGCCAGGGCGAGGATGGCTGCCCCCAACCGAACCCGAAGATTGTCGTTGATTGGAGCGCTCACCTATTATCCCTGCAAAGTTCCATTCAAAGCGATCCCGTGCGACCCCGCTTCCAAATTATATAAGTT
>Ga0210409_10001139_pt1 | contig 36426 bp, 27 predicted proteins | sample IncBWH17MmetaG_FD_161649 | JGI IMG/M metagenome (GOLD analysis project Ga0210409, IMG submission 161649) | Forest soil microbial communities from Barre Woods Harvard Forest LTER site, Petersham, Massachusetts, United States - Inc-BW-H-17-M | ecosystem: Environmental > Terrestrial > Soil >... | reverse complement strand
TCTTCCAGGATCGAATTACAGACCGCCACACACTCATCGCAAATGTAGGCCCGGGGATAGTCGCTTGGCGATGAAATCAGCTTGGCAACAGCGTCCTGCGATTTATGGCAGAACGAACAGCGTAGGATTTCCTCAGTGCCTGTTCTGTTTTTCACTCGGCTTAACTCCTTGGTGCTACCTTAACCTCCCGGCACTTTAACCATCATTGCCCTGGGGCAATCGGGGAAGAAATCTTTCTGCGCCGAGACCTCCGAATCCAATCGGCGAATGCCGATCATACGCTTCATCTGGTCTTATAGATGATATCGTCTATGATTCCGTATTCCTTAGCCTGCTGCGCGTTCATTATGAAGTCGCGCTCCACGTCCTTCTCCACCTTTTCCAGCTTTTGCCCCGTATGCTTGGCCAGTAACTGGTTTGTAATCTCCCGCATACGCAGGATTTCCCGGGCGTGAATATCAATATCCGTGGCCTGACCCGAAAGACCGCCCATCGAAGGCTGATGGATCAGAATTCGCGAATTGGGCAGCGCCAGTCTTTTCTTGTTCTCTCCCGCCGCCAGCAGAAGCGCAGCCATCGAAGCCGCCTGCCCTATGCAAATCGTGGTCACGTCGTTCTTGACGTATTGCATGGTGTCATAAATCGCCATACCCGCGGTAATCGATCCACCCGGCGAATTCACGTAAAGCTGAATGTCCTTCTCCGGATCTTCCTGCGCCAGAAACAGCATCTGCGCGATCACCAGATTGGCAATGTTGTCGTCAATCGGCGTCCCAATGAAAATAATATTATCCCGCAGAAGGCGCGAGTAAATGTCATAAGCCCGCTCCCCCCTCCCGGTCTGCTCAATCACCATCGGCACGAGCACTGGTCACCTTTGCCTTTCACACTCCTGCTCCCTGCACTTTAAGCTTCTTGGGGGATCGGAAGCGAACTACGCGGACTGACGATATAGAAAGTCGAGGGTCTTTTCGTTGCGGATTCTATTCCGGATTCTATCCAGCGCCCCATCGCGTGTCAAACGCGACCGGATAGCTTCCGGGGTTTGTTTCGACTGCTCAGCCAGAGCTTCGACTTCGCGATCGATTTCCGCATCACTGACCTCGAGCTTTTCCTCCTCGGCGATTTTTTCCAGCAACAATGCCGCTTTGACTTCCTGTACGGCTTGATCTCGTTGTCCCGCCCGCAGGCGGTTGAGATCCATCTTCTTCATGTCTTCGGTCTTCATGCCCTGGGCTGCGAGCGCGCGCAGTCCGCGGTCCAGACGAATATCGATCTGGTGCTCGACCAATGCTTCGGGTACTTCGAAGTCGTTGCGCTTTACCAGTTCCGCCACCAGTTTGTCTTTGGCTTCGCGCTCGGCAGTGTGTTTCTTCTCCGCTTCCATGCCTTCGCGGATTCGTTTCCGTACTTCGGCAAGGTCGGTAAATTCTCCCAGATCTTTGGCGAACTGGTCATTCAATTCCGGCAAGGATTTCTGCTTGACCGCCTTCACCTGCACAGTGTAGGTAAACGTTTTTCCGGCGAGCCGCTGATCGGAGAAGTCCTGCGGATAATGCACATCGAACGTCCGCTCGTCGCCCGCGGATGCGCCTCGCAAATTCTCGGTAAACTCGGGCATCGTCCCCTGCCCGCCGATCTCGACCAGAATGTCATCCATGTGCACGGGATTCGACCCGGCTGGGCCGGGCTTCGCTGAACTTGCGGCCTCGCCCTCAGCGTCCTTCGGTTTTCCGTCGAGCGAAACCTGGGCAAAGTCGCCGTCCCCGAGCGGACTTCCCTCGATAGTGGTGAAGGTGGCTCGCTGCTCCTGCAGATTTTTCAGCGACTGCTCGACTTCTTCGTCGGTCACGGAAACGTCCGGCTTGTCGGCGCGCAGCTCTTTGTAATCCTCGACCCGGATGGTCGGCATCACTTCAAAGCTGGCTTTAAAGCGGAGAGGCTCGCCGTCGTGAACATGCAGATCAGTTACGCGGGGCTGGGACACCGGGGTCAGCCCGAGTTTGTCGGTTTCCTTGCGGAAATATCGCGGCACGAGGGCATCCACGACATCGCTCTTGATGCCTTCGGCAAAGCGCTGCTTAATCACGGAGGCGGGGGCATGGCCGGTGCGGAAGCCGGGGATGCGGGCCAGCTTCTGGTACTTCTGGATCAGGGTCTCGGTTTCGCGGGCGACCTCGGCGGCCGGGATCTCGACTTGGATCTCCCGCTTGGTGCTGCTGCTGGTTTCAGTGGGGCTCACGTTTACCTTTCGGTGTGTCCGTCCGCGGCTTCAGGAGCCCGTGCCAATTCGGTCAGCTCTGAAGCCATCGGCGTACATTCATGAGTGTAAAGAGTAAAGGAGAGCAGCGTCAAACGGCGGAGCGCATTTTTCTGTGCCATTTTGGGACTTTAGTAACTGGTCATATGCGGTTCATCCAGTAGCCCGGACGGCGATGGCCATGTGCGACTGCCAATACAACGGTGTGAGAACCGAGAGTCGCGTACACAATAATGAATGGGAATTGATGGAGAGCGTATCTCCTGCAGCCAGCGAGGTAGATTGGCCAACGATAGGGAACTTCGGTGATTGTTCTTATCGCTCGATCGAATGCGTTTTCGAAATTGACCGCCGCCGTCGGACTTCGTTCCCGATACCACGCCAACGCCGACAAATATTCCTCTTCCGCCTCCCGATGAAATTCAAGCGGCTTACTTGCCATCCAGTAGCGCACGCCCTTTCTGCCGGACGTCGTCCCATGATGTCGTCTTCACTTTTCCGGATCGAACCTCTTCGAGGCGACGGAGTATCTCTTCTTGCCATGCTGCTTCTGCATTTTCGTCGACCGTTTGATCTAGGCTCTCGATCAAACTGCCAGCGAGATCGGCGCGGTCCTTTTCGGGTAGGGCGAGGGCTTTTTTGAGCAATTCTTGGGCTTCCTGCATCATGGACTAGATTATATCCCCGTTGGAAGACATCCTCGGTCCTGGGAGGCGGACCAGCCTTTCGCGGAATTAGCAAGAGGCCCGGGGCACCAGCGGGAAGAATTAAGCTAGGCGGGGATTCCCTTTCGACTTGGGTTCGTCAGCCACCGCTTCATGCCAGCAAGGAACTCCCAGACGTCGTCCGATCCTGGCGTCACATATCCGGGACTCTCCGGGTCCTCCCCCATTTTCTCGAAGATGTCGACGAGCCATGCTGGCCCATGACCCTGCGCCCCCAAAGCGGGAAGCCAGGATTCGATCTCTCCGCGTGGAACAACAAACAGGCCGTATTCAGAAAGCCTCTCAAAAAGATTCTTGGCCGCCTCTTTATCGCGTGGGGCAAGAATATCTATACCTCCGTCCCGCTTCATGTCCTTCCCCGTGGCATCGAACTTTGCCTTGACTTCACGGCGGAATGTTGCCAGTGCGTGCCGCTCGATCTCCGGGACAAATCCTCCTTCCAGGAAACCGGACCAGACATTTCCTCCCTCCTTCAGCACATCCACATCGACGATCGCGGCTGCTGGAATTCCCAAGTCGCGAAGCGGCCGGATAATCGTCTGAACTGTCTGTTTGTTTTGGGCGTTCAAGAACAGGCAGTTGGGGATCCCGGCATCAGGCGCAAGGCGCAGGAGCCTCTCGTTTATCTCTTGATAGAAGGCCCTGTCCGTATCGGACTCGGCGACCACTACGGACTCATAAAAGAGCCCTCGGAGCACGCCAACAGAGCGCAAGAGGGGGTTTCTCATTAGCTGTAGGATTTCATCATTGCGTAGCGCGCGCACGGTTGCCACGCCGGACCGATACGTAAGCCTTATGATGTTGACGTGAGCGCCGGACTGTATACAGCCCATCACGAAGTCCGCGCTATGCGTGGAGACGAACAGGTTTTTTCGCGAGCCGGAACTGAGGCGCGCAATCTCCTTTCCTAACAGGAAAGCTAAGGCCGGGTGCAAGAAAGCCTCCGGTTCGTCAATGAGCAAGATTGCTGGGTCACCCGCGATGATCTCTGTGATCATCCCCGTAAATGCCTTCACACCGTCGCTGGTGTCTTCAATGGGAAGCGCAGCTGCATGGAAACTCACCGCCGCCTCGTGGATTCCCCGTTCCTCCATATCAGTGGCCGGTTCTCTTGAGGAAAGCCTGATGCGCAAGGTGCCCAGGTGAGTGGGGTCAATCACGAAGTACTGGCAAAACGCCTCGAACAGAATTCTGCGTACCTCTGCGCGCTTTGCGTCGTCTCTGAACAGCACTTGAAAGCTAGTGAAGGGTTTTTCTGCCAGGTCCCCTGCAGTTTGTTGGTTTATGAGGTTGATTCGGTTCGGGCCGTCAAGCATTAGCGTATTGGGTTCCAAATAATACCAAGAGAAGTAGGGGTCGTTAGCGTTCCGGATATAGTTGGCCAAGTCCGTTCTGGACACTCTATACTGCCGCCCCGGCGTGCCGTAAAGGATCTCATCCCTCTGCAAGGGCTGGTTTGGCGGTGCCGGCAGGGTAAAACGGCGTATCGTGTTCTCCACATCCTCCTGGGGGACTGCGGCGAATTCAAGGCGATCGAGGATAACGTCCATCGCCGGGGCCCTCTCCTCCGAACTGCAGTAGCGGCGAATTTCATTGAGAACCTTGCTCTTGCCGGAATTATTCGGGCCGACGAACACCGTGACGGGCGTCAACTTCGTTGTTTCCGGCTTGGAACCTGGGCCCTTGCCAAATTTGAATTTGATTTCTGTGATCATCTCGTATTCGATAGCTGTCCCATCTGTTCTCGGCTCGTCAACAAGGAGGTTGCCCCATCCTTGCGCTTTTTGCAAGAGTGGGTGACGACAGCTTCGACGACGTTGCAGCGTCCGCTTTTGAAAGGGCGATGAAGCTTGCTGTTCCGGAACTTGAGGCGGTACCTTTCGCAAAGGGCGCGGTTCATGGGCCACCCTTTGCTTGTTTTTTCCGACGGGGAATGTGGCTGGGGACCTTGGAGGGTACGATGCAGCCGCGTCCCTGCGGGGCCTGAGTCGAAATCGGAGTCGTGGCGGCATGGCTGAAGCCATGCCCTTCCCAGTTCACGGGCTGCTGGAGTGCAGAGATCCTTCGTTGGGAGTCCTTGGCTTTGCCAAGGACTCCGCTGCCTCAGGATGATGGGCGTTGGGAAGATGAATTCCAGGACGATTCGTGCTTCTCCAGCTTTGGCGAAAATGACGGTTGTGGTCCCTGCGGGGCCTGAGTCGAAATCGGAGTCGTGGCGGCATGGCTGAAGCCATGCCCTTCCCAGTTCACGGGCGCTGGAGTGCAGAGATCCTTCGTTCGGAGTCCGCGGCTTTCGCCGCGGACTCCGCTGCCTCAGGATGACAGGCGCTGGCGGAAAGAAGCTTGTTGCACCGACGCGCCACATGCTTGTCGGAATTCCCTTCTGCTGTATTTCGATTCGGTGGCGCCGTGTGGATCTTTCGACTGCGTAGCTTCTTCGCTTCGCGACGAAGCTACTGCGCTCAAGATGACAGTGTCAGGGGAGAAATGGGGGCTGGCAGCGACGGCGTAGCGCCCTGCGGGGCCTGAATCAAATTGAGGTGTTGTGGCACGGCTGAAGCCGTGCCCTTCCCCAAGAACCTCCCCCGAATCATGCGGGCATGAGTCGAAATTAGATAGCGTATCAAGTCACGATTCGGGCGAACTAATCTTTCGCCCTGCTGGGGCTTGTCGTTTCCCCGCTTTTCCCACGGCTTGCGCCGTGGGCTGTATTCTTTCGCCGCTTCGCGGCTGGGTCTAATCGTCCCTGCGGGGCCTGAGTCGAAATCGGAGTCGTGGCGGCATGGCTGAAGCCATGCCCTGATACGAATCGAGCATTTCTCGCACGCCTGTCCTTCATCGACTTCATTCGGAAGAGCGACGTCAACGGCCGCGGACAGGAGTGTCCGCGCCACACTTGGCGGATCACAGCGGTCCGCCGGTCGGTTTGCCCAGGAGGTGCCAGGCTTCCAGGTATTGGGCCAGGGGGTTCTTGCCGCGGAATCCTGGGGGTGCCAGGAGAAAGCTTCTGCGTCCTGCGACCAGGCTTATTGGCAGGATGTACCAGGTTTTTACGGGCATCAGGTAGGCCACGACGAAATCCAGTTCGGATTTCTTGTAGGCGACGGTGCGGCGGTGGGTGATGCGTTGCACGCAGAGCTGGTAGCGGCCGTCGCGCATGCAGGTGCTGGTTTTTACCTGCACGCGCCAGAGCTTGTTTCCGCCTTCGACCATGAAGTCGTAGCGATGCATTTGTCCGTAGGGCTTGGCGACCACGTAGCCGAGGCTCATGGCTTTGTGGACGAAGGCCACTTCACCGAGGTCGCCTCGGCGAGTGATGCCGAGGCCGCGTGCCTGGGCCGCCTTGCGGGCAGAGTTCTCCCGCGACGCTCGGGTGCGTCGGGGTGAAGCGGCCTTGGCTTTGGGCATTGGTGGTTCGTGCTGGAATCAGAGTCGTTGCAAAAGGAAAGGCGCAAGCTGGGAAGCTTGCGCCAAACTTTATCTCTATTTCCAGACTAGCAGATTCGAGGGGGTAAACCCGCCAAATTTTCAAGTTTATTTCTGCCGCTGAATCAGCGGGTTGGCGGGAATTGGGTGCTTCTGGGGGCTTGACAAGATTTGGGACAAAAGCGGTTTTTGTCCGAATTGGGTGGGTTTGGCCCCATGCTCCCGGATTTCGCGAGCGTGAACCAAAACATCAAAGTGAGCAATTCAGACCATCTATTTTATTGCGCTTAAGCGATTATGACACTAGAGACGCATACTTCCTCTCTTTTCAGGTTCCCTGAGCTAAGTCAGCCATCTGAAGTCTTCTCCTCTTAGTTTCGTAACCTCGAAAGGGAAAATTCATGAGAAAGATGATTTCACTGCTGGTGATGAGCTTGATGGGCATGGCCGGAACGTACGCGTTGGCCGGCTCGACGCGCGAAGACACAGTCGAGCGCCTGCAAAAATCCGTGGACGTTCTCCACGCAATTATGTCGGCACCCGACAAAGGTATCCCGGAAGAAGTGTTAAGCAACGCGAAATGCATCCTGGTAGTGCCGGACTTGATCAAAGGCGGATTCATCTTTGGCGCCAAACACGGGCGTGGAGTGGCAACCTGCCGTACGTCCGAGGGTTGGAGCGCTCCGGCGTTCGTTTCAGTCGGCGGCGGAAGTTGGGGATTGCAGATCGGAGTTGAAGGCGTGGACCTGGTCATGCTGGTAATGAACGAACAGGGCTTCCAGCATCTGCTGTCCAGCAAGTTCGAACTGACCGGCGAAGGCTCGGCAGCGGCGGGTCCGGTGGGCCGTCATGCTTCTGCGGGAACTGACTGGAAGATGAACACGGAGATGCTGACCTATTCGCGGTCCAAGGGCGTATTCGCGGGCTTAACTCTGGAAGGCGCAGTCGTCGAAGAGGATAACGATTCGACCCATGCCATTTACGGCAAGAGCACTGCGTTCCGCACCATTCTTGATGGCAAGACGTCGACCCCGAAAAGCGCAGAGGCGTTCATCCATGCGGTTTCCGAGGCGGGCCAGCAGGCACGCATCGCCGAGGCGGGCGATGGTAAGAAATAGCGCCGTTTAGGCGAAACGAATTCGGAAGTCTCCGAGAAACACGCCGGCTTGGTAGGTGATTTGTCCGGTGCGAACAGAACAGTCAATGAGCTGTAAATGGAGGCAACATCTATGAAACTAGCGGGAATTATCGGCACCGCGGTGCTGTCTTTGACCCTGGGAGCGGCAGCTCCCGTTTACGCGCAGGAAGAACACCAGCAAGAGGAACACGGCCAGCAGGAAGAGAAAAAGGCGCAGCAGGAAAAGCCTGCCCAGCAAGAAGAGAAACACGCGCAGCAGGAAGAGAAGCAAGCCCAGCATGAAAAGTCCGCACAACACGAACAGCAGGCACAGCGCGCCGATAGCAACCACGGCCGCATTCCTGACGACCGTTTCCGCGCCAATTTCGGCCGTGAGCACGTGTTCGTCATCAACCGCCCGGTCATTATCGAGGGGCAACCTCGCTTCCAGTATGGAGGCTATTGGTTCGGATTCAGTCAGCCATGGCCCGTGGGCTGGCTTTACACCGACAACGTTTATGTTGACTACGTCGACGGAGGGTACTTTTTGTATAACCCGTTCCATCCCGGCATTCGCGTCGTCATTATCGTGATCTGACGTTCACAGTTTTCGGGAAGATATTGAGGCTGAATATAAGGAGGAAAACATGCTTGGAACTGTACTGATCGTGATCCTGGTTTTAGCGCTCTTTGGTGCACTGCCGCGGTGGCAGCACAGCCGGGAGTGGGGCTATGCCCCGACTGGCGGTGTGGGGCTGGTCCTTTTCATCGTGGTCATCCTGCTGGTTCTTGGCCGCATTTAAGCCATGCAGCGGCCGTCCATATCGTCAGGCGCCATCAGTAAAGGGTGGCGCCTGTTTCTTACACGCGTCGCGGCATCTGTTCTCATGGTGCTGATGTGCAGCGGCGGCTCGTCGGCATACTCCGTTCTGACCCACGAGGAAATCGTCGATCTGCTATGGGCCGACGAGATCCGCCCGCTGCTGCTCAAGCGATATCCGGGCTTGTCGGAGGACCGGATTAAAGAGGCACATGCCTATGCCTATGGAGGCGCAGTCATCCAGGATCTGGGGTACTACCCATTTGGCAGCAGGGAATTCAGCAATCTTGTGCATTACGTTCGCAGCGGAGACTTCGTTCACGAGCTGTTGATCGAGAGTCAGGATGTGAACGAGTATGCCTTCGCGCTGGGCGCGCTGGCGCACTATGCGTCCGACATTGCCGGCCATCCCGCCGTCAACCAGGCGGTCGCGATCGAGTATCCGAAGTTGCGAGCGAAGTTTGGCAAGTCGGTCAAGTATGCGCAGGATAAAACGGCGCACTTAAAGACCGAGTTCGGCTTCGACATGGTGCAGGTCGCGAAGAATCGATACGCGTCGCAGCAGTACCACGATTTCATCGGCTTTCAAGTGTCCAAGTCTCTGCTGGAGCGGGTGTTCCCCATCGTGTATGGGGTGGAGTTGAAAGACGTGCTGGCCCACGAGGATCTGGCGATCGGGTCGTATCGTTACTCCGTCAGTCGAATGATTCCAGAGATGACCCAGGTTGCCCTGCGGACCCATAAGAAAGACATGATGCGGGAGCAGCCCGACTTCGCCAAAAAGAAGTTTCTGTACCGCCTTTCCCGCTCCGAATATGAAAAGAATTGGGGAAAGGACTACACGAAGCCGGGATTTGGCACCCGCGTTCTGTCAACCCTCTTGCGATACATGCCAAAAATCGGCCCTTTCAAGGCGTTGGCCTTCAACAATCCGACTCCGCAAACTGAGGACCTGTATTTCAAGAGCATCAATACGACGGTCGATCAATACCGGATCTTTCTCGAAGCGGTGCGCACGGATACGGTCGCGCTGCCGAATTGTGATCTGGATAGCGGCAGCTTGACCAAGGCGGCGGAATACACGCTGACTGACGAGGCTTATGCGAAGCTACTGGGTCAGTTGTCCGAGCGGAAATTCGACCAGACTTCGCCGGAGCTGCGCGCCAACATCCTTAGTTTTTATGGTGATCTCTCCGTCCCGATTGAGACGAAAAAGAACGAGGGCAACTGGCAGAGCGTCCTGACATCCCTTGACCAACTGCGATTGGTCCCTCCAGCCCCATTTGTCGCAGGCAGTAGCACCCGCTGATTCCTGTCCCCGCCAATTGCCACTTTGTGTGCCCCTCCTGTTTGCCGCAGAAGATAAAGCGGTGCTTTCCACGGTCTGCGTTCATCTAAATTCCGAGCATATGGCAGACCGCGCTCCAACGCTCAACGAGCCGCCGACCGAGATCGCCGAGGGCGAGGCGATGTCGACTGCTTCCGCGCCGTGGCGGCCCAGTTTCAATCCCTGGCTGATTGCGGTTGTGGTCGCTTTGGCGGCGTTCATGGAAGTTCTCGATACCAGCATCGCCAACGTAGCCCTGCCTTATATTGCGGGCAATCTTGGGGCGAGCAATGATCAGAGCACCTGGGTGCTCACTTCTTATCTGGTCTCGAACGCGGTGGTTCTGCCGATCAGCGGATGGTTTGCCAGCGTGCTTGGCCGCAAGTGGTTTTTCATGATCTGCCTGGCGATTTTCACGGTGAGTTCGCTCTTGTGCGGGTTCGCGCCCAGCCTGGCGGGGATCATTATCTTTCGTATCCTGCAAGGCACGGGCGGCGGGGGACTTCAACCCATGGCGCAGGCGATTCTGGCGGACACGTTTCCTCCGGAAAAGCGCGGGCTGGCGTTCGCGCTATACGGCGTGACGGTGATCGTCGCGCCTACGGTTGGACCAACTCTGGGCGGCTGGATCACGGATAACTACACGTGGCGTTGGATCTTCTTCATCAATGTGCCGGTCGGGATTGTTGCGCTGTTTCTGGTTTATCGGTTGATCGAAGATCCTCCGTGGGCGAAGCGGGTTAAGGGTGCGGTGGCGCGGTTCGATTATGTCGGAGTGTCTCTGCTGGTGCTGGGTGTGGGTGCGTTGCAAATCATGCTCGACAAAGGGCAGGAGGACGATTGGTTTGGATCGCATTTCATCCTGACGCTGGCTATTCTTACCGTGGTCGGCCTGGTTGGTTTGGTCTTGTGGGAGTGGTTTTACAAGGAGCCGATCATTGACGTGCATTTGTTCAAGAATTTGAACTTCCTGAGCGCGAACGGAATGATATTTATGCTGGGGCTCATGCTGTTCGCGAGCCTTGTAATGATGCCCCTGTTCCTGCAATCGCTCTTGGGCTACACGGCGGAGTCGGCGGGGCTGGTGCTTTCGGGGGGCGGACTTTTGCTGCTGTTTCTAATGCCGATCGCTGGGTTTCTGTCGTCCAAGGTGCAGGCCCGGTATCTGGTGGCGTTTGGCTGGTTGACTCTCTCCCTCGCAATGTACTATTCGACGCAACAGCTCGATTTGCAGATCAGCTTCTGGAGCGCCAGCAAGTTACGGCTGGCGCAAGTGTTTGGGTTGGGTTTTCTGTTTGTTCCCATCAATCTGAGCTCGTACGTGGGAATGCCGGTCGAGAAGAGCAGCAGCGTCGCTGGGCTGGTGAACTTTATGCGCAACATCGGCAGCAGCGTCGGAACCTCGATGGTGGCCACGCTGATTGCACGCCGGGCGCAAGTCCATCAGGTATACCTGGTGGCACATGTCACGCCGGGACAACCCAGCGTTGCCGGGGCGGTTGCGGCGCTGACGGCGCGCTTGATCGCATCGGGCGCGGACGCCGATCGGGCGGCGAGGCAGGCTTATGGCATGGTGTATCAGACGGTGAATGTTCAGGCGAGCACCTTAGCCTACATTGATACCTTCTGGGTGCTCGCGATTGGAGCGGCGATCATGTTTTTGGTTTCGTTCGCGTTGAAGAAAAATGAGCCTGGCGGACGCCGGGTTACCATGGAATAGCAGCGATATGATTGATGGGTCGTTATGATTGATGGGTCGTTATGATTGATGGATCCATGATTCGGGTGATTACGATCGAGCGCGAATACGGGAGCGGTGGCGCCGATATCGCGAAGAGAGTCGCGGATCGGCTGGGCTGGAAGTTGTGGGATCAGTTGCTGACCAACGAAATCGCCCGGCTGATGGAGTGCGACTGCCGAGTGGTGGAGGAACACGAAGAGAAGAGGGATCCGGTCTTCTACCGGCTGCTCAAGGCGTTCATGCGAGGCAGCTTCGAAGGTAGTTTGAATGCCCCGCGGCTGAAGATGGCAGATACCGATTGCGTCCGGGAGGTCACGGAGCACGTGGTAAAAGGTGCTGCCGAAGGCGGCAAGTGCGTCATCGTTGGGCGCGGCTCCGCCTATTATCTGCAGAGCCGTCGCGATGCCTTTCACGTATTTGTCTACGCGCCGTTTAATGGGAAGGTCCGGCGGTTGCAGGCCGCCGGGAAGAGCGAGACTGACGCCGTCCATCTTGCCGAAACCGTGGATCGCGACCGGGCAGCTTTCATCAAGAAATATTTTGGCGTCGAATGGCCGGACCGGCACCGCTTTCACCTCATGATCAACTCTACGATTGGCGAGGAGCTGGCGGTGGAGACAATACTCAACAGCATCGCTATTCTTGATAAGACGACTGGCGCTCAGTCTTTATCACACTGAAAACTCCGACTCAAAAAACCATTTTCAGCGCCAGTTGTACCTGCCGCGGAGCATAAGAATTGGTCGCTTGCAGAGGATTTCTTGGAATCTGGAAATGGCCTGGGTAGTAATTGACTCCAAGCTCGTTGCTGATCTTTACGAAGTACGCCGTATCAGATTCCAAGCCGTCCTGGGTGATCAGTACGCGCCTGTTGTCACGATTCAGCAGATTGAAGGATTCTATGATCAAGTCCAGCTTGACGCGCTCGGTAACAAACAGGCGTCGGGTCAATCGCACGTCGGTGGTCGCGTAATCGGGCCCGGTAAACGAATCGCGGCCGGCTCCTGGAAGCCGGTCGTTGGTTTCGTTGCCGTCCTGATTGGGATCGCCTGAGACCATCACATTCTCAGGCCGGCCGCTGCCGAACGTGAGCACGCCCGCCAGCTTCCAGTCATTGAATACTTTGGCCATCACGGGCTGCTCGCGGCCAAAGAACTTGGGATCGGCAATCCAGGCAAGCATCAGGCGGTAGCGCTGGTCGGTGACGCTGAGACCCTGCTCGGCAGCGGTGTTGTAAGAATTCTGGACGACGGCGGGTACGCCGGCGACTAATGCGTCCTGTCCATCGTCAATGGCTTTGGCGAAGGTGTAGGCGATGCGAAAGTAGAACCCGCTGGTCATCTGGCGGTGAATGGAGACAGTCATTCCGTTGTAGGTACTGGAGGCGGCACTCTCGAAGACGTCGATGGCGCCGAGTTGCGGGATCGGCCGGGCGAGGGGATTGATGCATGGAGGATACGGGCACGTGAAAGAGGGAGTCATCTGCCAGGTGGAAAACGAAGCCACGTTGTAGAACGTACCCAGAAAGTTGGTGCCGGAGCTGTCGTACACCGGATACTCGACGTTCACCGGCGGGGGCAGGTTCACGTCGCGGGCGCGAATGAGATCGACTCCATGCACATACATGTAGGCAACGCCCACAGCTAAACGGTGGGCCACCTCTTTCTCGAATCCGAGGCTGGCCTGCTCGACTTTCGGGGTTTTGAAGTTTGGGGAGAACGCGGAGACTCCGGCTTGCGAATATTGCGTCAGGCTGGACGGTAGGGTGCAGGAAGTCGCGGTCAGCGGGCAATTCACCAGCGCATTTGGATACTGCGGGAATACCTGATGATCGTAGTAATTGGAATTGTTCAGGAAAAGATTGGCGGTGGTAAATCCGTTGTCCGTCGCAATCGTTGAAGTGTAAATCTGCGGAATGCGAGTGTAGAACCAGCCGTATCCCGCACGTACGACCAGCGGGCGCTCACTTCCGAACGAGTATGCCAGGCCCATCCGAGGCGCGTAGTTGTTCGGGTTATAAGGAATCTTGCCGGAGTCGGGCCAGAGCGGATTGGTAAGCAATCCTTTCTTGGTGAAGGTTTGCAGGTCGTAGCGAGCGCCGAGGCTGATAGCCAGGTGGCTGGTGGCGCGGATCGTATCCTGCACAAAACCTGCGTATTCGTTGGTGTCGGGATGGCTGGACTGAGACCCGAAATTCTGAATGTAGTATTTGGGGACGTCGTGCGCGTAAGCGCGCAACGGCGTAAGCAGCAGGCCAGCCTCCTGCGGCGCGAAGGTGAAGGGATCAACCTTGATGAGATCGAAGATGTACTCTCCGCCGGACTGCGCTGGGAAATAGTTATAGATCCAGGTGAGCAGCGCGTCGCCGCCAAACTTCCAGGAGTTGCGCTTGCCTTCGAGGCTGATGGTCTCGGCCAGGTTCAGGCGATGCTCGCGAGTCCGGCGGGGCAGGATGTTGGAACGTCCGAAACCGTCGGTCGTGCTGCGGACCACAGTCAGAGGATCGGTGGTGTTGGTAAACGATTGCTGCAGATCGCGCGAAAACTGAGCGCGCAAATGGCTGATCAGCCGCCAGGAAAATGTGCTGGTCAGAGAAACCGAAGCGGTTTCCGTGGCCACCTGTTCCTGACCATTTTCGCTGATGGCATTGGTGGTGAGCGGGCTGGCGGGATCGAGGAAGACATTGTTTAGACCGTAGTAGCGAGAGGTACTGATGCGCGCGGAAAGCGCTTCGTGGGGCGTGAGGGTGAAATCCAGTTTGAAGAAGCCGGCGTTGCCTTCCATCCGGGACGGGAATTCACCCGCGAGCGTGGACAGCCGGGCGGCGGCAGCGAACACCACCGCCTGATCGCTGGATTCGTAATCGCCGTTGTGCAACGGTTCCTGACCGGCTTGTGGGACAACGGTCGAACTTCCGTTCACAAAACGAACCACCGTCGGCACATGAAAGATGTGCTGATCGAACCCGCCAAAGAAGAAGATGCGGTTGTGGTGGACGGGACCGCCCAGGGTGAAGCCGAATTGTTGCTGCTGGGCGTGAGGCTTGAAATCGAGCGTGGGCTGTGTCGCTCCGAATGCGCTGTCTCGAATGAAATAAAAATCGGTTCCATGGAGCTGGTTCGATCCCGATTTTGTGACCACGTTGATCACCGCGCCTCCGGCCCGTCCAAGCTCCGCACCGTAGGTATTCGACGAGACCCGGAACTCTTCGACGACTTCTTCGGAGAACTGGTAGGGAGCGCGATAGCGCCCGCGAGCCTGGGCAAAAAACGCATTGTTGTTGTCAGCGCCGTCGACCAGATAGCTGGACTGATATCCACGGATGCCGCCAAAAGCCAAATCGCCATTCGAGCCCGAGGTCAGTCCGCGCGGGTCCTGGGTCACGCCGGGTGTTAGCAGGGCAAGGTCGGTGAAGCGGCGTCCGTCGAGCGGCAATTCCTCGATTGCGCGCTTATCGACCAGCGATGACACGGAACGGGATTCGGTTTCGACCATGGGAGGCTCGCCCGTGACTGTAACCATCTCTTTGGCGCCGCCGACTTGGAGTTTGAAGTCGAGTTCGGTGGTCGCGCCTGCATGCACTTCGAGCTTGGGCGTGAGTTCCGGCGACATATCGGGAGCAACGGCACGCGCGGCGTACTCTCCCGGCGGAAGGAATTCAAACACAAATTTTCCCTCGGAATCGCTGGTGACGAAGTAATGGAAGCCCTGGGCAGAATCCACGAGAGCGACGGAAGCGTCGACAATCGGGTGGCCGAAAGAATCAGCCACGGTTCCACGAATCGCCCCGGACGACGCGTCCTGTCCCAGGAGAAATGGCACACAGAGGATCAACAACGGCAGCAAGAAGATGCCGCGAGAATGGCGTGCCATAGGACGATCACCTGCCTGCAAAAGGAAGTTTCAGGTGAGCCCAGTCTGGACGGGAGACAGTTTCTGTATATCACTGGGGGACGGGCGATGTCTGTGACGGTGCAGTTTTCTTTTACGCTTAGTTCCAGGTTGGGAAAGCGGACGGGCGGAGACGCCCGTCCCCCATTAATGCCCTAGCTTCCGCTGCACCAACTCTTCTACCCGCTGCAGCACTTCGTCCTCCGAGAGCCGAGTGGAATCGACGATGGTTGCATCCGCGGCTGGCGTGAGCGGCGATGCTGCCCGGGTGCGGTCGCGGTGGTCGCGTTCGCGCAACTCGGCGGCGGTGGACTCGGCAGCGCTTCCCCGCAGATTCTGTTGCTGCAATCGCCGCTGTTCGCGGACCACGGGATCGGCATCGAGAAAGATCTTCACGTCCGCATTGGGAAAGACTTTGGTTCCGATGTCGCGGCCTTCCATGACTACGCCTCCACCGGCGCCCAGTTCCTGCTGACGGGCGACCATCCACTCGCGCACCTGGGGATGGACGGAAACGCGCGAGGCCCCGGCGGTCACATCGGTTTCACGCACGCGTTGGCTCACGTCGCGCCCGTCGAGCAAAACCCGGGTGCCGCTCCCTGTCGGCTCCAACTGGATGCGAGAATCGTGCGCCAGATTGGTGAGCGCGGCTTCATCGTCGAAAGAAATATCCCATTCGATGGCTTTCAACGCCAGAGCGCGGTACATGGCTCCACTTTCAAGGTTGGCATAGCCGAGCTTGCGGGCGAGGCGGGAGGCGATGGTGCTCTTGCCCACGCCGGCGGGTCCGTCAATGGCAATGATGAGCTTGCGTTGAGGATCGCGGTTCATTCGGAAGCTATGAATTGTACACGTTGGGGGAGCACGGTCGGACTTCGAAACATAGTGTCGTCGTCTTGTTGATCAGGTTCACTTGGCCGGTCATACTCTCGCTTTTGAAGCCCGCCAGAACTGATCTTGCCAAGTCAAAAATTTGATCGCCGACGATCCGAGTTCGGCTTATACTGGCGGCCTCACAACAAATTGCGCGAGGTGACAGACATGTTCAGCATCCGACATTCGGTGGCTGTGGGCGTGTTCATTGCCTGTTTCAGCGGTCTCGTCCTGGCACAGGGCGGCGCAACTGGAGCCATAACCGGTACGGTTCAAGATACCTTGGGAGCCGTGCTTTCCGGCGCTAAAGTGGATATCGTGAGCGAGGCAACCGGCCAGGCGGAGCGCCATCTGAGCACCGATTCCAGCGGCAACTTCAACGCTACTCTCTTGCCCGTCGGCAGCTATACCGTGCAGGTTAGCGCCGCCGGCTTCGCCACCACCAAGTTTGCGGGCATCTCGGTGAACATCACAGAGACCACGCGCATCACGGCAAGGTTGAAGGTGACGTCGGTGACGGAGGTGGTCGAAGTGCAGTCCCAGGTCGCGCAGGTCGACACTACCGACGCGACTACGGGTCAATCGCTCGGCAGCACGACGATTACAAACCTTCCCTTGGCGACCAGGAATTTTCAACAGCTGCTGACGCTTTCAGCCGGAGCGTCCTCTGACTTGAACAATGCCTCGCAGTTGGGTCGCGGGCAGGTTTACATCCACGTGAACGGCGGGCGTGAAGACAACAACAACTACCTGATCGAGGGAATTTCGGTTGCCGACTACTCCTTCGGCGAACTGACTTACACGCCCCTGCCCAATCCCGATGCCATTCAGGAATTCAAAGTGAGCACCAGCCTCTACGACGCCACCCAAGGTCGCAACGGAGGCGGCAACATCAATGCCACCCTGAAGAGCGGCACGGCCAGCTTCCACGGCGATGCTTGGGAATATTTCCGAAACACCGTGCTCGATGCCAACGATTTCTTCCTCAGTCGCGCCGGTCTCCCTAGGCCGGTAATCCAGCAAAACATTTTTGGCGGCGACTTCGGCGGACCGATCGGGCCTAAAGCAAAGCTCGGATACTTCTACGTGAACTATCAGGGCACGCGGCAGCGCAGCGGCGCTTCGCCGGGAACGTACATCAACACCAGCATTCCGGTGATTCCGCAAGACCGCTCCGCGGCCAACCTGCTCAGCACATTCTTCCCCAATGGAGGGCTCACCAACATTGATCCCGTGGCGCTTGCGCTCTTGAACTTCAAGAGCAACCAGTTCGGCAGCAGTAATGGCGGCTACCTTCTGCCCTCGGTTCCGGGAACTCCGGGCTTCACCAATGGCGTGCTGAATTATGGCCCACTCATCATCAGCAGTACCGGCAAATTCACCGACGATCAGTTCATCACCAACTGGGACCGCGATTTCCGCAACGGCAAGGATCGCGTTGCGGTCCGCTTTTTCTGGGCTGATTCCGAAACCTATCAACCCTTCGGCGCCGACTCCTTCCAGATCCAGACGGGCGGCGCGCCCACGCCGAACAACCTGAATTTCCCTCTGGATATCCCGCTGCATAACCGCGTGGGCAGCGTCACCGAGACCCATTTGTTCTCGAACACGATCGTCAACGAGTTTCGCTTTGGCGTGAATATCATCAGCGACAAGCTGAACAACCAACCTCCGGTTACGAATGCCGATGTCGGGATCAATTTGCCCACCTCCAATGGCGATGCCAACATCTACCGCTTCACCTTTGGAAGCTGGGCATTCGGCCCATTTCCGCAGCAACTGCAGAGCGCGCTTTCAGACAGCTTCGTCCTACTCGACACTCTGAGTTGGAGCCACGGTGCCCATCAGTTCCGCTTCGGCGGAGAGTGGGACCGCACCACCATCCGCCGGAACCTGCCGGTCGCCGACAACGGGCTCCTGTTCTTTGCCGGTCCTACCGGATTCAGCACGGACTGGCAGAGCTTCCTGGGTGGCGCGCCATTCTTTGGCGAGGCCGGCGGTGGCGTGGGCAATCACGACTATCGCATTCCCGCGTACTCCTGGTTCGTTCAGGACGACTATCGTGCGACCCGGAACCTGACGCTGAATCTCGGATTCCGCAACGAGTTCGTGGGCGCGCCGTACGACGAGCTTTGCCACCTAGGCAATGTGAATCCTCTGTTGGCCAATCAAACCGGGCAGCCCTTCGTCTACCCCACATGCGTGAGTCAGTTCAATCTTCCCGGCCTGAGTGGAACTCTCAACCGGGCTGCGCTGAACAACGAGTTCGCCACGGTGTGGGAGCCTCGCATCGGCTTTGCTTACGATTTCCTGGGCCGACACGATACCACCATCCGCGCCGGCTACGGCATTTACAGCGTGCGCGAGGATTTGGGCGCGGTCGATAACCTGTCATTTTCGGCGCCATTCTTTCCGATCGCAGTCAACTTCCTCCCAGGAGCGGGCAGCCTGACGAATCTCTTCCAGCCCAATCCCGCCACGGGATTCACAGGCATTCCACCCCTCGGCGTGCTGAGTCCCACTTTTGTACCCCAGGCTGCGCTCTTCAAGGGCTTTTCGCCGACCTGCACTCTCGGAAACGGGAACCCCTCGACCAACCCGGAGCAATGCAGTCCCGGTTTTACCGGCAACGTAAACAGCTTCATCGGCCTCGAGGTTCCGCTGCACTGGGTCGCAGCCACAACCCAGCAGTGGAACTTGACCATTCAACATGAGATTGGCAGAAACTGGTTCGTTGAGGTCGGCTATGTCGGAACCAAGGGTACGCGTCTCCGCTCGACCTTCGATCCCGATCAGGCCACCTTAGCCACGCCGCAGAGCCCGGTCACGATTCCCGGAGTCAGTTGCGCCGGGGTAAGAGCAACTGGGAATTCGTGCCGGATCGTGGATACGACCGCCGAGAACGCCAACGCCCGCGCGCCCTATCTTGGGCTTGCTCCCAGCGCATACGAATCGTTCGCGCCCAATTCCGATTCACACTACAATTCGCTGCAGGCAACCGTCTCGCACCGCTTTGCCCAGGGACTGTATTTTCAAGCCGCATACACTTATTCCAAGTCGATCGACGATGTTTCGACGGCCACAGTCGCCTTCGATACCCGCTTTAACGATCAGACCAATCCCCGCGACTCTCGCGGTCTCTCCGATTTCAACCGCGGACAGCGCTTCGTGCTCAGCTCGGTTTATCAGTTGCCATTCTTCTCGCACGCGAGCGGCTTTACCGCCGGCGCGCTCGGCGGATGGGAGCTTAGTGGGGTGATCACGCTGCAATCCGGCCTGCCATTTACCCCGATTGATTCGGCGGGAGGAAGCGCCTATGCGCTCAGCAGTCCAAACCTCGCAACCCCGACTTTTGCTCCCGGTTTCAGTTGTGCGAATGCTCCTACATCCGGGGGCAACGAGGCCCGGCTCGGCCACTGGGCCAACCCCGCAGCCTACATGCCAGATGCGGTCATACCGCTGGCCAACGGCGCGAAGGGTGATGCCACCGGCTACGGCAACGCTCCCCGCAACTGCATCATCGGACCAGACCAGACCAACGTGGACTTTACCGTCGGCAAAACTTTCAAGCTCACCGAGCGCCAGAGTCTCCGCTTCCGCACCGATTTCTTCAACCTGTTCAATCATCCATCGTTCGCCAACCCGTCGGCGACCGACATCGAAAGTCCAAGCTCGTTTTCCCAAATCACCTCAGTCGTGGGCACGCCGCGCCTGATCCAGTTCTCGTTGAAATACTCGTTTTGAGGAAGGTGGGAGCCGGACGATTCTAGTCCGGCTCTTGCCTCGTCCAACTCTGACTAAGAGCCGCAAAGCGGCGAAAGAATGCAGCCCACGGCGAAGCCGTGGGTGGAGAAGCAGGAGACGACGAAGCCCCAGCGGGGCGAAAGATTACAACAAACGAGCGCCGGGAAGTCGCTCCGCCTGTTGTACACACGCTAAGTTCCCGTTCCAGCCAGCGGAACCGACTGTGGACTGCCTCCTCCATCGTCGGTGACGGAAACAGCACCCGACCTCTGCCCGGTCGCCGTGGGTGTAAATGTGACCGAGATGGTGCAGTGACCATGCGCCGGAACGCTCTGCCCGCAATTGTTCTTCTGTGCGAAATCGCTGGAGTTCTCTCCCGATATCGTGATCTGTGTGATCGATAGAGTGGTCCCACCTTTGTTGAACAGCGTGACCGGAACTGGAGGACTTGAAGTCCCGACCTTTTGATCGCCGAAGTTCACGCCCTCAGGCGAAAACGTAACCACCGTCCCAACCCCCGAGAGCGAGACTGTTTGCGGACTTCCCGTAGCGTCGTCGCTGACGGAAAGCGTACCCTTCGCCTTGCCTTCCGCGTGTGGAGCAAACCGCACCAGAATGTCGCAGTTCGCGCCTGCTGGTAAGCTCGAAGGACAATCGTTGGTCTGGATAAACGGGCCTTTGGTCGAGATCGAAGAAATGTTGACCGGCCCCGTACCCGTATTCGACAACGTCGCGCGCTGAGGTGAACTCGCGGTGCCAACTAATTGCGTGGGAAAGCGCAATTTTATTGGTGCCAGTGAGACCGTCGCGGTCACGCCGGTTCCGTGCAGTGGCACAGTGAGCGGGCTACCCGTGCCTGCATAGGCCACGTTCAGAGAGGCGTATCGATCCCCGATAGCTTGTGGGGTAAACGTGACTTTTACTTGGCAGCTACCGTGCGCCGGCAGGCTCGTACCGCAGTTGTTGGTCTCCAAGAAGTCGCTAGAGTCCGTACCGCCAATACCGATGCCATCTATCTTTAGTGCGGCGGGTTTGAGGTTCGTAAAGGTGACGGCCTGCGCGGCGCTCGTGGTGCCGAGAATCTGGTCACCAAACTCAAGCGATGAAGGGGAGGCGGTGACTGGCATCTGCAAATGCAAAGTGCCATCATTTGTAACCAAGTCGAGTAATCCGTCTCCGTTGAAGTCGCCCATGCCGAATCCTAAACCCTCCGTCCCAGACTGCAGCAGGTTTGCGAAGGGCAGGGGGCCCTGCATCGTGCCGTCGCCGTTGCCCAGGAACAGCACAACTTCGTCGGCTGACGCTCCACTAGGCGAATAAAACACAGCCACATCGGGAAAACCGTCGCCGTTGAAGTCGCCCACTTTAATGTCGTTATACAGTTGTATGTACTCTGCGAATTCGACGTTCCCGGCTAACGTGAATGTCCCGTCACCTTTTCCCAGCAGTATCGCCACGCCGTTCTGGCTGTAGGTTACCAGGTCAAGCTTCCCGTCGCCGTTCATGTCCACAGCGGTAACGGACACCCCGCCATATCCTGCTTGATAGCTAACCGGCGGCTGGAAAGTACTATCCCCATTTCCCAGGAAGATGTTGATGGATCCTGCTCCATTTCCCAACGCCAGGTCGAGCAAGCCATCGCCGTTGAAGTCGCCGACCCCGGGAGCACCGATGTTGTTCCCAGGTATGCTTACAGCCTGCGTGGCTTGGAACGTCCCGTCTCCGTTGCCCAGGTAGATCAGGAACTGCGTCGGGTTGTACTCGCTTGCGACGTAGAGATCTAACTTTCCGTCTCCATTGAAATCGGCGGCAGCCATAAACGCAGGTACGCTAAAGGGGGACACCAATGCACTGACCTCTGTGAACGTTCCATCCCCTTTTCCCAGGAAGATACCCGTATTGCCCTCGACGTCAGAAACTGCCAGGTCGAGTCGCCCGTCGCCATTAAAGTCCGCGGCCAGCATCGCGTTCTGATGATAGAAGGGCGATGAAGTGGCAATAAGGTTCCGAAAGGTCCCGTTCCCATTGCCCAACCAGACATAGATTTCCTGGTATGGGTAGTCAGATCCGGTAGCTATGTCAAGCTTGCCATCGTTGTTGAAATCGCCCACCGTGAGCGCGGTGCAACAGGTGGGCGAACTACTCGCCATGGCGACCGTGGAGAAAAGCTGCCGGATCGGCAGATAAACCACGTTGGACGTTCCCCCGCCAGGCGCTGGATTCGTCACCGTGATGGAAGCAGTGCCGGCCTTCCTGATTTGCGCAGCGGATATTTTTGCCGTTAGCCGGTTGCCGGAATCCACGTTCGTGAGAATCGGCGATCCGTTCCAGTTGATCACTGCCGTGAATGCGAAGCCCATCCCGTTCACCGTCAAGAGGAACTCTTTGCCGCCAGGCTGGACGCTGACCGGGTCCAGAACCTGATTCACAAACGGGACGGGATTGGACTGTGCAAACACCATGGTCTGGGCGAAGATCACCAATCCGCAGCAGAACGAAACGAGCTTCATGTAGTCCTCCAGTTGGCGCCGCTGGTATGGCTCATGTTGGTCGCAAAATTACTTTCCATCGTAAGGGACTTGCAAGTGGAGGATAAGTACCACTTCAGTGCCGAGCAGAAACGGCCGGGGTGAACTTTCGGGTGAACTGACCAAGACGAGGCGCAGTCCGCCCCTGACCGCGAAAGAAGTCACTACTTTGGGAGACTTGTGTAAGCGGGTATTCGGTTATAGCTTCGATCCCATTCATACGCCTTCGAAGCAGACCAGGAGATTTATGTTTCGCCGATTCGCTTTCATCCTCGCCGTTTTCACACTGGCCGTCGTACCGCTGCAGGCCGGAAGCATCCATGAAGTTTTCAACCAGACCTATACCGGCACCACGGCTCTCAGCACCACCGATCTGTTGACTCCGCCAACCAGCGACCGGAGCTACCTGATCACGATTTACTACACCATCTCCGGCACGTCTTCCGTAGGCGTCAAAGATACTGTCAGCCCCTATTTCACCTGGACAGACAACCTGGGAACCGAGCAGTTGGGCGACGGACTCTGTCCATGGAATGAGAATGGCACGCCCAAGAAATGCGCTGTCCCTCAAACCTACGGCCCCTGGCTTCAGCCCCTGCAGGTCTACGGCGGAACCACGGGCACGCAAACCAACGCCGGCCCGCTCGCGGTCACCTTCCCAGTGCGCGTGCTGGCCAACAGCCATCTCACGCTCACCATCCCAGTCTCGAATCCCGACAACCTGACCTATCAGGTAAACGTCCAGGTGCAAGGCTGGTAGCAAACGTGTAGAGCGGAGACTTCTGTCCGCCGCCGTTGATTTGGAACTGAGAACTCGCCACTCCCGCAAAGATGTCTTGCTATCCGTCAGCGCCTAAGCTATTATTTTGAAGAATAGATTAGCTCTTTAAAAATAAGGCGGCATTGGCCGAAAAGTGCGAAAGTCGGCCCTAACTCCTTATTCCGGAATATTTTACGTGTAAGTCCTTATTCTTCAAAGATTTTGAGGGTAGTCCGCCCGTAACCCCATGATTCCAAAAGATCAGGGGGAGGGGGGTACCCGTTACTGACTAGTAAAATTCCCAAAACGGGCTCACCAGACCTTGCAGACCTTGTCCGGCGCTTTCACCATCGGCTGGCCCGCCTTGCAGGAAAATGCGCGGGAGAACTCTGGCATGTTTACGACGACACCGTTGATGCGGTATTGCGCGGTCGAATGCGGATCAGTCACCGCCCGTACTCGCAGATCCTCGTCGCGCATGTTGGCGCAATCCCATTGCGCAAAGCCGATGAAGAAACGTTGCTCAGGCGTGAGGTCGTCGATCGGTTGCAGCGTCTTATCCTTGGTCGCGTCTTTCCAGGCCATGAAGGCCAGAATCTCACCACCCAGGTCGGCCACGTTTTCGCCCAGCGTAAGTTCGCCGTTAATGTGGATGTCATCAACCATGACATATTGCGAGTATTGATCGGCGACGCACTTGGTGCGAGCGTCGAACTTTTCGCGGTCGTCTTTGGTCCACCAGTTCTTCAAATTGCCCTTGGAGTCGAACTGGCTGCCCTGGTCGTCAAAGCCGTGAGTCAGTTCGTGGCCAATAGTGCCGCCGGTGTCGCCATAGTTCGGAGCGTCATCCATTTTGGGATCGTAGAGCGGCGGCTGCAGCACGCCAGCAGGGAAGTTGATGTCGTTCATCTGCGGGTTGTAATAGGCGTCCACGGTGGCCGGAGAAATGTCCCACTCGCCATGGTCGACGGGCTTGCCAATTTTGTTGATGTCGCGATGCTGCTCGAACTCGCCTCCTCGCTGGATGTTTCCGGCAAGGTCATCAGGAACGATCTTGAGCGAACTGTAGTCGCGCCACTTGTCGGGATAGCCGATCTTGTTGCGGATCGCCGCCAGCTTGGCCAGCGCCTGTTGCTTGGTGTCCGGGCTCATCCAGTCGAGCTGCCGGATGCGCTGTCCCATGGCCGCTTCGATGCGATTCACCATGTCGAGCGTGCTCGCCTTCAATTCAGGCGAGAATACCCGGCGGACGTAGACCTGTCCCAGCGCCTCCCCCAAATTGTAGTCGGTGAATTGCACGCAGCGTTTCCACCTCGGCTGCATTTCTTTCGCGCCGCGGAGGTACTTGCGGTAAAACTCAAAATTCTCCTGCACAAAGTTTGCCGACAAAAAGGGCGAATACTGATCGGCCACATGGAAGCGCAGATAGTTCTTCCAGTTCTCCAGCGGTTCACTGGTGAGTTCCGCGTTCAACTGTTTATAGAAAACTGGAGCGTCGACATTGAGGATTTCAAACTTCGGATACTGCAACTGGCGATAGTAAGTCTCCCAATCAAAATTCGGCGCCAACTGCATGAGGTCCGCGAGCTTCATTTTGTTTTTGAGCTTGTAAGGATCGCGGCGCTCCACGCGAGTCCATGAAGCCTTGGCCAGGGCCGTTTCCATGCGCAGAATCGTTTCCGCATTCTGCTTCGCGGCTTGAGGGCTGTCGCCCAGCATCTCGAAGATCTTCTGCACGTGCTGGACGTAGCGCTCGCGAGTCTGTTTCGACTTGGCATCATCTTTGGTGTAGTAATCGCGATCCGGCAATCCCAGACCGCCCTGGTCGAGATCGGCAATCTCCTGTTCAGAGTTGTCGGGGTCCTGGGTTGAGCCGGCGACAAAGAGAATCGTCCGGCCAAAAGGAAGAGGTAAGCTGGCGACTAAAGAAGCGATGCCGAGCGCTGATTTCAGACCCGCAATCGCATCCAGTTGTGGCTGAATCGCAGCCACACTGCGATTGTCCGCCGCAGTCTCGTCCATGCAGGACGCGTAGAAGTCGCCAATCTTTTGCGTGACCGCATCGCGTTGCGGCGTGCTCGGCCCCGACTGCTCGAGAATACTTCGCAAGAAGAACAGATTGTCCTGGTAGAGCTTGCCATAGACGCTCCACGAAGTCTGGTCCGGCGGAATGGGATTCTTCTTCTGCCAGCCTCCGCACGAATAATGGTAGAGGTCCACGCAGGGATCGACGGACTTGTCCATCGCCGTGACATCGAGGGTGGGGATGTAAGGCAAAGCGGGCTTCTGCTTGGCATGATTGTCAGAGCCGGTCTGAGCCGTCGCCATCGACACCACGAGTGAAAGCAAGCACAAGCAGAACGCACACATTCTCTTCATATTTACCTTGGACTTGGTTCTCGGCAAAGCGTCAACGAATGCCCCGCTATGGTAATGGGAGTTTGACTCTTTCTCCAAGTGAAGCTGTCGCGCTTTCGCTTGAGTTATTTCAGAGAATGCCGTACTGAGCGCAGCGGAGAACACTTGAAATCCTGGGGCATCACACTCGCGGCGGCGCGGACCCTTTCGGCAGTCGATGCTTCTCGTGTGGTCCCGAGGCGCGTGGAGCCGACTCTACTTTCGCGGCCGTTACTTGAATCAACGACCGATTGCCCACGCGGATGAAGCTCAATTCCCGGGCAGCCAGCAGGGCGTTGACCGCTTCCTTCACCCGCGAGCGGGGAACGAAGTTGCCGAAGAATGATTCCAGCTCTTGCAGATCGGCGGCGACCACGCAATCCAAATATTTTGAAATGAGCGCGGAGAGCGATTCTCCGACCGAGAGGTTTATGCCTTCGCGCACCGCATCCGGCGACCAGCGAAAGAGGACATCCCAAAATGCACCTTCATCCGGATTGTAGTCGACCCGCGTGATGCGCAGCCGCGACCACAGCTCACCCAGCGCATGATCGAGAGCCGTGAAAGATACGCTCCCGCCCAACTCGTCGCGCATCTTCTGCTTGGAAATGGGGCCATCCCGTTGGATTAACTCGAACGCGTCGCAAGCCAGCTGCGAGTATTCCGAGTGTGGCTTCGGCTTCGGCGCCAGCTTGGGATTGCGCTCCCCGACCAGCGCATAAAAATAAGGAAAGATGGAAGGCGCAATCAGGAAAGCATTGTTCTCATCGAACCGGTTGGCTTCGTAAGCGGCGCGGTCCCGCAACAGACGAACCAGCAACTCGGTGGCTTCCTGGGCCCGCGGATCGGCGAAGGCGTGCTGCCAGTCAGGCAACTGCTGATCCGAACCAACCCATGCCCCGATGAAAGTGGGCACGAGCACCTGCTGCCGCATGGGATACATCATGCAGAATCCAACCGACTCGAGGAACGAGCGAGCGTCGTCAAAAGTGCGCACGGAGCGCCCCGTGAGATTCCACTTCTCGCGTCGAAGCTCTTTGAGTTCTTGATCAGTCATAAGAGCAGCCCCGGGCTGTCAGCCTACAACTCTCACCTTTTGTTTCTCTCAGATTCTCTTGAACGCCTTCTGAATGTCCTTCATTGAGTATCGCAGAACCACCGGGCGGCCGTGCGGGCACGACATTGGGCATTCCGTCTTTGCCAGCTCAGCGAGCAGCCACTCCATTTTATTCTGCTGCAGCGGCATGTTGACTTTGATGGCGGCGTGGCAGGCGATGGATGCGGCAATCCTTGCGCAGACTCTCTCCATGTTTAAGACTTGCTCTTCGCGAGAAAACTGGTCGAGCAGTTCGTGCAACATGTGCTCGATCTGGGCAGCCTCCACGCCTGCCGGAGCGACTTTTATGGCGACGCTTCGGGCTCCGAACGATTCGGCCTCGAAGCCATTCTGGTTGAGTTCTTCGGAAATCTCGGCGAAGATCGCTTGCTGGGCGGGCGTCAGCTCGAGGACCAGTGGCATGAGCAAACGCTGGCTTTCTACTTTTTGTGCTGCCCGCTGCTTCAGAACTTTTTCAAACAGCACGCGCTCGTGGGCCACGTGCTGATCCACGATCCAAAGACCCTCGTGATTCACCGCGAGAATGAACGATTCGCGAATCTGTCCCAGTGGCTTGAGCGATGCCAGTGACGGCGTCAGGTCGTTATTCGCAAAATCGCGGGATTCCTCTGACTCTTCAGGCAGTGGTGGAGCGCAGTTGTCATTTTCTATCACCTCGGAAACCGCTTGCGGCACGCGAACCAGAGACAGGGCGGCGTTGCCGTCGACCGCAATCCCATCGACTCCAAAGTGAAATCGCTCGGTGATGGGCGGAGGTACCGGAGCTTGCAGCGCGAACGTGTGTGGCTCAGCCTGATGGTTAAGTGTGCGCAACGCGGCTGAATCCACCGGGACGGAATGAGTTCCATCAGAATGAAAACCAGGTGTGAGCGAGGCACTCGCCGTGGGGTGCGCATTGATCTCCGTCATGAACCGCGGCACAGGGCGCGCCTTCATCAATGAGGCTCGGACGGAGTCTCGCACAAAATCATGCATGACCGATTGCTGGCGGAAGCGAACTTCTGTTTTCGACGGATGAACATTCACGTCTACTTCGCCGGTGGGCACCTCGAGGAAGAGCAGCACCACGGGATAAACCGTCGGCGGCAAAATGTTTCTGTAAGCCTCGATTAGAGCATGCTGGATGAGCCGGTCGCGGATCAGCCGCCCATTGACGAAAACGTAAATCGAATTGCGATTGAGTTTTTGAATCTCGGGTTTCGAGACGAAGCCATGCACCCGCATTTCACCGGGTTCGACCGGGCCCTGCTCTTCATCTTCTTTTTCCCGGCGCCACGGCGGGGGCTGTGGCAAGCCAACGTGCGCGAGAGGCTGCACCGCTGCTATAGGAATGAGTTGGTCGAGAACATCCTTCCCGAACACCTGGTACACACGCTCGCTCGACCCCGCCACCGGCGGCGCAACCAGGATCGCGTTGGTCGCAGAGTGCAGTTCGAAATGCTTGTCGGGGTGCGCCAGCGCGTAATGCGTCACCAGCGACGCAATATGCGAAAGCTCGGTGGATTCCGCCTTCAGGAACTTTTTCCGCGCCGGCGTATTGAAAAACAGGTCGCGGATAGTGATCGAAGTTCCCGCCGGGAGTCCAGCTTCTTCGACTTTAAAGATCTTTCCGCCATTGATTTCAACGACAGTTCCTGAGTCCTCATCCGGCGCTCGCGTCTCCAGGTGAAGGCGGGAAACCGAGGCAATCGACGGCAGTGCCTCGCCGCGAAATCCCAAAGTAGCCACGCCGAGCAGGTCTTCGGCATTCTTGATTTTAGACGTCGCGTGGCGCTCGAAGGCAAGCAAGGCATCGTCACGAACCATGCCACATCCGTTGTCGGTGATCTGGATGAGCTTCTTGCCTCCGGCTTCGACCTGAATCTTGATGCGTGTGGATCCGGCGTCAAGAGAGTTTTCCAGGAGTTCCTTGACCACGGAGGCGGGACGCTCGACTACCTCACCGGCGGCGATTTTGTTAGCAACGGATTCGGAAAGAACGTGAATGCGTCCCATAACGTGGTCTGCTGCAAGTGTCGCAGATGAGAAAGGACAAAGCAAAGGTGCGACGGGTTCGACGGAGAAGCTCGGATTGACCTTAATTTTGACATTGATGAGGTTCAACCGAGCTACAATTTCTCACCCATGTTCCGGCTGGTTCCAGTACGAGTCCTACAATTTCTAGGGTTATTTCCATTGCTGTTTTGGTCCGGCATGAGCGACGGGCAGCCTCAGCCCCCACCAGAGCTTTCCATTCGCGTCCACGGTGAGGTTCACCGCTCCGAAAAATTTGAACAGGAAATCGGGCATGGCCTCGCCTTCCGCCTGGCTCCTGATGAGTTCGGATGGAACATCGAGGTTGGCCCCAAGGATGGGACAGACAACTATATGGATTGCGTGAACGGTCCGCTTCACGGCATAACCCCCTATCAAGTCGAGGGCTGGCTCTTCCGCAACGACGACAACACCGGACCCCGAAAATCCTCCGAATCGTTGACGCTCGGCATTGGAGAGAAGCGCGAGTTCCAGTTCGTGTTGACCGCCGCCGATGAAGACAAATCCTGTGCCGACTTGAACAAGGCGGAACACACCTACGATCAGAAAAATCCCGAACGCCTAGCCGGCGCGAATCGCTTCGGTACTTATGCGGGAGGCGATGGCTCTGTCACTATTACCGGCGTGACGCTGGGCAATCTCAAGCCCGGGGCTCAGGCTTGGATCGAGTCTATGCGGTTTGAAGCGACCTTCTCTTTCCGCACTCCACCGGCGAAGAAGCATGAGCATTAGCCGGCGAGAAGTTCCCAGCAAGGGAAAGGCCGCATCATGGGCAGCATCGCCAGAAAGCTCTTCGCCTCCACCGATAGGGCAAATTTCGGTCTCGTCCTGCGGCTCAAGCTGCGCCCGTGTTATGTTTAATTTCTTTTTGTTTTCACTTGGCGCATTGGTAAAGGGACAGCCTGAAACATGATGCGTTCTTATAAGGGCATCACGCCGACGATTCCGGCTTCGTGTTACGTGGACGATTCGGCACAGATCATCGGCGACGTGGTTCTCGGCGAACACGCCAGCGTGTGGATGAACGCTGTGCTTCGTGGCGACGTGCACTCGATCCGCGTGGGCGCGCACTCGAATGTGCAGGACTGCAGCGTGCTGCACGGGATGAAGGAGCGGTACGGAGTCTTTCTCGGTGAATACGTCACGGTCGGCCATTCGGTGACGCTGCACGGTTGCGTGGTCGAAGACCGCTGCCTGATTGGGATGGGGTCGGTCATTTTGAATGGCGCGCGCATTGGTGCAGGCTCCATCATTGCGGCTGGCACGCTGATTCCGGAGAAAACCATCGTCGAGCCTGGATCGCTGTGGATGGGCTCTCCGGGCAAGTTCCGCCGCAAGCTTGAGGAGACGGATCAAGAGAGCATCATGCGCTACGCGAATAATTACCTGGGATATAAGGAATCGTATTTGCGTGAGCGTTGAACGCCAACATTTCTTAGAGATGTCATCCTGAGCGTAGCGAAGGATCTCTGCAACTTGCCGGCACCAGCCAGTACAGAGATCTTTCGCTACGCTCAGGATGACAAGGTTTAAGCCAGAAGCTCATGATCAAAGCTGTCCGAGGAACGCGTGATCTTCTTCCGCCGGAAACGGCGCTCTGGAACTTCGTCGAAGCCACGGTGCGCGATGTGTTCCGCGTTTACAACTTCCACGAAATCCGCACGCCGATTTTTGAAGAGACGCAACTGTTCGCACGCTCCGTGGGCGAAGAAACCGACATCGTCGCGAAAGAAATGTATACGTGGGAAGATCGCGCCCGGGCAGAGAGCGAAAAAGGCCAGTCGTTAACCCTGCGTCCGGAGAACACCGCAGGGGTCGTGCGCGCCTACATCGAGCACAAGCTTTGGGAGCGCGGTCTGAACAAGCTTTACTACATCGGGCCACAGTTTCGACGTGAGCGTCCGCAGAAGGGACGATACCGGCAGTTCTATCAGATCGGCGCGGAAGCTATCGGTCCCGCGAGCGCGGGCAGCGAGTCTCCTGCGCGTGACGCCGAGATTCTGGAACTGCTGGCCACTCTGCTCGACCGGCTCGGAATCGAAAACTGGATCCTGCAATTGAACTCGGTGGGCTGTCCCAACGATCGCGCCGCTTATAACGAAGCTCTGCGCAAGGCGCTTGAGCCAGTAGTCGGACAAATGTGCTCTGATTGCCAGCGCCGCGCGGTGACCAATCCTCTACGAGTATTTGATTGCAAAGTTCCGGCGGATCAGCCGATCATCGAAACCCTGCCGCGGATCAGCCAGTTTCTGGATGAGCCTTGCCGACGGCATTTTGAGCAGGTGCAAGAAATCTTGAAAGCTGTAGGAGTCGATTTTCAACTGAACGACCGTCTTGTCCGTGGCTTGGATTATTACAGTCGCACCGCGTTTGAGTTTACCCACGGAGCGCTGGGGGCGCAGAATGCGATTCTTGGCGGCGGGCGCTACGATGGTCTTTCGGAATCGCTTGGCGGCCCCAGCGCTCCCGGGATTGGTTTTGCCATTGGCGAGGACCGTCTCGTGCTTGCGCTGAAGGAATCGGCGGAAGCGGTGCAGCGCAAGCCCGATGCCTATATCGCTCCGCTCGGCGAGGGCATGAATAAAGAGGCTGCTCGGCTGGCGCGCGAGTTGCGCCGGCACGATATCGTCGCCGATTTAGGTGACGAAACTTTTCGTCTGAAGAAATCCTTTGAGACGGCAAGCAAGGTGGGTGCGCGCTTCATTCTGATTGTGGGTGAGAACGAGGTCAAAGCTGATGCCTTCGCGTTGAAGAATCTGGAGAGCGGTGAGCAGGTGTCCGTGCCTCGCGCCGAGCTGGCGCAGAGAATTCAGTCGGGCCATTAACCGAAGTGCATTAACCACGAAGGACACAAAGGTACACAATGGAAAGCTTCAAGATCTTTGTGTCCCTTTGTGTCCTTCGTGGTTAATGGGCTTGTTCGAACGCACTGTAGCAATCGGGAGGCGACAACAGGCAGAATCGAACCGTCACCATTTATAATTTGGAATTCCCTTTTTTACTTGAAAGGCAAACCTTGCTCGACTTCTTAGGCGACCTGCAACGCACCCACCGCTGTGGCGCTCTTCGCGCTTCCGATTCCGGCCAGCGAGCTGTGCTCATGGGATGGGTGAACCGCCGCCGCGATCTTGGCAACCTTATTTTTGTTGACGTCCGCGACCGTACGGGTATTACGCAGGTCGTGTTCAACAAAGAACGCGATCCGGCGGTCCACGAGAAGGCGAGCCAGTTGCGCAATGAATACGTGGTTGCCGTGATCGGCAAGGTCAAGCAGCGCACGGCTGACACAATTAATAAGAATGTCCCTACCGGGGAAGTCGAATTGATTGCGGAGGAGTTGCGCATCCTTAACGAATCGAAGCAACCGCCGTTTCTCCCCGGTGACACGGTTCTGCCCAACGAGGAAATGCGGCTCAAGTATCGCTACATCGATTTGCGGCGCGATGCCATGCAGCAGAACATCGAGCTGCGGCAGAAAGTTGCGATTGCGATTCGCAGCTATCTTTCGGGACAGGGATTTTTCGAAATCGAAACACCGTTCATGACCCGTTCGACGCCAGAAGGTGCGCGTGATTATCTTGTGCCCAGCCGCGTGCAACCAGGAAGCTTTTACGCACTGCCGCAATCGCCGCAGCTGTTTAAGCAGATTCTGATGATCTCGGGCTTCGACCGCTATTTTCAGATCGTGCGCTGTTTCCGCGACGAAGACTTGCGGGCCGATCGTCAGCCGGAATTCACTCAGATCGATTTGGAAATGTCGTATCCACAGCCGGAGCGGGTGTGGGAGGTGGTCGAGGGATTTCTGATGGCAGCCTTCAAGGCTGCCGGACATGAGATTAAGACGCCGTTTCCGCGTATGAGCTACGACCAGGCCATACGCCTGTACGGCAGCGACAAGCCCGATATGCGTTTGCCCGCGATGACGGATGTTCGCGCGGCGTTTGCCGGAGAAAATCTCACGAGCCTGGCGGTGAGCGCGAGTCTTCCTGTCGTTGCCATCCGTATTCCAAAAGTGGGTGAGCTTTCCCGCAAAGATCGCGACGAGATTAAACCTCTGTTCATCGCGAAGGGTGGCGCGAAGCTGTTTGAAGATTTCAAGCGGCTGGAGAAGAATTTTCCGGAGGCCGCGACTAAGATTCGTCAGGAAACCGCGGCTGAAGCGGACGACCTGCTCGTGGTCGTTGCCGGTGACGGCAAGCCGGCTGAGCACAAATCTGAAGGCGGCGTGAAGCCTGAGGTCAAACAGCATGACCACGCTGTTTATACGGCTGCGGGCTTGCTGCGTCTCGCGCTGGCCCAGAAATATGCCGACCGCCATGGTGCTTTCAAAAAGAGCGGCGATCCAGCCATAGATTTTCGATTCCTCTGGGTTACGGACTTTCCCATGTTTGAGTGGGATGAAGAGGGCAAGCGCTGGGCTGCCGCGCATCATCCGTTTACGTCGCCCCACGAGCATGACATGGATAAACTCGAATCGGATCCGGCTTCCGTGCGGGCGCTCGCCTATGACGTTGTGTTGAACGGCACTGAGCTGGGATCGGGTTCCATTCGTATTCATCGCCAGGACATTCAGAGCAAAATCTTCCACGCCCTCGGCATGACCGAAGACGAGGCCCGCGCCCGCTTTGGCTTCTTCCTCGAAGCGCTGGAATATGGCACGCCTCCGCACGGCGGCATCGCTTTGGGATTGGATCGCATTGTAATGATCCTGGCGGGAGCCGAAAGCCTGCGTGAAGTCATCCCGTTCCCGAAGACTGCCCGGGCCGTGGACTTGATGGTGGATGCGCCCACCCCGGTGAGCGAGTCACAACTGAAAGACCTGGGGATACAAGTCAGAAAATAGTTTTTGCGTGGTTCTCAGAAGTTCGCTTCGTCCGGACGGGCGGGGATGCCGGTCCACCAACTCAATTCTCGGTTACTTGCGGGATCTTCGGGGGAGCTGGCGCGCGGGGTGCTTTCGGGGCTTTCGGGGCTGGAGGTGCTTCCGGCGCCCCTTCCGGCATTGATGAGGCTTTGCGAATTTCGATGGTGCCGTGCTCATTGTTAACGACCAGGCGTGGCCCACCTCCGCCCACGATGCCCGTGGCAATCGCTTGATCGTTCGAGTCGTCGACCTTCAACTGGTCGAAATCCGTCTCAATTTCTCCGTTGCGCGCGCGCGCGTCCACCTGGAAGCCCGCTTTGTCGGGCAAGTAAATCTGGACGTCGCCTTTGCGATTGTCGACCTGGATGCTGCCAAGCTTGTTCACGTGCAGTTCGATCGATCCGTTTTCATCCTGCAGCCGCACGTCGCCGGAGACGCCAGTCAGGCGAATGTCTTTCGACCGAGTGTTCAAGCGCAGGGGGCCGACCACATCAGAGGCCTGCAAGTCGCCCGAGTCCAGATCCAGGTCGCCGTCCAGGCGCGAAAAATCCATGTCGGTGCGGGATGACTTGAACATGACAGGCTGGCTGATCTTGGCCAGCTTCACGCTCTCCATAAATTCGCCATCGAGATGCACGGCGCCTTTGACGTCTTCGATCGAAACATCGTTGGCGCGGCCGTTAATGGAAACATCGGAGTTGACTTGTGAAATTCGCGCGGAGCTATGGTCGAGATTGAGACTGACCTTTCCGTTAATATCTGTATTCGTGACCTCACCGTGCTGACTGGTAATGTCGAGGTTGCCCTCCCGGCCGATAATGCTGACGTCGCCGTAGCGTGTGGAAGCGACCACCGCAGCCTTGCGGGGAAGGGAAATATCCAAATCTTCCTCCACCCAATGATCGCCGGCCCCCTGATTGTTCGCGTTCAGCGTTACCGCGCTTCCGCTGACGGCGATCTGGGGTTTGGTGCCAGCATTCCATTTATCGGCGTCTCCCTGACTCTCGGCGTTGATGCGCTTGTGGACGACCACGCGAATCTGGTTGTCGTCGGAGGCAATAATATTCACGGCGCCACGAGTGTTGGTAACGTGGAGGCTGGCTCCGGCAGGGAAGGTTTGAGCCAGTTGGTCGTCATAGTTGTACTTGGATCCAAAAATTGTGAAATCGTTGTCATCATTGATGTCGATCTGGTCTTTGAGTTGTCCCCAGTTGAAGTGGGACGCCTGGGTCGCAATCAGGCCAAAAAAGATGATGGCAATAATCAGAAATATTCCACCTGCGCTGAGCCCGGAGGCGCGCGTGCCCTGCCTTTGCGCTTGCTGGTATTCGATCAGTTTGATCACGCCCGAGATGATGAGCAGCACGGGCCAGTAGTGCGCGAACCAGCGCCCGAGATTGTGCCAGTCCAGCACGCCCATTGTGCCGAGTAGGAACACGGTGCCCACGGCGATCAAGATAATCGGGCCCGAGAAGGAGCGCCGGTAGCGAGGCGGAGGAACCTGGACGGGGCTAACCATTTCTCACCTCAGTTGGAGGAACCTGAGTTTGAGCGACCTGGACATCGCTGGTTATGGTGCCAGTTGGTCCGGATCCGAGCGGCATCGTTGGCGGCGGTGGCGTCTTGCTTTCCAACAGCTTGGTTATGCCGATGGCAAGAAGCAGCACGGGCCAGGTACGGTGCCAGCGCGGACCGTTCATGTCCTCGAGAAGCGAAAGAAATCCCACGGTCACTAACACGACTGGGCCGACAAAGCTGTTTCTCCGCCGAATCCGCGAATAAGAACTAAGCCGGGAACCAACGTAGCCCAGGCGGACCGCGAACATCCAGATTCCGAGGCCAATCAGAAAGAACGGCCAGAGCCGGTCCCACCCAAATGCGAAGACGCCCGCAGTCTGCAATAGGAACAAGACGCCCAAACCGATCAGAACCACAGCGGCCGTGGGAATCCTGGCCTGAGCAGGCGTGTCCGTTGTCGCAGCCGGTTGCGTCGGCTGTCCGGTTTGGCCTGGATCTGCTCCAAAAGCTTGAGCAAGTCCAAGCGGATCGGGAGGTGGCTCACCCTTCTGGATCGCCCTAGCCGTATGCACGGCATCGATGATTTGCCACACATAAAAGAAAGCGATTCCCAAGGCTAGGATAGTGTTCAGCCCCGCGTTATCAACAACCGTCTCGCCCCATATCAAGAGAGTGAAAATCACCAGGTGCGCCAGCCCCTTTGCATATTGTCCGCAGTAAACCGCACCCACGCCGAAAGGAAAGAATCCGGCCAGAATGCCTGCCACGGCGGGGTTCGGCCCCGAACTCGGCACGACAGGTGCGGGAGCGGAAACGAATCCTGCGGCCGGCGGCACGGCGGCAGGTTGAATGCCCTGCAGCCGATCCGCCAGGCAGTTCTCGCAATAGATCACACCCTTCACGTCTCGGGTGCAGTTGGCGCATAGCGGCTTGCCGCAAGTGCGGCAATACGCGACCGGCGCAATATCGGGATGGTTGGCGCAGTTCATGAAAACCTCCTGTGTGTGGCCAGTATCACTACAGGTGGGTCATCGTTAAGGGAGGCAAGTATCACCTGGCTCCCTTCTTGACTGTAGTTGCGATCCTGTCTGGGTTCGGGCTGTCCACTGGTGTTGTCGTTCCGGTGATGCTTATCTTTCGGTTCTTCTTGCGGCGCGGGTTCGACGGGCATGGTGGCTCGTTTAAACTCCCGCACGCGCGATTCGATCTCATAGACGAAGCGGATATTCTCGTAATACTTCGTGACTTTGCCGGACGTCTCGTAATAGTTGCGTTTGATGGCGC
>Ga0210409_10001138_pt1 | contig 36429 bp, 32 predicted proteins | sample IncBWH17MmetaG_FD_161649 | JGI IMG/M metagenome (GOLD analysis project Ga0210409, IMG submission 161649) | Forest soil microbial communities from Barre Woods Harvard Forest LTER site, Petersham, Massachusetts, United States - Inc-BW-H-17-M | ecosystem: Environmental > Terrestrial > Soil >... | reverse complement strand
GGCGCGTAAAGATAACTACATATTCCACAATAAATCGCTTCACGATCAGACAGAGCAGATATTTTCAGGCTACGGAGCCCTCGCTGTGTGGGATTCCAAGTTGCGCGACACCGACCCTGTGATGACCGATGCGTTTCTATGCAACGAATCGCAGCATAACTATCTGCATCGCCGCTGGGAATACTTGGGCTGGCACTATTGGTACGAACACAGCAGCAAGGGGCACCAGCTGGTGCTGTCAGACAGATCCACTGATGCCGCGCCGATTGACGGCCGTCCAGAAATCCCATTTCAACGCCATGCCGGCGCGATTGAGGAAGACGCTATCGGCAACTGGTCGCCGGTTCGCCAATTCACCGCGTCGATTGCCACGCTGACCGGCTACGATTTCAAGGACCCGCGCACGAAAGAAGCCAGCACCCCCACCGTCAACAAGCAGGGCACAGTGCCACCGGTGGAGTCCTACGAATATGCCGGCGCCTACGGCTTTGTCGATCAGCAGGATGGTGAGCGCATCAGCAAGATACGCATGGAGGAAATCGAGGTCCCTGCCAAATACTTTGAGGGCAGTGGCAATAATCGCTTTGCCATGCCGGGTCGCTGGTTCCGCCTGACCGGCCATTTTTCGGAAAATCAGTCGGGCAGTGGCGATGAACAGGATCACGAATTCCTGATCGTCAGCGTAACTCATCACGCGACCAATAATTATCTGCAAGACGCGGATGTGATTGCCGACTATAACAATACGCTGGTATGCATCCGCAAAAAAATTCCATGGCGCCCGGGCCGCGGCTACAACAGCCAAGATACTAAAGACTTCAGCATCCAGACCGCCACCATCACTGGCCCGAAAGGAGAGAACCTCCACGTCGATGAATTTGGTCGTGTGAAGGTGATGTTCCACTGGGACCGAGTCGGCAAGAATGACGAAAATTGTTCGGCCTGGATTCGCGTTGCCAGCGGCTGGTCAGGCGCGCAACAGGGATTCATCGCGTTGCCGCGCATTGGTCAGTCCGTGATTGTGCAAAAATTGGATGGCAATTGCGATCGTCCCATTATTACCGGATCGGTGATCAATCAAAACAATATGCCGGCCTGGGCCTTGCCGACACAGCAGGCGCTGAGCGGTATGCGCAGCCGGGAACTGACGCCGAATGGCGGTAACTCCCCAGGGGGGCGTAGCGGGCATGTCATTTTTGATGATTCCAATGGAAAAATACAAACGCAGATAAAAAGCGACCATCAACACAGTCAGCTTTCTCTCGGCTACATCACGCGCATTGAAGACAATGCTGGGCGCAAGGACGCCAGAGGCGAAGGGTTCGAACTGAGATCGGATGGCGTCGGCGTAGTCCGTTCCAAGGGGATGCTGATCAGCACCCATGCCAGGACCAAGGCAGCCAGTCATATCACGGATATGGGCGAGACGGTTTCGCGATTGACCCAGAGCCGGGACTTGCACGAGCAGCTGGCCGGCTTGGCGCAACAACACCAGGCGCAAGACAAGGATGCGGACCAGAGTGATATCGCCAAGGCGATCAAAGCGCAAAACGACGCGATCAAAGGCAGCGATGGCGGCGCCGGTACATTTCCTGAGCTGGCTGAGCCACATCTGGTGTTGGCGAGTCCGAGCGGGATTGAAACTACCACTGCAGCATCGACCCATATCGCCAGTGGCGAACATCTGGCTTTGACGACTGGCGGCCACGTATCCCTTGCTGCTGGAAAATCGTTCTATGCAAGCATCAAGGAAAAATGGTCTGTCTTTGTTCACAAGCTCGGCATCAAACTGATTGCTGCCAGTGGCAAGGTGCAGATCCAGGCGCAAAGCGACGATATGGAACTGCTTGCGCAAAAGGTGCTGGATATTATCAGTACGACCGATTGGATCAATCTCAAAGCTAAAAAAGGCGTACGCATCAACGGCGGCGGCAGTGAGTTGGTGATTAGTGCAGACGGCATCAAAGGCTATACTCCAGGCGGCCATGAAATGCACGCAGCCAATCACCAGACCTTTCCCCCGCAGAACAGACCAATTCAGTTTCCGGGGCAGTTGCCGGACCATGACATCTGTATTCCTTGCCTGTTGAAAGCAGCAAAAGCTAACAACCCATTCGCGCATCCCCAATGACAGAGCCATTGCCTAAAATTTCTTCTTTTGTTCTGATCGATAGCGCAATGCTGGGCGGTACGGAAAAAATCCTGTCTATGGACGAGGACACCCGTCCTGGCTGGCTCATACCTGTCTACAAAGAAGACGCAGCCTCCGTGAGCCCGCTGGTCATTGATATAGAAGCTGCCCATCACGCCGGACAAATTGATTTGATGGCGGCGCTGATCAATGCCGTGCGGCCGCAGCTGCATGTGTCGTTCATTGATACGACGCTATCTCATGAGGCACTGTCGCAGCATCTGCGGCACTTCATTTTGGTGAGAACCGAAGCGGGTAAGGAATTGACATTGCGTTTTGCTGATTGCTGCATCTTGCCGGCATTGGCGACGTTTTTTAGTGCTGCACAATGGACGACTCTAGCCGGACCGATTGTTCGTTGGCGTGTTCATCAAAGAGATGGCATGTTGACGACATTGCCTCAGGCAGATGCCGAGAACACGCCAGTACCTACGCCTTTTGTGCTCACTGATTCGCAGATCGATCATTTGAGAGAAGCGGCGGCTGTAGATCAATTAATCGCCAATGTGCAGAACATGCGTTATGGTCATCCCTTATCGGGAAATCCGGCACAGCAGCACCAATGGGCTGGCGAAGCAAGGCGCATGTGGTGGGATGCGGAACATACTGACAACGCCGTGCTGTTTTCCCTCGTTGAGGCTGTTTTTGATACCAACGGAGAATTGTTGAAGCATCCCGGTTTGCCTGACATACTCGCGCAACGAAATATTGCCGCTATTTGCCAGGATCTGCGGCAAGCAGCAATTCGTCACTGACATTCATCAATAGGAAAAAATCAATGAGATTTTTACGCTCAAATATACAGCCTCGCTGGTTACGCATGCTAGTGATTTCCATGCTGGCGTTGGTCTTTACTGCCTGTGTCAGCGTTCAGGCAACCGGCCAAGAAGAAAAATCTACGCCGGTTAGCCTAACTGGAGTGCATCACCTTGGACCCAATTTCAATATTTCGAGTTTCTATATCGATGGTGCTGGCGGCAGCAATATTGGGCGCGGAGGCGGTGGCGGCAGCAGTGTTTGTTGCGTCGCCATTCCCAAGCAATGGCGGCCTGGTCTGACGGCCGAGGTGCGATGGGGTGTAGGTGATTGGACCAAAGAAAACCGGGCCGAGATAGAGGCGGGCAATTATAAAAGTGTTACTGCGGAAGGCATATATAAAGCGATTGTTCCAATTGAAAAATACGATGAGCCGGGACGTCTCTACGTTCATTTTTTTTCGGGTGGAAAAGTCCGCGTGGTCGTAAGCGATACTTATCCTGAGGGGAAGCGACACCCAATTCAGGGTAATGACCCACATGCCGCAGATAGTGCGACCGTTGGTACTCGTATTGAAGCAATGTTTACCGAAGAAGAACTGGCTGAGTCTCTTCGTAAGCGTGCCGAGCGGGCAAAAAAATATGGAGACTGGCGATGACTGAGGAAATTAAATGTGCCGTCGCTCCAAGCCGTCAAGCGCCAGTCGCGGGAGTAACACGCATCGTGCCGAAGTACAATCTGGACAGCGGAAAGTGCGAAGTCAATATGCACCTGGGCCTGTTTTTCGATGGCACCAACAATAACATGGACAATGATAAGCCTGGGCTAGGACATAGCAACGTTGTCAGATTGTTCGACGCATATGTGAACCAACCAACCGATGGTTATTTTTCGACCTATGTTAACGGGGTTGGCACTCCTTTCTCTGAGATAGGAGAAGAAGGTAATAGTACATTCGGCAATGGCTTTGGTATCGGATGTGAAGGGCGGGTTTTGTATGGCTTGTTGGCAGTATTTGATTCAATACATCGACGTGCTTACGGTGAGGCACTTTTTAGTTCCACACAAATCAAAGCTTTATGCCGCAACGGCGCAATAGTGTCAGATGAAGATGAGCAGAAGGCGCTTAAGAAATTAGGTGTGAGCGAAGGTCTGCTGATGCCAAAACTTTACGGGAAAGGCCCACGTGAAGATTTTTTGAAGCGCCAAGCGAGTTTGCTTGAAAAAAAAATGGCATCACATGGTAAGCCGGATGTGAAGGAATGCTTTATCGATGTGTTCGGTTTCTCGCGTGGTGCGGCAGAAGCGCGGGTATTTTGCCAGTGGCTTGATCAGTTGTTGGTTGGAGGTGAGTTGGCAGGCGTGATCATACGGCTGCGTTTTGTTGGATTGATGGATACTGTAGCGTCGGCGGGATTTTGGACGGGCGTAGTGGGAGCGATTACCAATAGCACAGATGGACATGGTGGATGGGCTACACCTGAAAATCTGCGCATCCCTGGGCTGGTAGAAAATTGCGTCCATATGGTCGCTATGCACGAGTTGCGTAAAAATTTCCCGCTTGATGAGCTCGGTGTCGATGGTGTGCTGCCCCCGCATTGCCAACAGTTTGCCTATCCCGGTTCCCATAGCGATGTCGGTGGTGGTTACCTGCCTGCAGAGTTGGGCATATCTGTCGGCAAGACGAAATTTGAAAGCGATGCGCTCAAGCTGGCGCAGATACCACTCAATCATATGCTTGCGTGCGCTGTTGCAGCGGGTGTACCAGCTAGTAAAGAGCGCGCAAAAGACACGACAACTGGTTATGATCCCTTTGCGATCGATCCCCGTGTCGAACAAGCATTCAATGACTTTCTAGAAGAGTCGACCATGACCGCGCGCCAGATGCATGATTGGTCGCAACCTTATCTGAACTGGCGCTGGCAAGTTTGTAAAAGCTACGAATATCTCCACCACGTTCAAAATGCAAACGCGGAAGATCGCAAATTACTGGTCAACTGCAATAAGAAATTGATCGCTGATGCCGGGGTGATTGGTAGCAGGGGAGATGTCGCTAAGTCTCAGGGGTTTCTCAATGGGATGTTCTCTAACAGTGCCAAACTGAAAGATGCAAAATTCCGTCAGGAGGAATTGAGTTCGCTGGATCCTGAAGCGCCGGCGGTATTGAGCATGGCACAAAAAGCACCGCATACACCAAATGCGTTGGCAGCTCTTTTTGATGGTTACATTCATGACTCGATGGCGGGATTCAGCAAAAGTCTGATGGAGCCGACCGGCTACTGGCGCTATCGCAAAGGATTTCGCGGCGGCCATGAGGCAATTATTGCGTTCAACGATGCTATTAATTCAAGCAGCATAGAACGGGTTGCTAGCAATGATGTCACCGATCAAAATGTCGCAAGAGGCTAGTGCGTAGATCGCATATCCATGATTCGCGGAAGGGGTAAGAAAATGAAAGATGTCGAAGGGCGAGGGGTAATTCGACTCGGTGATAAGACCTCGCATGGTGGCGAGGTCGTTTCTGCGAGCGAGAGTTTTACGGTGATGGGCATAGCAGTGGCGTTGGACGGAGATATGACCGTTTGTCCAAAGTGCAAGGGACGGTTTGCTATCAGGCCACTCGACAGCAGTCGCCAGCATCATGGTAAAGCCGTCGCCTATCATGATGACCCCACGGAATGCGGCGCCACGCTGTTATCGTCACTCTAAAACATCAAGGGAAAAATTGAAGCGAAAGCAAGGCAAGCAGCAGGAGAAAATCGGTGTGCTGCGAGTTTACTCTCATGAAACGAAGGGATATTTCTGGCGCGTCCTGCTCACACGTAACCGCCAGAAATTTCGGAGAGATTTTTTTGATGCGCGCTGTGGTGGTGAGCAAGATGCGCTGAAGCTTGCCCAGGCCTGGCGCGACAAGATCGTCGCGGAACATCCTGCCATGCCCTTGGATCAGTATTGTGCGCAAATACGGGCGAACAATACTTCGGGTGTCAGCGGGGTGAGCTATGCCAAGGGAGCGGTGCGCGATAAGCACGGCAATGTTGCTTACTATCCCGCTTGGAATGCGCGGATACCGCTGGGTGGCGACAAAGTGCGTACAGTCCGTTTTACGGTTAGTCAATATGGTGACGAGGGTGCCAAGCAACGCGCTATTGCAGCGCGTTTGCAAGGGTTGGCTGAATTGAAAGGCATGATCCTCCGTGAAAGCTGTCAGCCGCAGGCTGTGAGCACGCCTCAAGATATTGCGCGACTTGATGCCTTGTTGCGCGCCCCGCAGGAACGCCACGATCAAGAGATCGCCGAGCGACGTGCCAGGGAACAGTACAGGGAGCAACGTGTCGCTGAGAGATTAGCGCTGGTGCAGTCGGCCAAACAACAAGCACTGCAACAGACGAATTCCAGCGGCGAACCGTATATTTCCCGGCGCTACAATGCATCTGGTAATGGCTGCTGGGCCGTCAGTATCAAGCGCTTGGGAAAGTGTTATACAAAGAGTTTTTCCGATGCGACCAATGGCGGCGCCTCTGGTGCTCTGGCGCGTGCCAAAACGTGGCGCGATGAGGTTTTTAACAGCTTACCTGTAATCAGCAAAGCGCAGGCTGTCAGGAGCATCAAGGCAAGAAGCCAAAGCGGCGCGACGGGAGTCTATCCTCTGTATGGTAGGGGTGCAGAAAAACCTATCGTCAAGTGGGTCGCTCATTGTCCGAAACAAATGGGGAAAATTTCCCAAAGCAAGTCATTTTCGATAGCGAAATACGGCGAGAAGGAAGCATTTTCCTTAGCCATTAAAGCGCGCGCGGAGTTTGTCGCTGAATTGGATAACGTGTCACATTTACCCAGGCATGCGGCTCAGCAAATGTTATATGCGGCCATGAAAAAAGAGAAAAATGAAGAACCACTTAGGGACTAAGTAATGGAATTTTCAAGCGTATTCGCCACGATCACAGGAATGTTTAGTTGGCTTGGACTGTCTGGCTCTGTGGTGTTTTCAAGTCTATTATTCATAGCGCTGCTGATCTTTGCCTGTTATCGAACTAGATCGAGTCATTTTCTGTTTGCTCGGCTATGGTTGCTGTTAAATGGAAAGCGCCAATTTCACGATAAAGAGTTAAATGATTTTTTTGAAAGAAGAGATTCGCTTATGCGGTTCCGCTTTCTAAGTGGAATACCCTTGCGTACCCTGTCTACAGTTCGTAGTGTCACGGCGTGGGCTGATCAGCAGGACGTTGAGGTGGGTGAGATTGCCGCATGTGGAAGCTATTTTGATCCGGAAACCTTGGCTATCCAGAAAAGTATATTCCTTTCCAGGTGGATGGATTTTTGGAGGGGATATCTCTTCATACTTCTTGGCTTTGCTACGATCGCGGCAATCGTGCTTGCCTTGGCAAGTAAAGTATTATTGCAATTCAATGAGGGAGGTCACCGGTGGTTTTACTATCATGCCGATTCTGTGATAGAGCCTTTTTCCAATAAGGTTAGATTCAATATTGACGATTGTAATGGCAATAGAGAAAAAATTATTAAGCTATCGGAATGGTCTAAGGAAGATGTGCAATTGGCATGCGGTGTACTACAAGCGCCAAAACAAGATCAAGAAAAAACATTCAATTCGCTGCTGTCTGACCAACGTCGAGGCATGGGGATAATTGGCGTGCTCTTCTTGATATTTACATGGTTCTCCTGGCAGATGTTTTGGCAAGGAAAATCTGCACGGGAGCTATACTCCCGTCTTGAGAAAAATAAAAAATCTAATGATGAAGTAAGAACGTCAGAGTCCGGCGCGCCTTAGCGCGGCCTGCTATTTCTGATAGTCATCGCGACAATCCGCATTGCAAAACAGCAGTGCGCGCGCGATGGCTTCATCGCAAAAATATTTGAATCAAACCACTCAATTTAGCGGGCAGGCGTGGCGGGTGGATGACTGCGCGCCAGCTCAACATCTCCTGAAATCCTATAGTTACGATTGGTGTTAGAACCGAGAGCCGTTAGATTCAGCTATCCTATCTTGTCTCGGCTTTGGTGCCGGTCGTGTGGTCATCACCGCCGTAGGATAGAGCTGCAGGAATGATCTCGCGCGCTCCGGATCATCATTCAGCGGATAGCTAAATAAGCTGGGGCCAAGCTTGCGCCACCTATCGCTTTATGAAGCGCCACTGCTGCTATAGCTTGTTGTTCGAATGTTTCCGCGCTGTTAATTTGTGCCTGACGCAAAGTAATTGATGCTTCCAATAGGTCAGCCATACTCACTACGCCACGTTCATACAGTGCGTTTGTATTTGCCTTAGAGCGTTGTGCGGACCGAAATCTTATGAGGTTCTCCGACGCACGGCGGCGACTTGTCTCGATGGCATTGAGAGCATTTTCGGTTTCTTCGACGCCTTCAAGTACTGCCAGTCGGTAACCTGCAATGGCTTCTGCCAGTGCAGCTTCACGGGCATTGATGATAGCGCGACGCGCCCCCCAGTCTAGCAATGGAATGCTTATCGACAACGCGGTACTGACATTGGAAGTGCTCCTTGGAAGTGGGATTCCGATTAGATTTCCGTTAGCGATGAGATCACCCATCAGAGTAAAGCGCGGATAAAGATCGGCAGTGGCGATGCCTAGCTCAGCACTAGCCTGAGCTACAGCGTGCTCAGCACGCTGGATCTCAGGTCGCACCCGCATCAGATCGGCTGGCAACAGCTTTATAGCAAGATGCTCTGCGGATGGCTGAGAGGCGGAATCTAGCAGGCGCACATCGACTGTGGATCGCCCCGTCAGTACGGCAATACGCTGAGTCGCTTGCTGAATAGCTTGCTCCACCAGAGGTAGTTGTGCGGTCATTTCGACAACGCTGGCAGAGCGCTGATCAACATCAAAGTCGCTGGCGATTCCAGCCGTAAGGCGCTCACGTGTCAGTGCCAGCAATCGATTCTGATCTGCCACATTTTCCGCAAACAAAGCCTGGCGACGCTGGAGACCACGTAGTTCAATGTAGTTGCGCACCACCTCAGCCACGACCGATACTTTTGCTATTCGTGTATCAGCTAATGCGATATTCGCGGCGCTTCGGGCGGCATCTCCGCTGGCAGCGACGCGACCAAATAGGTCGATTTCCCAAGAGGCGTCGAAACCTAATTCGTAATATCCACTGACGCGGGATTCTTCTCGCGGTAGTGACGTTCCATCTGATAGCAGTCCGTTGCGATCATGATCAAAACTATCGGCGCCAGATAGGCGCTGCTGGCGGCGTGCTGAAGCGGTGGCACCAATTTGAGGAAGGCGTTGCGCTAGTGCCGTCCGCACCAGCGCACGGGACGCTTGCAGGCGATAGCCAGCTTGCTCCAGTGACAGGTTTTGCGCCAATGTCAGTGTCACCAACGTATCGAGCACAGGATCATTGAAATTTTTCCACCACGATGCAGGATCAATACCTGGGGCGTTCTTGATGTGGCCACGATTAGCCCAATCTGCCGCTACCGGCTGCGCCTTGTTTGGCAGTAGGCTGGGAGAGACACAACTGGACAGCAGACTAGCGCTGAGTAACCATACGAGTGCTCTCAGCCCACCACAGAGCCAAGAAATCCATTTCCTATTCATTGCAATTCCCTTTTTTATGACGATTGACGGGTGTGAAACTCAATCATATAATAGATCGACTACTTAATCTAATTAAGTGAAAATACAACTTTGTGGAAAAGTGGGGCATTTGGTAAGGAAAGGGAATTTCGAAAAGCATGGCTCGACGCATCCTCAGATCCTCGGGGCTGCCAATCATTTTTTCTAATGGAGCATTGGATCGGCTAGCCAGATCTACGCTGCGATATGGATTGATGTGGAAACTGTGTTTGGCTCTAGTCCTAGCAAGAAAACGGTCAATGAAGCTATTGCCTGCGTGGACTCACTCGGATCAACAGTGTGACAAACCGAATCGTCATAGAACCAGATTTTTAACCAGAAACCAAAGCGTCGATGTCCATGAATCAGTGCATCTTGGTCGAGCATCCATAGAATGTTTTCTCATCACATCGATTGTTTAAAAACGTCAAACAAATGAAACTGCTATCGAAATTTGGAACTACAGCCGTGGATGGCCTTTGCATTACTTTCTTCAGTATTCTTTTAATAGCTCTGACCATCTGGGTTCTATCTCCAGCCAGTCCAAACAAGCCAGTCGTGGCTCCCCTACCACAAGTAAGCACGGTCATAGCTGGCCCCGCAAAGTGGACTCAAACGATCCACGTCAGCGGAACATTGGTAGCACGAGATGAGATCGCCATCGGAACTTCATTGCAAGGTAAAAGGTGATCCGTGTTCTCGTGGAGGCGGGAGATGTCATACAGAAAGGCCAATTGCTGGCAGAGCTGGAGAATACGGGGCAAAGCACACAGGTGCGTCAGGCGGAAGCTGCTTTGAAAAATACCCAAGCAGAAATGCGTGAAAAGGAAATAGTCCACAAAGAAGCACAGGAAAATTTCCAGCGCATTGAGCCGTTGGGAGCAGGCCCTGTTAGCGCACAGCAGATAGATGAACGCCGTGCACAAGCTGGGGCGACACTGGCCAGTTTGCAGGCGACGCAAGCCGAGGTAGAGAGCGCCCTCGCACATTTGGCCGAAAGCCGCGATCAGATGAGCAAGACTCAGATTCGCGCGCCGTCAGCCGGCTTAATTTTAGAGAGGAGCGCTCACGCTGGTGCACTGGCGGGCGCAGAACCACTGTTTCGTCTTGTCAACGCAGGTCAGATCGAGTTTGACGGAGAGATTTCGGAAGCAGATCTCGCATTTATGCGTCTGGGTACATCCGCAATGGTTTCGGTCACTGGCCAGCCTATGACCTTCGCGGGCCATGTACGTCTGATGTCTCCAAGAATCGATCCTCAGTCGAGGCTGGGTAAGATTCGCATTGCTTTATTGGAGGCTCACGATGTATTTCGAACAGGCGCCTTTGCGCAGGCCCAACTTGACTTGGGTCGCAGAACGTTGGCCATAGCGTTGCCACTTCGCGCAGTGAGCATGGACGACGTGGGTCGTGCTTCAGTCATGTTGGTAAAGGGCGACGGGAAGATTGTGCATCGTGATGTGGTGATTGGTATTCATGCTGGTGATCAGGTCGAAATTGTATCTGGCTTGCATGTGGGAGAGCGCGTGGTAGCCACCGCCTTGGCCTTCGTACGCCACGGGGATGTTGTAGCCGTCGCCTCCGAGAAGGATCGGGCACCATGAGTTTTCAGCTTTCTTCATGGGCCATCCGCCGCCCTATCCCCACTCTTGTGCTCTTCCTGATTTTGACAGTTGCGGGTTGGGGGGCATTCTTAGGTCTGCCGATTAATTCCAATCCACGGGTCGATTTTCCTGTGGTCAATGTGACGATCACTCAGCCGGGGGCAACTCCTAGTGAACTGGAAAATGCTATTACGAGCCGAGTCGAGGGGGCCATTGCCGGTATGGCGGGCATCCGTCATATCACCTCGACACTGAGCGAAGGTACGTCGCTAACGACAGTCGAATTCCAATTGGGAATTGATCCTGATCGCGCTACAAATGATGTCCGCGATGCCGTGACTAACGTACGAGCGGAGCTGCCTCAAACCATTCTAGAACCATCGATCTCGCGGGTGGATGTCGAGGGCGGTGCCATTCTCTACTACGCAATCAGCTCCATTTCGCGTACCGCTGAGGAACTGAGTTGGTTCGTGGACGATACGGTCCGTCGCTCTCTTTTAGCCTCTAAAGGCGTGCAGCAGGTGCAACGTCTGGGTGGGGTAAATCGCGAAGTGCGGGTCGAACTTAAGCCAGACCGACTCGAAGCCTTGGGCATCACGGCAGAGCAGGTTAATGTACAGATCGCTCAATCCAATGTGAATGTACCAAGCGGTCACGCCACAATGCATGACCAGGTTCTCCCTATTAGGACGTTGAGCAGCGCCACCACGATCTCGGCTCTTGCAGCGAGTCCGATTGCGTTGCCGGACGGACGTTGGGTCATCCTATCAGACTTGGCCACCGTGACAGATGGTAGCAGCGAAATGCGCGAGCGGGCGCGGCTGGACGGCAAGGAGGTTGTGGGCTTCTCTGTGTTCCGCACCAAGGGTGCCAGTGACACCGTGGTGGCAGCAAGCGTGGAATCTGCCGTAGCCGAGCTGCGACGTACCCATAGTGATGTTCGGATTCAGCAAGTCCTGTCCCAGGTGGACTACACCTGGGACAGCTACAAAATGTCGATGATGACGCTGCTCGAAGGGGCCGTGCTGACGGTTCTGGTCGTTTTCTTTTTTCTGCGTAGCTGGCGGGCAACCCTAGTCGCAGCGATCGCGCTACCGCTATCCATTTTGCCGACCTTTGCGGTGATGGCCTGTTTGGATTACACACTTAACAGCATAACTCTGCTGGCCTTGACGCTAGTAGTCGGCATTCTGGTGGATGACGCTATCGTTGAGATCGAGAATATTGAGCGGCACTTGCAAATGGGTAAACGACCGTTTCAAGCTGCTATCGATGCTGCCGATGCCATCGGCTTTGCGGTCGTCGCGATCACAGCAACCATCGTTGCAGTGTTTCTTCCGGTCAGCTTTATCGGAGGTTACATCGGCAAGTACTTCGCACAGTTTGGTATTACGGTATCTGCCGCCGTGCTGGCCTCGCTGTTGGTGGCTCGTCTGGCCACGCCCTTGCTAGCGGCTTATTTATTGCATCCGAGCCCACATACGACATCTGGGCATGCCACGCAGATGCCGCCAGGCCGAATTATGAGTCGCTATTTGGCGATTCTCGAATGGTCTCTGAACCATCGCCGGCTCGCACTGACGGCTGGCGGATTTTTTCTGGTCGTCTCATTGCTGTTAATTCCGCTACTGCCATCCGGCTTTATGCCAGTCAGCGATCAGAGTCTGACACAGGTTAGCGTCACGCTGCCACCCGGTTCACCGTTGGCACAAACGGATACGCGCCTACAAGCTATTGCTGTGGCTGTGCGCAAACACAAAGAAGTGACCTCGGTGTTTGCGATAGCCGGCGGCCAGGATGCCACCGGTGCACGAGATGTATCCAAGGGATCACTGTTGATCCGTTTGAAACCAGCGAACAAGCGAGACGTCAGCCAGAAGGAATTCGAACACGCCTTGCGGCAGGAGTTGAGCCGATTTGAGGACATGCGCTTTTCCTTTCAGGGAGACGGCGAAGCACGTGATATATCCATTATTTTGTTAGGTGCTAATCCCGAGGAATTGTCAAAAAACGCGTACGCGATTAAACAACAGATGAATGGCGTCGCTGGTATTGCCAACACACAGGTTAATGAGCCACTGGTTCGCCCAGAGCTATTCATCCGTCCCAGGTCGATCGAGGCGGCTCGTGCGGGTGCATCGCCGCAGAGTATCGGTACCGCGATGCGTATTGCAACGGTAGGCGATATCGACGCGAATTCGGCGCGCTTTAATCTCATCGATCGTCAAGTCCCAATCCGGGTCGCGCTTAGTGAAAAAGCGCGCAACGACCTAGAGACACTACGACAATTGCGCGTGCCAACGCTTAGTGGTGGCAGCACTCCTTTGCATTTGATCGCAAATGTTGATATCGGTGCAGGTCCGAACAGGATTGATCGTTTCGACCGAATGCGCCGTATCTCCGTGGATGCGGATCTGGAGAAGGGGGTTTCGCTGGGAACTGCACTTGATAGCATCAACCAGCTTTCTGCACTGCAAAACCTACCAGGAAGCATAAAGCGTACAGAATATGGCGACGCCGAGTACATGAATGAAATGTTTAAAAAATTTGGTATAGCGATGACCTTTGGGGTGCTGATGGTTTATGCCGTACTCGTACTTTTATTCAAGGATTTTCTGCAGCCGGTCACCATTCTAACGGCTTTGCCACTTTCCATAGGAGGAGCGATTGGCGGGCTCCTGCTCTACGGTGCCGCTCTGGACATATCTTCTATTATTGGCATCTTGATGCTGATGGGTATCGTAACCAAGAACTCAATCTTGATCGTGGAGTTTGCCACCGAAAAGCGTCGGGAGGGAATGACACGATTTCAGGCACTGGTGCAGTCAGGAGCCGAGCGAGCGCGCCCAATCGTGATGACCACGATTGCCATGGCTGCAGGTATGGTACCCGCACTATTCAATAGCGGCGCCGATGCGAGCTTCCGCGCACCCATGGCCGTAGCAGTAATTGGAGGTCTGTTGACATCGACATTGTTGAGTCTTGTGTTTGTTCCTGTGGTGTTTACTTATATGGACGATTTGAGGCACTGGCTCTCCGTCAGGTTGACACGATTGACTTCTGTGACCGAGCAAGATCGCCAAAAAGCTGATGGTCGCATCGCCTTCAAAGCGGATCGCTAAAAAAAAGAAACCGCTTCGGTGCTATGAAACGAAGAAATTTTTCTGAAATTCATTTGTTATACGCACAAAGATATACGGCATGAAATGCTTTAGTTATTTAAATTAAGGAGAAAAAATGAAGGTACTGATATTAGGCGGCGGTGGCGAAATGGGACGTGTTGCTGCACGCGAAGCGGCAGTTTATGACTTCGTTGAAAAAGTAACTGTAGCGGATGTGAATCTGGACGCCGCACGTGCAGTCGCTGCTACCATTGGCGGCAAGGCTACCGCCGTAAGATGTGACGTGTCCGATCTCGTTCATATGTCCCTATTGCTTGCAAAACATGATGTCGTACTCAATACAGTTGGTCCATTTTACCGTTTTGGCGTTGGCATCCTGAATGCAGTGATCGCGGCAGGAAAGCACTATGCCGATATCTGCGACGACTGGGAACCGACCTTGGAGATGCTGCAACTAGATTCGCTGGCGAAAGCAAATGGAGTTGTCGCAATTGTCGGAATGGGGGCCAGCCCAGGTCTTACAAATCTGCTCGGGTTAATGGCCGGCTCTAGCCTCGACCAGGTAAATGAATTGCTTACTGGCTGGTCGATTGTTGACGACGATCAGTCAACGGAGGCGTCATCGTCTGTATTACGCTTGGGGCCAAGTGCAGCATCAGTCCATTGGTTGCGACAATTGACCGGCACCATACGGCAACAGGAAAGAGGCGAGCTCCGTGATGTGAAACCACTTCAACGGCGTGTAATTGCGTACCCCGGTTATGGATCACTGCCTGTTTGGACAGTCGGGCATCCGGAGGCCGTCACGTTTCCGCGAACCTTTTCATCACTCATCACATGCGCCAACGTGATGGTTGGTGGAAATAATGATTTCGACTATCTCAAAGTGCTTGTAGGGCTGGTGAATAGCGGAATCCTTTCGATTGAAGAAGCCGCCACCTTAATTGACAGAGACAGTAGTCGTGCTGGAAATGCTTCCAGAACTAGCGGCACGCGGCCACCAGAACTGTTCGCTTGGGCGCGAGGGAGTCTCGACGGAAAGCCAATGATTGCGAGCGCGCACCTCGCAATGCCGCTTCCAGGTGGTATGGGCGGAGCCACCGCAACTCCTCTCGCGTTGACGCTACCGCTGTTTGCCAGAGGTTTTGATAGCCGATGTGGCGTTTTCACTCCCGACGAGCTCCTGAATCCAAAGACATTCATTGAGCGACTGGCCATACGTTATTTTGGTATGACCTCGATTGTTACGCTGGCCTTTCAGAGTGACGATTCTTGACACGCAGCTCGCAAATCAATGCAATAGATCAACTGATCAATCTAATAAAGAATGAGTTAGACTTGCAATTTTACAATTGGAGAAGCAGGTGAGAAAAATTGATCCAGAGCGGCAGCAAGCAAAGCGCCGCCAGATTATCGAGGCTGCAACAATCTGCTTTTCCCGCAGCGGCTTCCATTCCACGTCGACCGCAGAAATTTGCGCCGAGGTTGGCATGAGTCCTGGAAATCTCTTCCACTATTTCGCTAGCAAAAGCGAAATCATTGAAGCGATCGTCGAGGAGGAGCGGCGCGACACGGCTGCTTACTTCATCGAGCTCGACACTGCGGAGAATCAGTTCGATGCACTTCTCGAGTTTCTCGATATCGTCATGGCATTGGCCGCCGACCAGACTTACTCGCGTCTGGCACTCGAAATCAGTGCTGAAGCGATGCGCAATCCGACCATAGGAGCCCTGGTAGCAGTAAGTGATGGCGAGATGCGTACGGCGATCGCAAGGCTGCTGCATAACGCGGTGAAGCGCCACCAAGTTGACAGCGATATCGATCCAGATCGGGCCGCCACCTGGATTGCAGCTCTTATCGACGGTGTTTTCTCGCGACTTGCGGTCGATCCGAAATTCAAACCAAAGCGGGAGAAAGCAATGCTTCGCCTCATTGTGAACCGTTTCCTAAGACCAGATAGGTAGGACACTCCAAAGCTCAGCACAAGATCTCGCTCTTAGTCGCCCTAGGCTTCGGGGCTGCACACCAGGCTGAATGTCAGGTGTGTTCAAGACGGAGGGGCCGCAGTCCGCGGGCACGGAGCCAAATGCCGCCGTTTCAAGGCGCCAGCCGCCGCTGCCTTGAGCAAGCGCTGAAATGTCGGGCATTCTGCGTGGCTGGGAGCTGGGCACGCGGCCGCATGCCGCAGTCCTCGGCTCATCGCCTGAAGTTGCTTGATGGTCGCATCAATCTCATCTGCTTTTCTCAAGAGCACGCCCCTATCCACAAGCGGTTCCCCGCAGGGGGAGAGCATGGCGCGTACTTCGTCCAGCGAAAGACCGCCAGCCTGACCGAGCGCGATAAGGGCCAACTGGTCGAGCACGGCAGCCGAAAACTGGCGGCGAGCCCCACTGGGGGCGACTGACACAATCAACCCTTTCCTCTCATAGAAACGCAACGTGTGGGCGGGAACTCCCGTGCGCTTGACGACCTCGGCGATATCCATTCATAAACCTATTGACTTGAAGTTGACTTCAACTTCTATCATATGTCTGGAAAATTAATTGGTCAACGTGGAAGAGGTATGTATGCCATCGCAGGAAGACATTGCACGAATTATCCTACTGGGGATCGGCGCCACTGCCGTCATGGATATATGGCTTATCCTTATGAGGGCTCTTGGCGTCCCGACGCTCAACTTCGCACTGGTCGGGCGTTGGGTGGGGTATTTGTGGCACGGCAAGTTCGCTCACGCCAGCATTGGGCAAGCACGCCACGTCCGGGGCGAACTGGCCTTGGGCTGGATAGCACACTACGCTACAGGCATTGCTTTCGCGGTGCTGCTGGTGTGCATTCAGGGCATTGAATGGCTGATTGAACCAATCTTGGTGCCCGCCATAGCAGTGGGTGCGGCGACTGTTGCAGTGCCACTGTTCGTTATACAACCCGCCATGGGGGCAGGATTTGCATACTCCCGGACGCCCACGCCAGCCAAGAACTGCCTACGCAGTGTGATGACTCATCTCGTCTTTGGGCTGGGCCTGTACCTGTCTGCCGTATTGATAGCCTGGGTCTGGGAGTGAGCCGAATAGGGTGGAAGTTTAGTAGAGACAGGCGGGGGATATGAAACAGAACATCTACGATAGCGAAATTTTTTTCAAAGGGTACAAGGCACTCCGACAAAATGATAAATGCCTCAACGGCGCGCTGGAGATGCCTGCATTGCAAGCACAATTGCCCCACGTTGGACGTCGATGCGCTCAACAACCCGTGCGCCACTCCTGCGAATCATGCTGGAAAACGGCGCGAGTAACGATATGAATATTCCGACCAGATGGTGCGAACAGTTCGCAGGAGCGCCGCTTGAACGCCAGGCCATCGGGGAGTCGCGAGCAGACGTCTTCCGCATCCGCCGCGGCAACGGGGCGGATCTGTTCCTGAAGTCAGAACCCGTCAGCAGGTTAAGCGAGATTCCGGACGAGGTTGAACGTAAGCGATCCTTTAACGACGCCCCATAGAGCGTCTTGAGAATGTGGGAGATTGTGAGGTTTACTGCTGGGTTGCCGGCATGTTCCATGGCAGCAGTGCGTCGTAGTCATCAACGGTTTGCGCCAGTGGCAGCCTCTTGAACAGCCAGGTCAGATAGCCGTAGGGATCGATACAGTTTGCCTTGCATGTCTCGATGATCGAATAGAGATTAGCGCTGGCGTTGGCGCCATTGACAGTGTCGGCGAACAACCATGATTTCCTTCCGACGACGAATGGCCTGATCGCATTTTCACAAGCGTTGTTGCAAATTGGCCAGGCGCCGTTCTCGATGTAGCGAGTCAGCTTGTGCCACTGCCCATTGAGGTAATGTAAGGCCTTTCCCAGCAAGCCTTGAGGTAAGACACTGTGCAGGTTGGCCAGCAGCAGGCGCTCGATTTCATGTAGCACGCGCGCACTGTAACGGGCGCGCAGACGTTGCCGGCGTTCCGGTTTCCAGTCACGGCTTCTGGCCTCTGCTGCGTAGAGTTTCGCGATGGCCCTAACGAACTGCGTGGCGAGTTGATGCGGCCCCCGAGCTTGTTTCGGGATCGCATCTTCAGCCTTGACGAACAGGCGCCGCGAATGACTCCAGCATCCCAGATGTTCAAGCTGGTATGTCGCGGCAATACCGCTATACGTTTGATAGCCGTCAGTCATGAGCGCAGCGCCTGGCCGGATGCCGGCATACAGCTTCTCGGCGTGCACGCTGCCACGCCCAGGCATATAGGTGAACAGTCGCACGGGCGGTCCGGCGCCGTTCATCTGAACCCACATGTAACTGGTGGACTGTGGCCTTCGCCCTTTCTCCTTGAGCACCTGGAAGGTGGTCTCGTCGCCATAGACCAGATTCGAGTCGAGCAGGTGGTCGCGCATCAAGTTGATGATTGGCTGTACAGCCAGCCCGACCCGCACGACGCTGGCGGCCAGGGTATTGGAGGAGATGTCACCGCCGAAACGACGCAGGAGTGCCGCCTGACGGTACACCGGCATGCCGAACTGGTATTTGCCGGCGATGATCCAGGCCAGTGCCGATTCTGTCAGCAGCCCGCGCGCGATGATACGCAGTGGCGCTGGCGTGACCTTGATGCCCAGATCGCAGCACGGACAGGCATATTTCACGCGCTGATGCTGAATGACACGAACCTGCTCTGGAATGACGTCGAGCTGCTCGCTAATTTCGACGCCGATCTCCAACAGAGCTTGGCCATCATGGGCGCAGACCCGTTCGGACTCGGGCAACTCGTGACGGACGATCTCGCGCGGCAGGGCCGGATCAAGCGGCTTGCGGCCCGGCTTCTTGCGCGTGTGGCCGGCGACATTCATCTGCGGACTGTCTTCCTGCGCTGGCGTCCACGCCGCTAGTGCTTCGGCTTCGTTGAAGAAGAGGTCTTTCTGTTCTGAACCGCGGGCCTCACTCTTGGCGCCGAACAGTTCGCGCTGGAAGGCCTTTAGACGCTCCAGTGCCAGGTCGCGTTCGACTGTCACCACCCGTAGCTTGCCGATCAGCGTATCGCGCTCACGCACGGCGTCGCGCAGTGCGTTGAGTTCTTCCAGAGTGATGGTCGCGGTGGTGCTGGGCATACTGACTTTGACCAGTATGCCGGAAATGGGTTCAGGTGATACGCGTATAATTTCGTTGTGGATGCTTGCGGACCGCCGCCAGGTTGACGCCTTCGAGCAGCCAGTGCAACTGCTCCACCGTCAGCGTCACCACCGGCTGTTGGTCGGGCCAGAAGAAACGGTCTGCTTCGAGCCGTTTTTGCAATAACCAGAAGCCGTTGCGGTGCCAACCCAGAATCTTGATACGGTCGCGCCGTCGGTTGCCGAACACGAACACCGCTGCCGCAGCATGATCTAGTCCCATCGCCTGTTCAACCAGAATCGACAGCCCGTTGATCCCCATCCGGAAGTCGACTGCCTCCCGATGCACGTAGACCTTCAGCCCTTCGTCGAATCGGAACATTCCATCCTGCCTAGCATCTGCACCACCGACGACAACTCCTCCAAGTTCGCATCGTCCAGGTCGAATTGCACACCGTTGGGCAAACGGACATGCAGTCCGATCGCCAGCGCCGGCACGGGCGAAACAGCTATGGGAGCCTGAACAACTGGTACGAACGCCGGCGCGGGCGATTCAATGATCATCGACGCCTTGGACTCCGTTACGATTTCGGTTTTGCTAGCCGACGCCGGATCGAATATCACATTCTCTCCAGCTTGCCCTGACGAGGGCGACTGCAACTCTTGCCTCTGGTGATGTGCAATCCAGGTTCGTAGCATATTCGCGTTGATCCCATGCTCCAGCGCCATACGTGCCACAGACACTCCACGCTTCAGACACGCCCGGATCAATTCCGACTTCGCCTGCTCGTCGTAGATGCAGCGCCCATCGCGCTTGCGCCCCTTGATAAGGCGATCCTTTAACTCTGTGTTCTTTGTCATTTTCTACGCGTCCACGTTCAATCTACATGGACACGTAGACTCATACATTTCGCTCGAAATTGCTAGACGTCGCTAACTGATCGCTTACGGTTGAACGTCTTCGTTGGTTGAAGCAACTTGGCCTGCCCGGACCTGTAGTACTTGATACGACAACAGAAAACAATCGCCACTGGATTCTCATGAGCGCGGTCCCTGGGCATGATCTAGCCAGCGCCATCGACCTGTCTCCGTCCCAAGTCATCAGCATCGTGGCGATGGCGCTGTGTACCCTTCACCAGGTGGCAATTGCAGAATGTCCCTTCGACCACCGCTTGGAGCAGCGTATAGCAGCCGCCAACGGTCGGGTGAGTGCCGGTCTTGTTGATGAAGCAGATTTCGATGAGGAAAGGCTGGGACGAACCGCCACCGATGTGTTCACTGAGCTATTGTTAACGCTCCCAAGGACGCATGATCTTGTGGTGACCCACGGTGATGCCTGCCTGCCGAACTTGATGGCTGAAGCGGACCAGTTCACGGGCTTCATCGATTGCAGCCGACTCGGTATCAGCGACCGCTTTCAGGACCTGGCACTTGCAGCGCGGAGCATTGAGCGCAACCTCGGAAAGGAGTGGGTCGCGCCGTTCTTTCAGGAGTACGGTGTAGTTCCTGACGAACAACGCATTGCGTTTTATTGTTTGCTGGACGAGTTTTTCTGATCACTGCAAGCCCAGCTGACACCAGAGTTCAACGGAGAACAGATGTCGCTGAGAGAAAGTAAGGACGATCCGCTCACCTACCGTTTCTGCAACTGGCTTCGCGAAACCTAGGTCAAAGTACTTCACTCAACGCATCCACAGTACCGATACAGGTTGTATCGGTTCGATAGTCGGATTGAATGCTGCATCAAGTGAAATATTGCGCCATCTACTTCAAATGTTACAGCGTAAACTCCAATAAAGACGAGAAAAATTATGCAATCATTTTCAAAAAAAATAACTGACTTTTGGCTGATGCCATTTTTGAATGGAGACGTATTGTATGACGACGGTCTCTTTACCGTCGCCATCAACGTTGATCTGAGTGAAGATCGTAGGATCATGGTGCTGGAAATGTCGTATGGCAGGACTATAGTAGCCCTTACATCTGCACTGGCTCATAAGCTGTGCCTTTATCACCAACAAGACCTGTCTGAAGCCCACTTTCGCCGAAAACTCAAGGAAGCGAATGTCACTCTGCATGGCGCAGATTATCTTTTCTATTTTTCAGAAACTTCTAAGAACGCATTGCTTCAAGAATCCCCAGATGATGTCTTGCGTAAATTAACGGAACAGGATGCTGCTGTTTTCTCCGAGTTTCAGTCCTCCGCATCGGGACGAGACTTGGACGACGCTTATGTGGAATTGGATCATTGGGCGGCGTTTGGTTCTTTTGAGCAGAACCGCCTGGTCAGTGTTGCTAGCATGTATCAGTGGGAGAGTTCGCAAATTGCGGATCTCGGGGTGCTGACTCTTATGCCCTTTAGAGGAAAGGGGCATGCTCGCAATGTGGTGCGCTCGATTAGCAAGTACGCTTTCAATCAGGGATACGAGCCCCAGTATCGATGTCAGCTAGATAATCAGGCATCTATCTCGCTCGCCAAAGCTGCGGGGCTGACGCTATTTGGAAAGTGGGAAGTGATATCTCCCGACTCCGTTGAGTGATCGATGCCTTTACCCAATGTTTAATTGACTTCGCTGTTCACTTCGCAATCAAATACCATGAAAAATACCATATTGAAAAATATCAACAGCCAATGCGGCAAACGCTGCCGACCTATTGCAGTGATTGCGGGGACACGTTATATACTTATCTGCCTGAAATAACATCTCACCTGGCGGAGGCGGCCCACCTCCCGCCGCGTCTGCCGTCAAACGTCCTTACCCGTCATTGCGACGTTATTTATTTTGGCTAAGATTGCCTAATATGAAGCCACCAACTTCCGAAAGGCGTCCACGCCACCAGACGCCGCGATTTGCGGGTATTGCATTTCCTGCGGTGTTGTAGAAACGCGCGTCCCTCAAATGGATCATTTGAGGTGGGGGCACTTCCTGCCCCTCCTCAGGGGTCTTATAGACATTACCGTATGCTTCAAAATTAGACTGAATTGTTTGCTTGGTTTCCTCTTCAAAATTGTCTATGCCCGCCAGAAAATCCGAAGCAAAACCACTAAAGTATTTCTGACCACCCACTAGATATCCAGAGACGAGCATTCCGCTCACCTGCAATGTCACTCCAAATTCAAAAGAACTGGCATTTACCATATTCACCAAACTTTGCAAAAACCAGTCAGGTTGCTGAGGTTGCGATGGCTGAATGGCAATCGATGCTTCGGTACTTGTACTCATAAGCAATCTCCTATTTGTTACGGCGATGATTCGCAATGAATTCGATCTCGAAATATGCTAATTGATAGCCTTGCTTTTGATGCGCTATTCTTATCGCCGCAAATGCTCAAGGTAGTCATCCAGTGGAATGAATTTTGTCGCAGCATCTTTCAACTCTCTCGCGGCATGCTTCCAAAAGACCACATGTACGGGAATATTTCGCTTCCTGAGCTTCTCCAAAGCTGGAACGTAGTCAGAATCTCCTGCTACTAGCGTGATCTCATCCTCTCCAAGAGTAAGTATTTCATATGAATCTGTAATCATCGTGGCCACAATGTCTGTATCGATTTTCTTTTCGTGGTTTGCGACATTTCTGTCATAGACAACGACTTCGAACCCCTTCCGAACTGCGGCATCCCACACAGAATCATTTTTTGGCGGGCGAGATCCGAATAGAGTGGCTTTTTTTACATCGTCTTTTTCACCGCCAGCAAAGCTAAACAGTTTGCCGAAATCCAAAGTCCAGCTATGGTCGCAAATGTTACCTTTGACCGCCGCCCAGACATCTGGAGCGCGGCCCGCCGCAGCAGCCGCCACATGTAGCCCTTCAATCCAGACATTCGAGTTGTCAACATAAAGTAGGTTCGCCATACAAATCCATTTGTAAAATAACAAGTTTACTCAAATTGATTTTGCTACCTTGGCTTGTCCAAGTTGAGGCTTGAGCCATTTCAATATTACTTCCTTTCCATTGAGAAAATAATATTTCCGCAACGCAAGTGGTGAATTGCATCAACAAGCGCCAATCCGCGCCAATGGTGGGTCGCCGACGATTACTTTCACAAGGAACAGGGAAAATAATTCACAGCTCCAGAAACGAACATGCCATGACGAGCGAATTACGCATCAGACTTCCGACTGCGGGCCGGCGCTTTTCGGCGTGATCGGCCCATCTCCCCCTCGCCTTTGCGCCCGTGTATTACGTAGTGCACTTCGCATAAGATACGGTAGTCGAAAAAGAACTGATCGAAAGCATCTTGTAACTCCTCTGCCCAGGTAAGGCGCTCAGCGCCACGGGCAAAGAATCGTTCAATAGCCCCGATATCGTCTCGTAGATGGAAAACGTTATTTCGGAACTCCCTTAGCGGGCCGGAATGCTGCTTTATCGCTCGTCCTAGCGCGTCAGTTTGCGGGATCAATTCTAGGAAGTCTTGGGGACGGTTACTCTGAAGCAAGATACGCATGTTCAGCTTCTTGAAGCCTTCACATGTCACGCCAAGAAAGCCGAGCCAGGTGCAAAAATATATGCGTTGATTCACGGTCTCGTTCTGACTCAGCCGACCGCGCTGCTCCCACTTAGACCTAAGCCTCACGTAGTTGGACCGCATCAACTCGGCCGCCAGAAAGTAATGCGCATGTAGTGTTAGGACAGGGTCCTGCCCTTCGTGCGGAAGGCTGTCGAGTTGCAATCTAACCTCCACAAAGTGCACCTGGGTGACTATACGGCGGGCGCCAATCCTTTCCTAGCGTTAGGAAGACGCCGCCTTCGTAAACAGCTGTAGATATACATTGCAGCACAGCAATTGTACTATTGGTCGTACATCATACAAACGTCTGTGTGCGTGCAGATTCAAGGTTCTTGCGGACATTCAATGGGGGATGGGGATGCGTATCGAGAAAGTAAGGGTCGAAGGATTTCGACTGCACCAGGATGTAGAGATCATGCTGGAACCAAATTCTACGGTGATCGTAGGACGGAACAACAGCGGAAAGACCTCATTTACCGATGTGTTTGATCGTTTCACGGGGGAGACAGGCGCGCGCTTTCGATTGGAAGATTTCTCCGCCGCTTCGCGCACCAAATTTCTTGATGCCAAAAAGCTAAGAGAAAAAGGAACAAGTCCGGAGGAAATACTCGCCGCGCTCCCAAAAATCGCTCTTACGCTAACATTCACCTATGACAGTAATGCGCCAAACTTAGGCCCCCTCGCGCCCTTTGTCATTGATTTAGACGTTGGATGCACCCAAGCGGTTGTACGAGTCGAATACAGATCAACACTTGCTACGCTGCATACGTTACTCGACGTACCAGCTTCTGCAGAAGGCGTTGACCCCAATGTGCATTTTCTCCGTTCACTGCGCGAAACGATCGCTAAGTCCTACAGCATCCAGGTTTGCGCCATAGACCCAACGGATGACTCTAATCGTCGAGAATTTGAGGGAGCTACAGCATTAGCAGCGCTCCTTCAATGCAATTTCGTCCGCGCACAGCGCACACTTGACCATGGCAAGCACGGCGACTCTGATGTAATTGGGAAATTACTCAGCACACTTTTCAAGACCGCAGCCACTCCAACGGCTGCAGCGGCCGATCAAGCGCTCGCTGCCAAACTAAAAGCATCAGTAGAGGACCTCGAAAGAGACGTTCAGGGAGATTTCGATGAGATGCTGAAAAAGCTGCTGCCGGCTATGGAAGTACTTGGTTTTCCCAGCCTCAATGATACCGAGCTCCGCCCGGAAACGTCACTAAACGTTGAGGCACTTCTTTCAGACCATACAAAGGTGGTCTATGCGGGTGCGGATGGTGTGCATCTCCCCGAGGGCTACAACGGTCTAGGCACTCGAAACTTGATATATATGCTTTTGCAGCTTGAGAGCTATCATAAGACCTACCGAGCAAAGGGAACCCGCCCCGCTACGCACCTTATCTTCATCGAAGAACCAGAAGCTCATTTGCATCCTCAGATGCAAGAAGTCTTCATAAATCAATTGAACGCCGCCATTAGCAAGCTATCGTCCAGCTACCCGGATGAACCCGTGTGGCAGGTGCAATTTATCATTACAACGCATTCACCACATGTCGCAAATGCCGCATCATTCGAGGCGGTAAGGTACTTCCTAAATGAGCCACAGGATAAACCGAGCGCCCGACAAACAAAGGTGAAGGATTTCAATAAGGGATTGACTAAAATCTCTCCAGAGGACCAGGACTTCCTGCATCAGTACATGACGTTGACTAAGTGCGACCTCTACTTTGCTGACAAAGCAATCATGGTGGAAGGGACCACAGAACGACTCCTGATGCCGCGCCTATGTGAGATAGTCGATCAGTCACTCGACGACAAGCATAAGCTTGTCAGACAATATGTAACCTGTGTAGAAGCAGGTGGCGCTTGTGCGCACATCTTCTACCCTTTGCTTGACTTCCTCGAACTAAAGACGCTCGTTATCACCGACTTAGATTCAATCAAGCTCGTGGAAAAGGAAAACAAGAAGGGGAAGAAAATCAAAGTGTGGGAAAAGTGTCCAGTGGCAGAAGGTGAACGTACGTCCAACGCTGCCATTAGGGAATGGTTTCGCCCAAAGGACCAAGACAAAGAGGAAAAGAAGGAATGGCAGATTACTCTTGCCGAGCTTGCAGAAAAAGCACTTCAAGACAAACAAAGTGGTTATCGCAGAATAGCCTTTCAGATACCTGAGAAGCCTGGTTCTGGCATCTGTGCCCGTAGCTACGAGGATGCATTGGTCATCGCCAATCCAGATCGATTTGACTGGCCGAAGGAGCAAGATGAAGCGACCGAGGCATGGGATATCGCACAAGGGCTTGCCAAGACAGACACCGCTCTGCGCTTCGCCATTCGAGAGAAGGACTGGACTGTTCCTCGCTATATTCTGGAAGGTCTCGCGTGGCTTTCTAAGCCGCCTCTCCCACCTTCGGTAACGCCACCAGTTGAAGACCTGGCTGCACCAGCCACCTCGGAGCCAGCATGATTGATCCTACCGACAATCCCGCCCTCGTTGCAGCGCGGGAGGCTCAGAAGAAAATCGACAATGCTCTTGACGCAGGCCGCAGCTTTCGGCTTGAAGCAGGTGCCGGGGCAGGAAAAACATACTCCTTAGTTGCTGCGCTAAAGCGACTGATTGCGGAGCGTGGCCCGGCACTGGTTCAAGCAGGACAAAAAATTGCCTGCATAACCTTCACAGAGGTTGCTCGCAACGAGATCGCTCAAGAAATCGAGGAGCATCCCGCAATTCTCGTCAACACAATTCATGGTTTTTCATGGGACTTCCTACGCCAATTCCAGAAGGCTCTGCGCGCTGTCGTAGAGAAAATGGACGATAGAAAAGAGAAAATTGAAGAAGGTGGCGGTATCGGTTCGAAGCCAATTGAGTACGACATGGGATTCTTTGGCGTCGATGCCGACCGAATCACACTTGGGCACGACGATATTCCAGAAATAATGGCTCAACTCCTGGCTCAGGAAAAATTTCGTCGCATTCTGACCCAAAAATTTCCCGTACTCTTTATCGACGAATACCAAGACACGCATCGCATGTTCATGGAGTCGATTACAGAGCATTTTCTGAAACCTGGCGCTGGCCCAATTATCGGATTCTTTGGGGATCACTGGCAGACTATCTATCGCAGCGAATATGAACTCGCCGAGTACCCAATTGAAGAAATTGGAAAAGGTTCAAACTTCAGGTCGGTCCCCGCCATCGTCAATGTCCTTAATAGGATTCGCCCGGAACTGTTCCAGCAAGTCCGCGACCCCAAGGCGATTGGTGAAGCAAGGTTCTTTCATACGAATTCCTATACTGGCGAGCGAACCAACGATAGAAGCTCCAAGGAGGACCTGCCACCTGACCTCGCACGTAGTATCCGCGAGAACCTGATGAAGCGGCTTCAGGTGGAGGGTTGGGATCTCAACAAAACTAAGGTACTCATGCTCACCCATAACGTTCTGGCCGCTGAACAGGGATACCCTACAATTGCGGAGATTTTTAGTGGTCGGACCGAATTGTTCGCAAAGAAGGAAGACCCGGCAATTAGGTTTTTTGCTGAAACTGTCGAACCTATGTCTGCAGCCTATAGTGCGTGTCGCTACGGCGAGATGTTCAAAGTGCTTGGATCTGCTCCTGCCATTACAAAGCACGCAAACAAAGCATCTTGGCGCGAAGACATGGACAAACTTCAAGAACTACGCGTCACAGGAACAATTGGCGAAGTAATCGACCACCTGAAAAGAACAGGACGCCCATCGCCTCCCGATCGCCTTTTGCGGCGTGATGATGAGCTCATTGCATTGAATGGTGACACAATACCGGAAGATGCCACCGCGCTTCAACGCTACAGCAGGCTTCGATCCGTTCGGTACAGCGAGGTTATTGAAGTGGTTAAGTTTGTTGAAAAGCAGACGCCGTTCGCCACTCAGCATAGCGTCAAAGGTGCCGAATTTGAAAACGTGCTTGTAGTACTTGGTGGAGGCTGGAATCATTACAACTGGCCGCAATTGCTAGAACTGATTGAAACTAAAGCGCTGAATGCGAAGAACATGAAGGGCTTCTATCGGGCTCGCAATCTCTTTTATGTGTCTCTTTCTCGCCCTATGATCAGACTTGCCGTTCTCGCCACGCAAACCATGTCAGACACGGCGCTGATCGCAGCAAACCGCCTCTTCGGAAAAGATTTCGTAGAAGTACTTGTTGTCCAACCTTAGGCACGCCGAACATAGCTGACCTGAAAATGTGGTTAGAATAAATTGCCATTGAGTGCCACCTTCTTTTCTTTCGTCGGCTTCGGCGCCGGCTGACTATTGTCTGGATGATTGGCTCAGCACGTGCAATTACTGCGTCAAATTCGTTCATATTAGTAAGGCGCATCATATTCTCCAAAGCATAAATACTGTATGTATGTACAGTATAGGCGCTTATTGGATTTTTGCCGAAATTCTGCGCAAAATGCGTCATTTTGCGTCAACCCGTTGCAGCCGCTTTCCCCGCGCACCCCGCGCCGCTTGGGGGCTTGGCGTTTTTGCGAACTGCGTTAGAAGCAGTGCATTTAACGAAGCCGGCAGGCGGGGAGGGGACTGCATTGAGAGGGTGGTGCGGTGTCTGATATTGATATCTAGCCCAGCATCGTGAGTAACCAATAAATTTGAGTTTTTTAATTGATGGCTATACGCCACCCCTTTCTACTTCTTGGCTACGATACGTATCTACTTGCCTAGCCAGCGTGCCAATGAAGATGGCGAAAACTATCTGCTCTAGCTCGCCAGCGGTGCTTACCATCTCGCTGGCTTGAATCGCCAATGCCATAGGCCCGATACAATTGTTAATCACTTGCACTCGTGTTGCCGTTGAGAGCGAGTCGCCACATAACGCATCCAGGTGGTCAGCGATGATATGGGCAAGATCCTGCGGATCCGGTAAGGAAAACAGCGACATTCCATACTCCTGACCCATGTGTGAATTTTGATCACGGTAGAAGTAATAACCGATAGGTGTTTCAGAATGAGGGCCGAGTAGTCGTGAAATGCGAGCTTGCTCACGAAGATATTTAGCAAGCGCATCTCGATCAATTGGTGGGATGGTCATGGTTCCGGTTTCAATTTTTTGGCTGACGCTGCTTCAATTATTCCGTCGAGTGTCTATTATGATAGGTGAAAGCAACCAAATGGGTCGTAAATACCGTGGTCGTTAACGCATCATAGCGCGATCATTTGTTGTATGGCAAGAGTCTCAGCAAAACTAGATAAAGACAGCGATCTTGTGCGGCTTGGGGCGGCGGTGCGAGCTCGGCGTAAGGCTATGGCGCTGTCGCAGGAGACCGTCGCAGACTATGCCGAGATAGACCGATCTCATATGGGGAAACTTGAGCGTGGGGAGCGGAATGTCTCATTCCTAAATATTGTGCGCATCGCTAAAGCGATTCAGTGCAAGCCTTCCGATCTACTTATCGATGCCGGTCTTTGACCTAGCCTATTCACTCTAACGCTACGCAAGGCGGAACGGGAGGGCGGTCCGATGACGGAGAGTTGGCATCGGGAACGATCGCTTTGTGAGGTTTGAAAATTCGCCTCCATAATTTTCTGTTTTTGAAGGCAGATTTTTAGAATCGAGAGCAGATTTTGGAAGCGTCTATCCCCAAGGTCGATAAGGCTTACCGGCGATTCGAATACACTGCCTCCACTGCCCCCGAAAAAAAACAGGCTGTCAGAGCGGCCAAATTTATTCGAAGATATAGCATAAAGTTAATGCGCTCATTATTTTGCATCTGCGTGCTATAAAATTTTTTAGAAAAAATGAACATGAGAAATCAGTACAAATTCGAGTTCAAGCCTTTCAATTAAAAAGCGAGAAAATTTGGGGGTACTTTTGGGGGTATTTTTTTCGTTAAAAAATTAGAGGTCTTTTATTTGTAACGCTTACGGAGACTCATTCGAATCCCCGTCTCGCCAAGTGTTTATAAGGCCTCCCGAGCGGGAGGCCTTTTCATTTGCGTTATGGAATCCAATTGCGTTATTCAACTGAGCGGTTTTACGATTTCCGGTTTACGTCGATAGACCCGTTTTGTGATCCTGCTATCCGCGTGAGTCAGCAGCGCTTGAGCATGTTCGAGGGTCATTGCGTCGCTCGCACACTTGGCTCGAAGGTCGTGCTCCGTGAAGTTCTCGGTCACCTTGGTTTCGGCCATCACCCGCTCGAAAAATCCCCGCCACATTGATTCCCAGCCGCCAGTACGGCCTGTCTCTTCGTTGAAGTATCCATTACCCAGGCGATTGCAAAAAAGGAAAGACGAGAACCTCATCGGTCGCGCTTCCTTTGCCATCTCAACCGCGGCACGGACATTCTTGGGGATCGATAGCTGCCGGTCGCTTTGCAAGTGCGCATCCGTCTCTGGTTGAGCGCATTGTCATGTTTGCGCCGATCGGCAGGCGCACGCCGCGCCGCTACGAAACAGCGCCGGCGCTGCCGGCACATCTCGGCCTTGACCGTCATGCCGAGGGTCTGCTAGGCCATGAAATTTTTGAGAGCATCATCAACCCCGGGAAACTTCTGCTATTGGTGGATTGGAAAGATGAGAATGCGGCACGCGCCTGGCAGCCCGCTTCGTTCGCCGGAATCGATTCCTTGCGCCACCGGCAAGTTCGCATGATCCGCGTGTACGGGATGCACGATCGGGCGGAGGCGCCGCAGTTCTATCCCAGCACCGCGTCAGCACGGCAAGATCAGCAGGCTGAGGTTGACGTGCGGTGAAAAACAGCTGTTCAAGTATAAGTGCGCCGACGGACAGGACGCACCTGAAAGCTACCGGTGGTGGTTGTCCGAAATGGATTGCAAGCTGTTTATCACCTGTGGCTGCAATCCGCAGCCAATTCCGGCCATTTGCCCCGTGCTCTCATCGGATATTGCTTCGGCAATTTTTGTGCGACAGCATACGACGTTAAATTCTAGCTCTCGTCTTCAAGCATATTGTATTGACTGGTTAGAATTTTCATATGTAACGGCGTGTATTAGGGGTCAACCGAATATATCCAGCAGCGTTTTTACTAGTACCGCTTCTGACGCGGCTTGCAGGTCCAACCATTCGAAGGAAAAAAAATGAAAAAGCTCCTTGGTATCGCGGCCGTTGCCGCACTCATGCTGACATTTTCCTCATTCGCACAAGCACGGCCTTACCATCATCACCATCCTGTAAGGCACCATCACCACCACCATCGTTGATCGCAACATGTGATTCTTCACAAGTGCACCGATTGGAAATTCGTTCGCAACATGCGAGCGGTGCACTGTTGAATTGCATTGAATATTGCCCCATATTCCTTTGCTAGCAGAATTGACTCTATCTAACTTATCCACTCGCCACTGTCGCGCAAAGGTGGCAATGGACGATGGCGGCTATCCATTATTTACGAAAGAAGGTGGTGTATCAAAGGGGCGGGTGGGTACTCTGATATAGTGCCAGGATGAAGCATGGCTGTAATTCGCATGGATATTGGAGCACGAGGAATTTATCTAATATCCCGGAATAAGTGGATTTATTTTCGGGGCATGGAATTTTACTGTCGAACGAATATTAGACACTTCCGGTTCTGCTCTTTACCCAATTTTCGCCCCCACGATGCGCATCAGACTCAATGGAAGAGACTAGCAAAGCATGAACCCCTTAGATCTGACGCGTTTCGATCTCAACCTTCTGGTTGTACTTGAGGCGCTTTGGTCCGAAAGGCACGTCGGCCGCGCCGCCGAAAGATTGCATTTGTCCCAGTCCGCAACCAGCCACGCTTTAGCGCGGCTGCGTACTGCTTTTGCTGACCAGCTTTTCATTCGCAACCCCCGCGGAATCGAGCCGACGCCGCTGGCCATCGAGTTAATGCCGCGCGTGGCGGAGGTGCTCGAGTCGGTCCGGCCGGTCGCCAGTCCACGTGGCCCGTTCGATCCAGCGCATTTGCAAGTGATGCTCTCGGTGGCGGCCACCGATCACGCAGTATTGACCGTCATCGCCCCTGTTCTGGCCAAGATCCAGGCTGCTGCGCCGGGTGTCGTGCTGAGGCTCAGACCGGTCGACGCCGAATCAGCTCTGCGCATGTTAGACGCCGGCGATATCGACGTCGTGCTAGGGTCGGGTTCCTTTGCCCAGGTCCCGCAGCGCCTGGATTGCCAGCTTGTCCATAAGGAACGCTTCGTCGGCATCGCACGCAAGGGGCACCCAGCTCTGGTCAAGCGAGGCAAGAAGCTGCACATGGAATTGGATGACTTTGTTCGGCTGCCGCACATTCTGGTCTCGCCGCGCGGCGATACGCGGGGCACTGTCGACGATGTGCTGGAGGGCCTCGGTCGCACTCGCAAGGTGAGCGCCACTTGCCCCAGTTTCCTGGCTGTTCCGTTCATGGTCGGCGCTTCGCTATCGATAGCGGTGATCGCCGAGCAGGTCGCACTGCGGATGCAGGAGACCGCGCAGCTGAGCCTGTTTGAGCTGCCCTTGGCACTCCCCAGCTGGGAGGTGTTCGTTGTGCGAGCTCGGGGGCGCACCAACGAACCCGCCGTTCAGTGGCTTACGGAGATGATGATCGCCGACTAATCATCGGAGGGCTTGCGGCGGGTGGCGCGAACACAGGGCTATGAATCTTGTGCATCGACATGCTGCGTAAATGCCATTGGATCGAATGCCTCGGGCCTCCTAGAATCTGGTTATCGTTTTTTTAACCATCTAGGAGTACCCCCATGAAAACAGAACCCACCTTAGTCATGATCCCTTGCTTCTCAGGAGCTCCGTGGCAGCTTGAGCAGTTGACTTACTTGCAGAGCCGCCCCATGCGTACGATTCGTTTGCCGGACGACGTGCGCGAACTGGAAACGCTGGCCGATTTCATCGCTGACCAGGTGAAGGACCTCGAGAGCTATGTGTTGGTTGGCGATTCGTACGGCGCGGTCGCCTCGATCGCGTTTGCGACGCGGCAGCCGAAGGGCCTGAAGGGCCTGGTGCTCTCTGGCGGTTTTGCCAAGAATCCGATTTCCTCGCCCTTGCTCAAGACGATGGCAGCGCTTGTAGCGTTCTTCCCCGGACCCTTTTATCGGCAGGGCACCCTTTCGTTCCACGCAGCGCAGTTGGCGTCGTCGTTTGACCAGGAAGGCGAGATACCGTGGTCAAGCGGACAGAGTCGTGCCCTGTTCATCAAAGAGACGCCGCATAAGGCCTACGTCAACCGCGTGCGCTCGATCGAGAAGGCGGATTATACGGCCCTGCTGAAGAAGATCAACGTCCCCACGCTGATCCTGACTCCCGAGGAAGATAAGCTGATCGGTGAAGAAGCTGCGGGGATCCTCCGGAAAGGTATCAAGGCTTCGCAGGAAGTCATCATGCCGCGCACCGGTCACATGTTCAGGTTCTCGCATCCTGGCGCCTACTCCCTCGAGATCAGGAAGTTTCTGGAGCGGGCATCGCTGTAAGGACGATTGCAAATAGAGCTGCCTCCAAGATCCGCGTCGGTTGGTAGGCCTTTTAGATATTGGTGCTAGTTGCAAGAATGAAGCGTTCCAGAACGATCTCCTGGCTGGGTCGATCCTGGAGAGCGCTGTTGATGCTGCCGGCGACGCTGCGTGTAAAGCAAAGAAGTTTGTAGAACGTCGGTCAATGATTGCTGATTTTCGCGTGAAAGCGGTAACGGACGATAGCAGTTATCCATTATTTTTGTTGGCTCAAACTTGACCTGACATCTGTCCCGGCCTGCCTTAATGCTATCTTAAGGCTGTCGGATTGATTTTGCTTTATATTTGCCTCGTCATTCATCATGACGGTAAGTCTCCTAATCCCTGATGGATTTTAATGTGCCCGCAATCGAGAGGTTGCGGGCATCTTTTTGAAGGAAATTGTGAGGATCAAATTTGCGATCACTGCACTTGTCCTGGGGCTGCAGACGGCATGCGCCGTAGATCCGTATTCTAGTTCGGGTATATCTTTACTTAACCAGAATTTTCTTTACCAAGTTTTAACTGGAAACAAAAAAATAAATAGCCCACAGTCAATCTGCCCAAGAGTCGACACTGATGCGAAGCACTGATTTTTGTTCCCCCTTAACTCCGCATCAACGATGGGCTTTGAGCGGTAATACTAAAATCGTACGACGCAGCACTCCATGGAGGTATATATTTTGTTCGCGAAAATCCGCACTAAACATTTTCTCCATTTACTGATCAGCACAGGACTACTGTTATTCGTAGCGAGCTGTGCACGGCTTAATCCTCAGAAAGAGGCGCAAGTACTCATATCAAAAATTAATACACATGCGATTATTATTCCGGTAATTATTTCCAATAAAACATACAATTTTCTTTTGGATACAGGCGCCAGCTTTACGGTGATTGACAATAATTTGGCAAAAACGCTCACACAACAAGCGACACAAGCGCAGATTCCAGCGATAGTCTACGAGACGAACATTAAAGGAATAGCAAGCGTCGATAGTAGCCTGCAAATGCATGAGCTAACTTTTTGGCAACCTCACCCAATTACTATCGGCAACTATCAAATCCCCGAATCCGATCCGTGGCTGGGACTGGACTTGGATGTGTACAGCCAAGTCGCTGGTGTAAAGGTAGATGGTATTCTTGGTATCGAAATTTTCCGCCAGTTGAATTGGGCTGTTGATAACCGCAGCAATTCATTGACGGTTTGGCGGCATGCACCCTCCATACTCGGTTATCAGCAGTGCATCCCCTACAGCGACCGCTACAACGGCGCCCCTGAGCTACAAATGGACTACAAGCCCAGCGCGATTTTTCTCCGCGTTGATACCGGTGCGGATTTCAGTTATGTATCGGACGAATTTATTAACTTCCTGAAAGACAAAAATCAAGAAAATGTAGCGCCAGAGATGAAAAGCGGCCACCAAGTTTCCGCCACTGGCTTATACCACGAAGACTCCTACCTTGTTAACGGCTTATATTTTAATGATATGTCTGTAGGGCGTATGAAGGTTGGTGAGAACAAGCAAGGAATGTACGGTATTGGTATGAATTTTCTTTCCAGATTTGATAATTACCTATTTATTCCAAGCAAAATGTTGTTTTGCTATAACGCTAGTAATTTCACCCGCTATGACAAGGAGCCATTGCGTAAGATCAGTGTACGTTATTTTGCACAACACATAGAAGTGTTCTATAACCAGTCGAAGGATATCGCTCGATTCGGCCTGATGAATGGGGATGTACTATTAACAGTCAACGGCCAAAAAATAACTCCTGCGAAGATTGACGATCTACGCCAACTACTTTCATATACACCATCCGGCACACTGACATTGATCCTTGAACGTAACGGCAAGCAACAGACGATTAAGATTTAAATTTCCAGGGTTCATTTTCGCCAGCGACAGGCTCACTACAAAACACCTTCCTACTGAATACTGCGACTACTTGTGCGCCATATGTCTAGTCGCCCGGCGACAAAAAACCCGACCGTTTAACGATTCACTTTCTTTTGATATTTGGATGTGGAGGCAGGATTTGTAAGCAGCGCAAGAACCTGCGCGGCAAAAAAAAGAAGAATCAAACGACAGAAGCACAAGGTCGCGTTATCTGTGCAGGTTAGCCTCAGGCTGGTACATTGTCGACAACAACACTCCACACCTGATATTCTCATTGCGACACAATTGATCGAGAAAAAAACGCCGAGAAATTTCTCTCGGCGTTTTTCATTTCATCACGGATTTAACCGCAGTTGGAAAACTTCAGTTCGACTGAACAAATTGAATCGACGGCGATGTTGTACTCGATCCAGCAGAAGCAGTGCACGTTCCAAGAGTCAAATTATTAGATTCACCGGTAGTGCCGCTACTAGGACCGACGCACGTTGGTGCTGTCGTAGATCCATCGGTTATCGCAATCTTCGTGGTAAGTGATGAACCTGTATTAAAAGCGGCTTGCGATCCACCCGCATTGCCAACGACGTTGAATTCCGCTTGGGTCCAGCCGCTCGCGATATTCGAAATACTATCTTTGACGGAGGAACTATAAGCGTTAGTACCGTAAGTGGTGATAACCGTATCCGTCCCATTTGCCGTAGCGCTACCGGAGAGTTTTAGACTGGCAAGAGAGGTGATCGGTAGCTGCTTCGCGATCACGACGGAAGGGCTATTTCCATAGCAGTCATTTCCACTCCCGCCAAAACTTGTTGAATCTGGAGCGTCATAATTAAATCCTTTGGGACAGGCATTCCCGTTGCGATGAACGCCATAATTGAATACCCACGTTTGAATAAATGTGTCCGTCGTTCCCGATAGCGTGCCAGAATTGGGATCATCTGACGTCACTATATATTGCTGCCATGTGATACAGCCTTCGGCGGAGCCGCCGCAAAGCGCGGTGCCCGCAGGGTATTGGGGCATATTCGTATTGAGCTGCAGCGTATATTGATTCGGTCCCAGGTTACCCCCGTTGTTATATGCCGCTACACCCACAGAGGTGGCCCCGTTTGGTTGGACACGAATTTGAATTCGTTAGGTGGGGCTTTGCGAATGTAGGGTTATCCACGGCGCCGCTCGCCGGCCCATGCGCAGGGCAAGAGCATGCGGCGCGGTGGGTAA
>Ga0210409_10001136_pt1 | contig 36463 bp, 37 predicted proteins | sample IncBWH17MmetaG_FD_161649 | JGI IMG/M metagenome (GOLD analysis project Ga0210409, IMG submission 161649) | Forest soil microbial communities from Barre Woods Harvard Forest LTER site, Petersham, Massachusetts, United States - Inc-BW-H-17-M | ecosystem: Environmental > Terrestrial > Soil >... | reverse complement strand
GCTCGCCTTCCAGGACCTGATCGAGGTTGTGCACGGTCAGCTTGATCCGGTGGTCGGTCACGCGCCTCTCCCCGTAGTTGTAGGTGCGGATCTTCTCGGCGCGGTCGCCGGTCCCGACCTGCGAGCGGCGATCGGCCGCGAGCTCGGCCTGCTGCTCGGCCAGCGCGCGCTCGTACAGCCGGGCTCGCAGCACGCGCAGCGCCCTCTCGCGGTTCTGCAGCTGTGACTTCTCGTCCTGCATCGACACCACGATGCCTGAAGGCTTGTGCGTGATTCGCACCGCCGAGTCGGTCGTGTTGACAGACTGCCCGCCCGGCCCCGAGGAGCGGTAGACGTCGATCTGCAGGTCGTTCGGATCCACCTGCACGTCGAGGTCCTCGACCTCGGGCAGCACCGCGACGGTCGCCGTCGAGGTGTGGATCCGGCCCTGGGACTCGGTCTGCGGCACGCGCTGCACGCGGTGGGTGCCGCCCTCGAACTTGAATACCGAGTACGCCCCGTCGCCCTTGATCGCGAACGTGTACTTGCCCTCGCCGATGTCCATCGACTCGGTCTGCAAGCCCAGCCGCTCGGCGTAGCGGGTGAGCATGCGGTAGAGATCGCCGGCCCAAAGGCCCGCCTCCTCGCCGCCGGCGCCACCCTGGATTTCGACGATCACGCTCTTCTCGTCGTTCGGATCGCGCTCGACCATCGCCAGGCGTATGTCCTCCTCGAGCTGCTCGATCCGCTGGCGCGCCCGGCCGAGCTCCTCGCGCAGCTCGGCGTCCTCGCCCATCTCCGAGAGCATCTCCTCGGCGCCGCCGGCGTCGTCCTGGGCACGGCGCCATTCGGCGGCCAGCTTCGCGGCGGACTCCAGCTGACTGTAGGCGCGGCCCACCTCCGCATAGCGGGCGCGGTCGGAGATGACCTCCGGGTCGGTCATCTGCTCACCCAGCTCCGCGAAGCGGCCTTCGATCTGCTTGACGAGCTCCTCGATCACTAAGGCCAGTCTAAGTGGCCCGGCGTCGCCGCCCCGGGCCGTCTACGCGGCGACGCGCTCGGGCTCGGCGAGCTCGAGCAGCTCGGTCAACGTCGCCTCGAGCAGCTCTCGTGCGTCATCGTCGAGCGGCAGCCCGTCGGCACCCAGGGCGTCCTCGGCCTCGGGTATCGGTATTTCGCGATCCACGACCCGCGCGCCGATGGTGCTCAGCACCTTGCGCGTCTCGGCCTGGGCCCAGACGGCGCCGAACAGGCTCGTGCTCGCACCGATCACCGCGGCTGGCTTGCCCATCAGCGGCGTGCCCTGAACCGGGCGCGAGACCCAGTCGAGCGCGTTCTTGAGCACGCCCGGGATCGAGGCGTTGTACTCGGGGGTCGCCACGAGCACGGCATCCGCCCCGGCGATCGCGTCCCTCAGCGCCGCGACCGCCGGGGGCGTCTCGTGCTCCTCGTCCTCGTTGTAGGGCGGGATTGCGCCGAGCTGGTCGAACAGCTCCAGCTCGACGCCCTCCGGCAGGAGCTCGCCGACACCGCGCAAGAGGCGTGTGTTGTGCGAGTCGCGCCGGAGGCTGCCCGAGATTCCCAGGATGCGCATGGCTGTTACGCCTGCCTCACGAGCTCGAGTGAGGCCTCGAGCTTGACGTCGTTGTCGACCGCGAAGCCGCCCTTCGGCAGCGGCGCGTTCCACTCGAGGCCGTACTCGCGCCGGTCGATGACCGTCTCGAGCTCGACGCCGACTTTCTCGTTGCCAGCGATGTCCTCGTGTGGCCCGCTGATCGTGCCGCGAGCGGTCACGTTGTGGGTGTGGTCCTTGATCGTGAGCTCGCCGTCGACCTCGAGCTGACCGCCCTCCTGGACGCGCACCGCGGTCGAGCGGAAGCTGATCTGGGGGTAGCGCTCGCTGTCGAAGAAGTCCGGAGCCTTCAGGTGACCGGCGAGGTTCTCGTCCTTGACGACGACCGAGTCGACGTTGACGTAGCCCTCGAGGCTGGGCGCTCCGTCCTCACCAACGGTGAGGGCGCCGTCGTAGTCGTCGAAGCGGCTGCGGAAGGTCGAGACGACCATGTGCTTGACGGCGAAGCCGACATGCGAGTGGACCTTGTCGATGCTCCAGGTCCCGGCGGAGATGTCCTGCTGTGTTGCAACGCTCATTGGAAGCTCCTCTGATCGGTGTGCGGACTTCAGTCCGCTTACTTCAGAAAGTGTAGCACGCAATCGGACCATGGTCCGGTTAGTAAGATGTAGGTAATGAGCGCAGAATTCGACCTACCCCAGATCGAGCCTGAGAGCTTCGAGCGCGCCGACGCCGCGCGCAATCGCGAGCGGATCCTCTGCGCGGCGAGGCGCCTGTTCGACGAGCGCGGAGCCGGCTGCGTGTCGATGGACGAGATCGCCGAGGCCGCAGGCGTCGGCAAGGGGACGCTCTTCCGCCGCTTCGGCTCTCGGGCGTCGCTGGCAGCAGCGGTGCTCTCAGAGCGCGAGCGCGTCTTTCAGGAAGCGATCATCCGCGGAGCGCCGCCGCTCGGTCCCGGAGCGCCCCCATCTGAACGGCTGATCGCCTTCGGCGAGGCGCTGCTCGACACGCTCGAGGCGCACTCCGAGCTGCTGCTGGCGGCCGAGACGGGGCCGGCCCGCTTCGCGCACCCCGCCTACCGCGTGCACCGGCTGCACGTCATGCTGCTACTTCATGAGGCCGACCCCGAGTGCGACCAGGAGATGCTCGCAGAGACGCTGCTCGCCGCTCTCGGCGCCGAGCTCTTCATCTACCTGCGCCACATGCGCGGCATCTCGCTCGAGCGGCTGAAGGAGGGATGGCGCGAGCAGGTCCGCCGCACGGTGCGCTCCCCCGAGCCCGTTTAGGCGACGAGCTCGACGCCGACCAGGTCAGCCGCCGAGAGCTCGCCCGGGGTCTCGAGCGCGAGAACGGCCTGCAGCGAGGCGATCGCGACCTCGAGCTCGTCGAGGTCGGGCTCGCGCGTCGTCAGCAGCTGCAGCTTCAGCCCCGGCCACATCAAGATCCGAACCCAGCGCCTGCGCCGGTTGCGCCCCGCGAACTTGATCAGCTCGAAGGAGATGCCCGCGATCAGCGGCACGCCGAGTATGCGCGTCGCCACCAGCCAGTACCACGCGGGCAGGCCGATCGGCGCGAAGACGAAGATCGCGACGATCATGACCACCAGGAGGAAGCTGGTGCCGCAACGGGGGTGCAGACGAGAGAAGCGCTGTGCGTTGGCGGGGGTGAGCGGCAGGCCGGCCTCGAAGCAGGAGATCGTCTTGTGCTCGGCGCCGTGGTACTCGAACACCCGGCGCAGATCGCGCAGGCGCGAGAGCAGCAGCAGGTAGCCGAGGAAGATGGTGGTGCGCACCACTCCCTCGACGAGCCAGAACAGGAACGAGGAGCCGAGCTGACCCTTGATGAGGCTCGTGAGGCCCACGGGAATCAGGAAGAAGAGCACGATCGCCAGAGCCAGCGCGACGACGACGGTGCCTGCCCACACGCCGCGAGGTATCTCCTGCTCCTCCTCGGGTGGAAGCTGCGCGTTGGCCGAGACCTCCAGCGCACGGAAGCCGATCACCAGCGACTCGCCGAGCGCGACGACGCCGCGCACGATCGGAAGGCGCAGCCAGCGGTGGCGCTTCATCACCGATGTGAGCGGGTAGGTGCTCACGGCGATCTCCCCGAGAGCCGGCTCCTCCGGTGAGCGCTCTCCCTCCTGCAGCTGCTCCACTGTCGGCTTGCGCACGGCGACGGCCCAGTTGGAGACGCCGCGCATCATCACGCCCTCGAGGACCGCCTGTCCTCCCACCGGCGCGTCGCGCTGCGCGCTCAGCTCACCTGCGGACCCCTCCGCGGCGAACGCCGTGCCCCAGCCGGCCGCGGTCGGGTCGGTCGCGCCGGAGGGCGATCCGCCCTGCGACGGCGGGCCGGTGATGGGCGGCGCCGTCGCTGTCCTCACCGTCTCGGCTGGCGGAGAAGGCTGGCCGATCTCGGATCGGTCGGCCGCGCGCGCGGACATGCGGCTACTGGGCGGACCGGGACTGCGCCGAGTGCAGGCGGCCCTTGGCCACGCGCCGCTGGAAGCGCTCCACCCGTCCGCCGGTGTCCATCAGCTTCTGCCGGCCCGTGTAGAAGGGGTGGCAGTTGGAGCACACCTCGACGTGCAGCTCCTCGCGCGTCGCGCGAGTCGTGAACTCATTGCCGCACGTGCAGCGCACGTGCGCCTGAACGTAGTTGGGGTGGATCTTCGCCTTCATCGTCACACCATTCTAGCGGTCGCCCACGGCCCGACCGCCGGCCGTCGCCCGGCGGGGGCCGGTCAGACGCCGGCGGCCGGCGTCGTGGCCCGGGCGGCGGGCTGCACGCACACGGGGGTGCGTCGTTCGATGCCTCGTATGAGCTTGCCCTTGGTATTCAGCCAGCGGAAGCGGACGGCCGCGCGGTAGACGGCCGGGGCCGAGAGGTTGGTGACCTGCTTGATGTAGCGGTAGACCTTCACGCCGGGCGCCGCCGCGCGCCACACGCCGAGTCCCGGAGCGGCGACGTTGCGGAATGCCGGCTCGCCCGCCAGCCGCTCCTGGAGCTCGATCCGAATCGACATGCGCCCGGTTCCGGCGGTCGCGGTCATTTCGCCGAGGAACGTGGCAGAGCGTTCGGCCTGGGTGGAGGATGTCACGCACTGTTCGAGCGTCGCCGATGGGCCGGTGGTGGGAACGGGCTGCCCGCCGGCGGAGGGGCTGGTGGCGGCGCTTGCCACGGCGGGCGCGGTCGCGGCAGCAGCGGGCGCAGTGGTTTCGGCGCTGGCGACGGCGCCAGGCGACGCAAGTGCGCCCAGGGCGAGGCTCGAGCTGAGCACAAGCAGCCGTAGCCCGGGAGGGGTTTGACACGTTGAGCCGATCTTCATCTGTATCGACTAACACCGTCTGCAGCGACATGTTGCGCAGTTTGCGGACATGTCGGCCCCCGACCGCAGGGCCGCGCGCGGGCACGCGCGAGCTCGCGCGGGGTCAGGTGAGCTGATAGAGGGGGCCGTCGCCGCCCTCTGGCGTCGTCAGGCGGCCGCCCTTGGCGGTGATCGCCCCGCACTGGACGCAGTTGGTGTAGTTGACGATCACGTCCACCTCGCCATGCTCGGGAGCGTCATCGGGGATCTCATAGACGCCGGCGGGGCACATCCAACGCCAGGTCTCGGCGATCTCCCGGGGAACGTGGTTCTGGACGCGAATGTGGTTCGGAGCGTCGTCGCGGGTGGCGTTGCCGCTGATGAACACCGACGAGAGCTTGTCGAAGGTGTATTTGCCGTCGGGCTTGGGATAGGAGTCCTTCGTCTTGCCGATGAACACCGGCTTCGCGTCGTTGCGATGCCAGGACCAGCGCCCGCCCGGGAAGCGCCCTTTGGTGGCGATCATCAGGTTGACCAGCGGGCCCCCCTGCAAGAAGCCCCTCTGAAACGGCTGGCGGGTGTTTCGCACCTCATAGAGCTCCTCGCCGATCGCCGAGTCTTCGACCGCCTGCTCGTAGGACTCGAGCGAGCTCTCACCGCGCACCAGCGCAGCGTAGATCGACTCGGCCGCGAGCTTGCCCGACATCAGCGAGTGATGGACGCCCTTCAACGCGACCGTGTCGACCATCCCGGCCGAGTCGCCGACCAGCACGGCCCCCGGCATCGAGAGCTTGGGCATCGACCAGTAGCCGCCGCCCGGCAGCGCCTTCGCGCCCCAGGCGACCCGTTCGCCGCCCTCGAGGATGCCCTTGACGAGCGGGTGCAGCTTGAACTGCTGCAGTAGGTCATGGGCGGAGGTCGTGGCATCGGCGTACTCGAGATCGACGACGAAGCCGATGCTGACGAGATCCTCACCGGTCTTGGCGTCCTTCATCGGGTAGATCCAGGTACCTCCGATCTGCCCGTACTTCGAGGAGAGCTTCAGCGGCCACGGGCCGATCGTGTGGATCAGTCGGTCGAGGGGCTTGGGGACCTTCCAGACCTCCTTGACGCCGAGCTCCCACACCTGCGGCTCGCGTCCGGCGGCGAGCTCGAACTCCTTGATCGCGGCGCCTGTGAGGTGTCCCCAGCAGCCCTCGGCGAGCACGGTCGTGTGTGCCTTGATGTCGGTGCCGGGCTCGAAGTTCGAGAGCGGCTCGCCGTCCTTGCCCCGGCCCTTGTCGCCGGAGCGCACGCCCACGACGCGCCCGTCGTCGACGATCAGCTGGGTCGCGGCGGTCTCGGTGAGGACATAGGCGCCGCCCTCTTCGGCCTGGCGCTGCTGGAAGCGCGCCATCGCCGAGACCGAGATGACCTCGTTGCCGTGGTTCTTGAACGGAGGCGGAGGCGGGATGCGAAGCTTCGTCCTGGCGCTCGGCAGCAGGTAGACCGCCTCCTTGGTGACCTCGCCGAACGCGAAGCCCTCGTTGCGCCAGTCCTCGCGGGTCATCTCGGGGAACAGCTCCTGCAGCGGACCGGGGCGCATGACCGCGCCCGAGAGGTTGTGCCCGCCGCAGGTCTTCGCCTTCTCGACGACCGCCACCGGCACTTCGCCGAGGCGCTCCAGCGTCTCGGGATCGTCGGCCAGCAGCTGCAGCAGGCGGTTGGCGCAGGCCAGGCCGGCGGTGCCGCCGCCGACGATCGCAACGCCGACCTCGATCAGCTCGTCCTCCGGATCGAGCCCCCGCTTGATGAATTCCTTCCGAGAATCGACCGGCGGCGGGAAGGCCGCCGGTGCGACGCTCCCGTTGTGAGCGCTCATCTCAGCTCGCCTTCTTCGCCTTTACTGCCTCTGTGAGCTTGGGCAGGATCTTGTTGAGGTCGCCGACGATCCCGAGATCGGAGAATTCGAAGATCGGAGCGTTCGCGTCCTTGTTGATGGCGACGATGTTCTCCGAGGCCTGCATCCCGACCTTGTGCTGGATCGCGCCGGAGATGCCGGCCGCGAGATACAGCTTCGGCGCGACCGTCTTGCCCGTCTGTCCGATCTGCGCCGCGTACGGGTACCAGCCGGCGTCGACGACCGCGCGAGTCGCCGCGACGGCGGCGTTCGACCCGAACGCCGCGGCGAGGTCCTCGGCGAGCTGGAAGCCCTCGGCCTTGCCGAGGCCACGGCCGCCGGCGACGAGGATGTCGGCGCCCTCGATGTCGACGTCGGCTCCGCGCTGTTCGCCGCGGCTCAGCATCGTCGCCTGCTGGGCGTGCGGGCTCAGCTCGAAGGAGAGCTCCTCCACGGGAGCGTCCGGCTGGGCGGGGTCGGATTGAACGATCTCGAACGCGTTCAGGCGGCCGATGATGATGCCGACGTCGGAGCGGTATTTGACTTCCGAGATCGCCGAGTCCCCGAGGATCGGACGCTCGGCGATCAGCTCGCCATTCTCGGCGCGCACGGCCGTGACCTCCATGACCACGCCCGCATCGAGACGCGCAGCCAGCCCGGCGCCGATCTCGAAGCCCAGCAGGCCGCCGCCGAACAGCGCATACGAGTAGCCACCCTCGGTGATCGCCGCCGCCATCGCGTCCACGAGCGGCTGAGCGAGACCCTCCGGCCCCTCGGCGACCAGCGCCTTCTTGGCACCGTATTTGCCGAGCGAGGCCGCCAGGTCGTGGGGAACGCTCTCGCCGAGGAGGATCGCGTGCGCCTCGCCGCCCAGCTCGGCCGCGAGCTTCGCGCCCTCGGAGACGGCGCCGAGCGAGTTCTTGTTGATCGCGCCGTCGTAGTGCAGCGCGTAGACCAGGATGTTCGCCATGTCAGTTCAGTTCCTTTCGCTCATCGCCCGCGGAGCCAGTTGAAGGTGAGGGGCCCGACCGAAGCCGGCCTGCGGCCGCCTGCGCACCCTCATATGAGCTTGCGCTCGTCGAGCCAGGCGATGATCTGCTCGACCGTCTCGTTGGTGTCCTCGTCCTCGATGATCCGCCCGGCGGCCTTCGCGGGGGGCGCCTTCGCGGCCACCCACTGTGCGGCGGAGTTATCGCCGCCGACCTTGCTCGCGTCGATGCCGACGTCGCCGACGGTGACCGCGTCGAGGGGCTTCTTCTTCGCGCCCATGATCGCCTTCAGCGACGGGTAGCGCGGCTCGTTGATCGCATCGCCGACGGAGATCACGGCCGGCAGCCGCACCTGCACTGTGTCGTAGCCGTACTCGGCCTGGCGCTCGCAGCGCAGCGCGTCGGGCTCGACGTCCATCTTGATCACCTGCGTTAGCGAGGGCATCCGCAGATGCTCGGCCACCACCGCGCCAATCGTGTAGCACTCGCCATCGTCGGACTGCTGTCCAAGCAGCACGAGGTCCGGGCTCTCCCGCTGCAGCGTCTGGGCCAGCGCGTAACCGGTGGCGGCCACGTCGGAGCCGGCCACGGCCGGGTCGCTCAGGTGGACCGAGCGGTCGGCGCCCAGCGACACGGCCTTGTGCAGCGCCCTCACGGCGCTCTCGGGACCCATCGTGACGGCGACTATCTCCTCGACGGGTACGGCGCCGCCCTCTCTGATCTGCATCGCCGCCTCGATGGCGTGCGTGTCATACGGGTTGAGGTTCTTCTCACCGCTCCGGTCCATGCGCCCCGTCGATGGGTCCAGCCTCTTCTCGACGGCGGCGTCCGGAACCTCCTTAACCAGGACGCATATCTTCATTCTCAGGTGACTCCTTGGGGTGTGTTGGGACCGATGCTACTCGCTTCAGCGGTTGACTGACGAGTCAATCAGGTCCGCGTGGCGGTCGACTCGCGGATGAAATCGACGATCGCCTGCGTGGGCGCGCCGGGGGTGAAGACCTCGGCGACACCGAGGGACTTCAGCTCCGGGATGTCCTCCGCGGGGATCGTGCCGCCCACGGTGACGAGGACGTCGTCGATGCCCTGCTCGCGCAGCAGCTCGACCACGCGCGGTACGAGCGTCATGTGCGCGCCGGAGAGGATCGACAGGCCCACTGCGTCGGCGTCCTCCTGGATCACCGTCTCGACGATCTGTTCAGGCGTCTGGTGAAGGCCCGTGTAGATGACCTCCATTCCCGCGTCGCGCAGCGCCCGGGCGATGATCTTGGCACCGCGATCATGCCCGTCGAGGCCCGGCTTGGCCACGACCACGCGGATCTTGCCCTTGTGCTGCTGGGAGGTGGCTGGGGACATCATCGGTGGCTCAAGGTTGCCGGCGCCTGGGCGACGGCGGCGCCGGTGGCGATGCGCGGACCGTCGCGCCGACGGCCGCCGGGGACACTACATCCTCCCCATGCGGGACGGCGCTCGGCCGCGCCCCCGTGCAAGCGGGCGAAGGCCCCTGCCGGGCGCCCCGCCGCCTTCCGAGCGCGCCGCCAGGGCGCGCTCGCGCACGACGCGTCCGAGGCCTGCGAGGGCCGTGCCGGCTCCAAGCGCGGCGAGCACCTTCAGACGCCGCCCGAGCCGGTCGAGGTAGAGCATCTCCCAGCCTTCCTCAGCGGCGATGCGCCTCAGATGCGGGTCCGGGTTGACCACCACGGCGTGCCGCACCGCGCGCAGCATCGGCACGTCGGACTCCGAGTCCGAGGACGCGTAGGAGGCGTCGAGGTCGATGCCCTCGCGCTCGGCGAGGTCCTGCATCGAGAGCACCTTGCCCTCGCGGTAGTTGAACGGGCCTGCCGGCCTGCCCGTGTAGCGGCCGTCGACGATCTCCGAGCGAGATCCGAGGCCCCCGTCGAAGGCGAGCACGTGCGCGAGCAGATCGGCCATCTCCTGCGATGCCGCGGTGAGGATGTACACGGGCACGCCGGCATCCTGATGCGCGTAGGCGCGCGCCAGCATCTCCGGATACAGCCGCGGCAGCACGCCGGCGAGCACGCGCGGGGAGAGGCGTGCGAGATCGCGGACGCGGACGCCCGCGATCATCGCTCCCACGCGTCTGCGAACGTCATCGGCGCGCTCATCGGTCGACCCGCGCAGGCGAAAGCGCAGGTTCTCATAGACGTCCCGGGCCAGGCGCCCTCGTGAGATCATCCCGGTTTCGTAAGCGGCCCGGGCGAAGAAGACGCCCGACGAGCCCGCCATCAGGGTCTTGTCCAGGTCGAAGAACGCGCCGGCGCGCGGCTGCTTGCCGTTGGATGCGGCGGTCACTAGACCTTGAGGATCACCGCGTCGCCCTGCCCGCCGCCCGAGCAGATCGCCGCGCAGCCGAGCCCGCCGCCGCGACGGCGCAGCTCGAGCACGAGGCTTCCCAGGATGCGCGCCCCGGAGGCGCCGATCGGGTGACCGAGCGCGACGGCGCCGCCATTGACGTTCACCCTCTCCTCGTCGATGCCGAGCATGCGAATCGAGTTGAGCGTCACGGAGGCGAACGCCTCGTTGATCTCCCACACGTCGATGTCCCCGGGCTGCAGCCCAGCCTTCTCGAGGGCCTTCTTCGCGGCGCTCGCCGGCGTGGTGGCGAGATAGGCGAAATCGTTGGCGCTCTGCGCGTGGGCGACGATCTCCGCGAGGACCTCCTTGCCGTTGGCGCTCGCCCATTCCTCTGAGGCCAGCACGAGCGCGCCCCCGCCGTCGTTCACGCCGGGCGAGTTGCCGGCGGTGTGCGAGCCGTCCTTGCCGACGAGTCCCGGAAGCGCCGCGAGCTTCTCGAGCGACGTGTCCCGGCGGGGCCCCTCGTCGATCTCGACGACGGTGTCGCCCTTGCGGCCCTTCACCGTCACCGAGACGATCTCCTCGGGAAGGCGTCCCTCGTCGGTCGCCTTCAACGCGAGCTCATGCGAGCGAAGCGCCCAGCGGTCGAGATCCGCACGCGTCATCTCCAGCTCATCGCCGACCTCGGTCGCCTCGACGAACATCTGCTTGCCGGAGAACGGGTTGGTGAGGCCGTCGTGGACCATCGCATCGAGCATCTTCGCGTCGCCCATGCGATAGCCGAAGCGCGCGCCCGGAAGCAGATACGGCGCCTGGGACATCGACTCCATGCCGCCTCCGACCCCCACCTCGACATCCCCGGCGCGGATCGCCTGGTCGAGGATCACGGAGGCCCGCAGGCCGGACGCACAGACCTTGTTGATCGTCTCTGAGGAGACCTCCTTCGGGATTCCCGCCTTGATCTGCGCCTGGCGCGAGGGAATCTGGCCCTGGCCGGCCTGCAGCACCTGGCCCATCACGACGTGATCCACCTGCTCGGGCTCCACGCCGGCGCGCTCCAGCGCTGCCCTGATCGCGATCCCGCCGAGCTCGGTGGCGTCCAGCGAGGAGAGGCCTCCGCCCATCTTGCCGATCGGGGTGCGCGCGGCGCCGAGGATCACGGTCTTTGGCATGGGAGCAGCTCTCTCCTGTCGGTAGGTGGCGGGGAAGCGAGATTCCGAATGGTAGTGGACCGCCTCGCCCTCCCTCCGACGGGCCCGGGATCGGTGGCCGCCCAACCGCGGGCCGGAGCAGATCGGGACGCTGTCCGGCGCCGCCGTGGCGAGTCCGCTCCCGCGCTGGATATCGTGCCCTGACCATGCAGGTGTCCGCGACGACCAAACCGTGCCGCGAGAGCGAGGCCGACACGGTCGCCGTCGGCCTGTTCGAGGACGAGGAGCCAGGCGAGGGCCTGCCGGCGCAGCTCGGCGAGCTGGTCACCTCCGGTGAGGCGCGCAGGTCGCTCAAGGCGCTCACGGTCGGCCATGCCGAGGGCAAGCGCTGGCTGCTGGTCGGGCTCGGCGCCCGAGCGGACTTCAGCCCCGAGCAGGCCCGCGTGGCCGCGGCGGCGGCCCGCGCGCGCGCCCGCGAGATCTCAACGCGCGTGCTCTGCTGGGAGGTGCCCGCCGGCGGCGGCGAGGATCTCGCCGCTGCGCTCGTCGAGGGAACGATCCTCGGCGACTACAGCTTCGATCGCTACAAGTCCGCAGCGGAGGAGTCCGACGGCTCGAGCGCGGCTCGGCAGCCCAAGCACCTGGACCGCCTGATCATCGCCAGCCCCGAGCAGCTCGATGCGCGCATCGGCCAGGCCGCGCTTGTGGCGGAGGCCGTCAACGCGGCCCGCGACCTGCAGAACCGGCCCGCCAACGACCTCACTCCGACCGCGCTCGCCGCGCATGCCCGCCGGCTGGGCGAGGAGATCGAGGGCCTGTCGGTCGAGGTGGAGGGGCGCGAGGGGATCGTCGCCCGCGGGATGGGCGCGTTCGCCGCGGTGGCCCAGGGCTCCGAGCAGGAGCCCGCGCTCATCACCATGACCTATGAAGGGCCCGAGGCAAGGGGCCCCAGGCTGGGCTTCGTCGGCAAGGCGGTCACGTTCGACAGCGGCGGCATCTCGCTGAAGCCCGGAGCGAAAATGGCCGAGATGAAGTTCGACATGTCGGGCGGCGCGACCGTGATCGAGGCCGTCGCGGCGATCGCCCGCCTGCGCCTGCCGGTCAGCATCGTGGCAGTCGTCGGGGCCACGGAGAACCTCCCGAGCGGGCGCTCGGTCAAGCCCGGCGACATCGTCACCGCCGCCAACGGGAAGACGATCGAGGTGAACAACACGGACGCCGAGGGCAGGCTGGTGCTGGCCGACTGCCTCTGCCACGCCGCCGCCAGCGGTGCCGAGATGCTCGTGGACCTCGCCACGCTCACCGGCGCGGTGATCGTCGCGCTCGGATCCACCTACGCCGGCCTGATGTCAAATGACGATCAGCTCACGGCGCAGCTCACGGCTGCCGGCGAGCGCACCGGCGAGATCGTCTGGCGCCTGCCCTTGCACAAGGAGTACGACGAGCTGCTGAAGGGCACCTACGGCGATCTCGACAACGCTCCCGAAGCGCGCAAGGCCGGCACGATCGTCGGTGGCGCGTTCCTCGCCAACTTCGTCGGCAACCTGCCATGGGCGCACCTGGACATCGCCGGCTCGGCCTGGGATCTCGATCGCGAGTACGTGGGCAAGGGCGCGTCCGGCTACGGCGTGCGCCTGCTCGTCGAGCTCGCGCGCTCCTACGGCGCGTAGTCACGGCCCCGAGCCCGCCCGACGGCGCCGGGCGCAGGGCTCACGAGCGGCCGCGGCCTGCGTCCGCTAGCGCGTGCCCGCGGGGAGGCGAAGCCGCGCCAGCCGCGCCGTGACAGCCGCCCAGGCGCTTGAGCGAGGATCGATGTGCGCCCGGTGGCGACCGGCCACGCCCGCGATCTCCACGAGCTCCACCTCCCCACCGGCTGCTGCCGCGGCGGCCGCGTAGCTGCGGCTGAGCTCGACGGAGACGACCTCGTCGGTCACCCCGTGAACGAGCAGCGCGGGCATCTGCAGCGGCACCAGCGCAGCCGGATCGCCCGCGGCGTAGCGCTCGGGGAGCTCGTCCGGACCGCCGCCCATCAACGCGCGCGCCGCTCCGCCATGCCAACGACGGTAGGCGCGGGCGAGATCACACACCCCCGCCTGCGCGATCGCCTGGCGCAGGCGCACCGGAGGCCCGCCCGGAAGCTGCCCGGGCGCGCCCGAGGGCAGTTTGTCGCGGGCCGCGGCCCACAATGCCAGGTGACCCCCGGCCGAGTGTCCGAGAACGCAGACGCTGGTGAGGTCGAGCGGAGCGTCGACTTGCTGAAGGTGGTCGATCGCAGCGGCGACGTCCTCGAACGTGGCCGGCCATCCGCCGCCGTCGCCGAGTCGCCGGTACTCGATGTTCCAGGCCGCCCATCCGCGCCGCAGGAGATCGCCAACGAGCCCGCGCATGACGACCTTGCCGTAGCGCACCCTCCAGGAGCCGCCGTGGATGAGAACCATCACCGGATGGGGGCCCGCACGCGCCGGTATGTGCAGCTCGGCGCGCTGGGATCGGTGGGGGCCGTAGCTGTGGCTCCGCCCGCGCCTCAGGAAGTCGAGGATCAGACGCGGGTCGGCGGCGGGCACACGCGCAATCCTGTCACGCGCCCGGTCGCCTCTGGCTAGGGGCGGCCGCGGCGGTCTGTGAGAATGGCCGCCAGATGGACTTCGACCTGTCACCCGAGCACGAGCTGATCCGGCGCACCGTCAGGGAATTCGCCGAGGGCGAGGTCGCCCCGGTCGCGGAGGAGCTCGACCGTACGAAGTCGTTCCCCTACGAGATCGTCGAGAAGCTGGGCCGGCTGAACCTGATGGGGATCCCCTTCCCCGAGGAGTACGGCGGCGCGGGGGGCGACACGCTCGCCTACGCGCTCGCGGTCGAGGAGCTCACCCGCGTCGACTCCTCGGTCGCGATCACGCTGTGCGCGCACACGTCGCTCGGCACGCAGCCGATCTACCTCTTCGGCAGCGAGGAGCAGAAGCGCGAGTGGATGCCGCGGTTGTGCGCCGGTGAGCTGCTCGGCGCCTTCGGCCTGACCGAGCCCGAGGCGGGCTCGGACGCGGGAAACACACGCACGCGCGCGCGCCTGCAGGGCGGCGAATGGGTCATCGACGGGGCCAAGCAGTTCATCACCAACGCCGGTACCGACATCTCGGGCGTCGTCTGCATCACGGCGGTGACGGCCGACGACGCAAGCGATCCCGACGGCCCCAGGGAGATCTCCAATCTGATCGTCGCCAACGGGACCGACGGATATGAGCAGGGCGAGCCGTACCGCAAGATGGGCTGGAACGCCTCTGACACGCGTCCGCTGACCTTCAGCGACTGCCGCGTGCCCGAGCAGAATCTCCTCGGTCCGCGTGGCGCGGGCTTCAAGCAGTTCCTGCACATCCTCGACATCGGTCGCATCGGCGTCGCGGCGATGGGTGTCGGCCTGGCGCAGGGCGCCCTGGAGCAGGCCCTGCAGTACGCCAAGGAGCGCAGGGCCTTCGGCAAGCCCATCTCCAAGTTCCAGGCGATCCAGGGCAAGCTCGCCGACATGAGCGCGGAGATCGAGGCCTCACGGCTGCTCGTCTACAAGGCCGCCAGGGAGAAGGACGCCAACCGCAACTTCACGCTCACGGCCGCGCAGGCGAAGCTCAAGACCGGGCGGCTCGCCGTGCGCTGCGCCGAGGAGGCCGTTCAGATACATGGAGGCTACGGCTTCATCGAGGAGTACCCCGTGTGCCGCTTCTACCGCGACGCGAAGATCCTCACGATCGGCGAGGGCACCGACGAGGTTCAGCAGATGGTTATCGCCCGCGCTCTCGGGGCATAAGAAACCCTGGACATGGGAGACGCGGTAGACATGGACCGGTACACCGCTCCGGTTGACTCTGTGCGCAGCCGTCGCAGCGAGGGGGCGGTCTCGTTGTCGGATTGCATCAGCGCGTTCCTGCGCCAGCCCTCTCCTCCCTACCTGCTCGGCGCAGTGGCGCTGGCGCTGGCGTTGCGCATCGTGCAGGGCGACTGGAGCTGGCGGGACCCGCTCCTCGCCGTGGGCCTGCTCGCCGCGACTCCGTTCGTGGAGTGGACGATCCATGTCTACCTGCTGCACTCGCCGCCGATCAACGTCCGTGGGCGGCGCCTGGAGATGCTGACCGCTCGCGAGCACCGCGCCCACCATGAGGCGCCCGGCGTCCTGAACGGCGTGCTGCTACCCGTGTACGGCGTGCTCGTGTTCCTGGCGATGATCGCGCTGGTGAACTGGCTGCTGTCGTTCCCGATCGGGCTCGTCCTCGGCGGTCCGCGACTGGCGTACGCGACCACCGGCGTGCTCGTCAGCTACGCGATCCTCGCCGCCTACGAGTGGACGCACTTCCTGATCCACGCCCCGTACAAGCCACGGGGCCGCTACTTCAAGGCGATCTGGCGCAACCATCGGCTGCATCACTTCAAGAACGAGCGCTACTGGTTCGGCGTGACCTCGACGATCGGCGATCGCGTGATCGGGACGCTCCCGGACCAGCGCTCGGTCCCCCGCTCGGCCACCGCCCGCTCGCTGCACGCGGAGCCCTAGCGGGGCTCGAGGATCACCAGCGGTATCTCCCGCTCCGTCCGGCGCTGGTAGTCCTCGTATCCGCCGTACACCTCGACCACCTTCGGCCACAGGCGCTTGCGCTCCTCGGGGTCGGCGACGCGCGCGTGCACCTGGCGGCGGCGCGAGCCGATCTGAACCGTTGTGTCGGGATTCGCCATGAGGTTGTGAAACCAGGCCGGGTTCTTGGGATAGCCGCCCTTCGAGGCGACCAGGATCACGTTCTCCCCGTCGGTCGCGTACACGAGCGGGCTCGTGCGCCTCGTGCCGCTCTTGGCGCCGACGTGATCCACCAGCAGCATCGGCGCGAAGCCGGGAACCCGATGGCCGATCAGCCCGTTGGTCGCGCGGTAGATCGCCGCGTGGCCACCCATCAGCCGTCTCAGCACGGGCCAGCTGCGATCCGCCAGGTCGAGGTAGCTCATCTGCGATCCCGACCCTACTCGATGGCACGCTCCAGCGGGCTCCCCCGCGCGAGCAGCGCGGTCGCGGCGCTCGCCGGATCCAGACGGCGCTCGACCACCGCCTCCAGCAGCCGCTGGAACTCTGCGTCTTCGCTCAGCTCCTCCTCCATCCTCCTGCGCATGCGGGCCGTCGCGATCGCCAGCACCTCGCTGCGCAGGTTGCGCCCGCGCCGCTCGGCGAGCTGACCCTCCGCGAGGATGTGGGCGCGGTGCTCCTCGAGGCGCTCCACGAGCTCCTCCACCCCCCTGCCCTGGCTTGCCTCGGTCTTGACGATCGGAACGCGCCAGCGTCCACGGACCTCCTCGGCGGAGCGGTCGAGATTCGCGAGCGAGAGCACTCCGCGGATCTCCCTGACCATCGTGTCGGTCAGCGGATGGTCGGCCTTGTTGATCACGATCACGTCGGGGATCTCCATCACCCCCGCCTTGAGCGCCTGGATCGAGTCGCCCGAGCCGGGCATCAGCACGAGCACGATCGTGTCGGCGTGGTCGATGATGTCGATCTCCGCCTGGCCCACGCCGACGGTCTCGACGAACACGTCCTGCCTTCCGGCGGCATCGAGCAGCAGCGCGGCCTGCAGCGCGGCCTCTGAGAGGCCACCGAGCGCGCCGCGGTTGGCCATCGAGCGGATGAACACGCCCGGGTCGAGGAAGTGCTCGCTCAGGCGGATGCGGTCGCCGAGCAGCGCCCCCTTGGTGAACGGCGAGGAGGGATCGATCGAGAGCACTCCCACCGTCCGCCCGGCGGCGCGTCGAGCCTTCGTAAGGGCGCCGATCAGCGTGGACTTGCCGACGCCCGGCGGTCCGGTGAAGCCGAACACCGCCGCTTTGCCCGTATGCGGATAGACCTCCTTGACGAGCTCCCAGCCCTCCGGGCGATCGTCCTCGACGAGCGTTATCGCCCGTGCAAGCGCACGGCGGTCACCGTCGAGCAGGCGCTGCGCGAGCGAGCCGTCGGTCGGCGGTTGGTCGGCCATCGCGCGCAATCATCGCAGGGCCTCCCCGGGGCGATGCTGCACGAGCGCCGCTGGGCATTACGATTCGCGCGCGATGGATCCGCTGCTTGCCGAGGCCCCCCCGCCGCCCGCCGTCGCCGAGGCGCTGCGCCGCGCGCCCGAGCCCACGCACGGCGGCCCGCTCATGCTGCTGCGGTTCATGCGAGCACACGACATGCTGACGCTTTCCTACGCGCGGCTGCTCGCGCGCTACGCGCTGCTGAAGCTCCGCTTCGGCTCGCGCCTGCAGACAGAAGGCGTGTGCTTCATCTGCCCCGGGGTGCACCTGGAGATCGGCCGGAACGCCACGCTGCGGGTCGGGCGCTGGGCGTGGATCGGGCACGGCTCGAAGATCCGCGTGCACGAGGGAGAGGTGAGCATCGGCGCCAAGACGGTGCTCGGCCAGGACTGCACGATCTCCGCATACCAGCACGTCTCGATCGGGCGCGAGTGCATAATCGCCGACCGGGTCATGCTGATCGACTTCGACCACGGCGTCACCGAGGTCGACCGGCCGATCCGCCTGCAGGGGATCTACAAGCGCGACGTGCGCGTGGGGCACAACGTGTGGATGGGCTTCGGCTCGTGCGTCCTGCGGGGGGTGAGCATCGGCGATAACAGCATCGTGGGAACCAGCTCGGTGTGCACGAAGGACGTGCCCGCAAACGCCGTCGTCGGCGGCGTCCCGGCGCGCGTGATCCGCATGCGCGAGGCGCCCCGCTCGATGCGCTTCCAGTGAGCCGCTGAGCGGCCGAGGTCTCCGCGGCGCCGTGAGCTCACGGTGCGAGTAGCGAGGAGCGGTCGGCGTCGATCGCAAGGTTGCGCAGTCCCGCGGGATCGCCGTCCGGCCCCGCCCGCAACGCGCGCGCGAGCTCGCTGCGGTGCCCCTCGAAGCGCTCATGGGCATATGGGACGGCCTGCCCGCGCGAGACCATGAAGGGCCAGTCGCTCGCCTGCAGCGCGAGCAGCTCGCGGGCGGCCGCCCCGCCCGCGCGAGCCCCGGCGGCGAGGACCTCGAGCTCCGCGGCGCGCATGGCGAACGCCATCTCGGCGACCGGCGGCCCCGACCACGTCGAGAGGTCGCCGTTGACTCCCCAGCTACTCGCCGGCCGTCCGTCCTGCGAAGGATCCTCGAGCTCCGGCTCGCACCGCTCCAGCGCGTCGTCGAGGCGGATGAGCTCGAGCCCCTGCCGGCTGCACTCGTCCACGACCGCCTCGAGGAAGGCGATCCCCTCATACCACCAGTGCCCGAAGAGCTCCGTGTCGAGGGCACAGACGACCAGCCCTCCCCGCGCCGGCCGGTCCCCCTCGCGGGCGTCCGAAAGCCGCGCGATCGTGCGGGCGACGAAGTCGGCGGCGTGCTCGCCCGCGAGCGCCAGCGCACGCTCGTGCTCGTAGGGGGCACCGTCGTTGCTCCACGGGTTGTGGTGGTGGACGGTGTGGTGGTGGTAATCGCGATAGGCGCCATTCGCCGGATAGCCACCGTCGCTCCAGATGAGCGAGATCGTCGAGCGGTCGATCGGGACGAGCACGACCCCCGAGTCGGTTGCCAGCGGCCGCAGGTGCTCACGCGCCCCGATGCCGAAGCGACGTGTCAGCTCGACGCAGACCGCCGCCACGCCGGCGTCCTCGAGCTCCCGCAGCAGCGCGGGCGTGTAGGCGCACTCGGGCAGCCAGAAGCCGCCGCGCCATCCGCTGCCGAAGCGCCGCCGGTGCGAGCCCACGCCGCTGTGCACCTGCATGCGCACGCCTGCGTCCGTCGCCAGCAGGGGCAGGATCGCGTGCGTCGCCGACGAGGTCCACTGGGCGTGCGCCGCGAACGATTCGATCAGATCGCCGCCCCGGCGCTCCAGGCTCTCGAGGCCCCTGGCGTAGTCCTCCCAGGAGCGCTCCAGCTCGCGTGCGAGCCGATCGTGGCCCCCCGCCCGCAGGCCCGCGGCATCCTGCTCGTGCGTCTCACGGCGCGTGCCCTCGACGAACCTCCGCAGGCGCTCGAACACGCCGGGCGCCTCGAGCTGGTCGCACAGCACGGGCGTCAGGGACAGCGTCAGCGGGGCGCCGCCGTCGAGCAGGTCGAGCAGCGGCAGGTAGCAGCCGACGATCGCCTCCCACAGCCACTCCTCGCCGAACGGCCAGGTGCCGAATCCCTCGACGTAGGGCATGTGCGTGTGCAGGACGATCGCGAGCGCGCCGCCATCGCCGCGCAGCTCAGAGCGGGGCCGCGGCACCAGGGGAGACGCCCGACGCCTCGGCGCGCGCGTGAAGCTGATAGCCGAGCGCCTCGAGCTCGGGGCCCGCCAGCCGCTCGGCCTCGAGGATCTCCTCCTCGGAGCGGCGTCGCCGATGGATGCCGATCGACCGGCTGTGCGCCGTCTGCAGCTGCCTGCGTGTCGTCGCGGTCAGCTCCTGTCCGAGATGAGAGACGATCGCCTGCCCGGTCGCCAGCGGATCGGACATCAGCACCTCGTAGCGGACCGGCAGCACACGTCCCGACTCCTGCACGTCCGGGCGGGCCAGAAACGCCGCGCACCTGCGAACCATCGCGCGCCACATGAGGATCGCCCTTATGTAGGGCGTCGCCGACAGGAAGGCCTCCTCCTCGGCGCTCGCAACCCACCACGGCACGAAGCGATCGCCGACCTTGCGCCCGATCGGCGCCTCGTTGGTCTCGAGCCCGCGAAGCTTCTCGTCGGTCAGAACGTCATAGGAGCGAACGAGCGAATCGGCCACGTCGCGGCCGTCCCTGAAGATGTACACGAGTCGGCTGTCGGGCAGCGCTTGATACGGGAGCTCCGGCACGAATGCGAAGAACGGCTCCTTGTAGATCAGCAGGCTCTCGATGCGCACGCCCTTGGCGGCACGGCGCAGGCCGCCCGGAGGGTGACCGGTCGCCCACCACTTGCGCATGCTCGCCGCGCGAGAGAGGTAGACCGCGCTCAGCAGGTAATCCTCGAGCGCGCCTCTGAAGCTGCGCTCGAGGACGCCACGCATGTCCTCTGGAAGGTCCTGCGCGGCGAGGTGGGCGATCCCAACCGGCAGCAGGTTGCCGGTGACGCACTCTGCGCCTGGCAGCCTGCTCAGAGCGCTCATCAGGAAGGTCGTTCCCGAACGCGGAACCCCCAGCACGACGCCTCGCTCGACAATCATCGCGCGCCCAGACCGCGTCTGTCGAGGGCTCGAAGGCTCATCGAGCCGGTGATCGTAGCAGCGCCCAACGGGTTCAAGGCCGGCACACCGCCACGAAATCGAGGGCCCGATCGAGGTCGGCTTCGCCCGCCCCGCGCAGCGCGAAGTCCGATGTGGCGATCGCGGGCGTGAACCAGTCGTAGAACCGGCGGGTCACGCCGAGCCGCTCGTGGACGGCATCCCAGCCGAGTCTCAGGGCCAGCTCGTGGGCGCGCAGCTTGCGAGCGTGGAACAGGCCGTGCAGCTCGACGGTGGCGAAGCTCGCGCGACATAGCTGCTCGAACTCCGCGGCGCGATACTCGTGGACGTGCCAGGGGTTGCCCGACCGCTGCGCGCCCGTCGGCGCCAGTGTGAGCACGTTCGGAGTCGAGAGGAAGACCGTCCCCCGGGCGCCCACCAGCGCGCGAAAGTGCTCCAGCGCGCGCTCGGGGTGCTCGAGGTGCTCGATCGTCTGCAGGAACACGATCGCGTCGGCCGGCTCGGAGAAGGTTTCGACGAGATCGCGTACGAAGCGCAGGTTCGCACGGGCGTAGCGCAGGCGTGCATGCTCATGCGCCTCCGGGTTGGCGTCGACCCCCACCACGCTCGACGCCGCGCGTGCGAGCACGTCGGCGCCGTAGCCCTCGCCACAGGCCATGTCGATGACGCGCTCGCCGGCGAGGAGCGGCGCGATCCAGTCGTAGACGACGAGGTGCCTGCGGAACCAGTAGTTCTCCTGCGGTACGTCCGGAAGCGTCCGCTCGCCCGTCAGCGCGAGCGGCGGTACGCCGTCCGGTTGGTCGCGCTGGAGGTGGGTGCTCGCCATCGAGAGTTGCTCCTCGCCAGGGCCGGCCGGTCGTGCTGGTGGGCGCGCCGGCCCGGCGCGCGAGTATATGGTGCCGGTCCGTGGCGCCCACGCTCAGCCCAGGGGAGATCCGCGACGTCAACACGCGCTACCACGACGTCGTGGCCGAGCACTACGACTCGAAGTGGGGCATCGACTTCGGCCAGGTCGGTCAGGATCAGGTGCTCGCCAAGCTGCGCAAGGCGCTCGGACGCGATCCGGACCACTACCCGCGCTCGCTCGAGATCGGCGCGGGGACGGGCTACTTCAGCCTGAACATGCTGCGGGCCGGCGTGATCGGGCAGGCGACGTGCAGCGACATCTCGCCGGGAATGCTGCAGACGCTTTCCGAGAACGCGCGGGGCCTGGGCCTGGAGGTCCAGACGCGGCCGGCCGACGCCGAGCGTCTGCCGTTCGCGGACCAGAGCTTCGACCTCGTCTTCGGCCACGCCGTGCTTCATCACATCCCCGACCTCGGCCGTGCGTTCGCCGAGTTCGCGCGGGTGCTCGCGCCAGGCGGAACGGTGCTGTTCGCGGGCGAGCCCTCCCGTCACGGCGACCATCTGGCGCGCGTGCCGAAGCGCTTTGCGACGGTCGTGGCACCGCTGTGGCGCCGTGCGATCGGCGCCGCGCGGGCGGACGACGGGCAGCAGTGCGGCGCCGACGGATCGCTCGAGGGGTTCGTCGACGTGCACGCCTTCGCGCCATCGCAGCTCTCGCGGACGGCGCGCGCCGCGGGGCTCGGTGACGTGCGCGTCACCGGCGAGGAGCTGCTGGCCAACTGGTTCGGCTGGACCAACCGTACGCTCGAGGCCACGGCCGCGCCGCAGGACGTGCCATTTGCATGGCGCCTGTTCGCCTACCGTGGCTACCTCCTGCTCCAGGAGCTGGACCGCCGGCTGCTCGAGCCCCGCCTGCCGCCGGCGATCTTCTACAACCTGATGCTCGCCGCCCGCAAGCCGCCGACCTAGACTGCGGAGATGCCCGAGCGCATCTCGCGGAACTTCCCGCTATTCCCTTTGGGGATCGTCGCGTTGCCGAGCGAGAGCGTGCCGTTGCACATCTTCGAGGACCGCTACCGGCGCATGATCGAGCGGTGCCTGCGTGGCGATCCGGAATCGGTGGAGTCCCGCTTCGGGATCATCTGGCTCTCCGACCAGGAGCTCAAGCCGGTCGGCTGCGCGTGCGAGATCGAGGAGGTGCTGGAGCGCATGGAGGACGGCCGCATGAACATCCTCACGCGCGGCACGCAGCCATTCCGCCTGCTCGAGCGCCAGGACGAGCTCCCGTACCCGGCGGGGACCGTCGAATTTCTCGCCGACGTCGAGGAGCCGCCCGACGAGCAGGCCGCGAGCGGCGCTCGCGAGCTCTACCGCGACCTCGTCCAGCAGGCCACCGACCGCAGCCTGACGGCCGTGGAGCTCGGCGAGCTGGATGCCTACGGGATGGCCGCAACGGTGGAGTTCGCCGTGGACTCGAAGCAGGAGCTGCTGGAGCTGCGCTCGGAGAACGCCCGCCTGCGACTGCTGACGCTGCTCCTGCGCGCTGCGATCAACCGTCTGGAGCTGGTGGAGCGCGCCGGGGAGCGCGCCCGCTCGAACGGAAAGGTCCGCTTCGGCTGAGCCGCCCGACCTACTGGGGCAGGTGGCACACCTGCTGTGCCGTCTGCAGGACGAACAGCGCGAGGCGGCGGAGCACGGGGGGCTGAGCGGGAGAGTTATCGGCGAAGCGGACCGTCCCGGCCTCCAGGCGCACGTAGTAGCCGGTCACCGAACCGCGCGCCGGCGCGAGCGAGAGATGCCTGGAGGCAGCGTCGTGCAGGTCTTCCTGGATCGCCCGTGCCTGCACGAGCTGGGCGTCGCTCAGCTTCGGCGCGCTCACGCCGTTGCAATGGACGGCACCTTCTTCGTTGACCAGCAACGTGAGGTGCGTCCCTGCGCCGGGCCCCGTTCGATAGACGACGAACAGGTCGGGGGCGAGGATTCCGCCGCAGGCGCCGAGCAGCAGCGCCGCGCAGAGGGCGCCAAGCGACGCCGCGCGTCTCACGCACTCACCGCCACGCCTCCACGTCGCGGGTCGCCGGCGCCGGTCAGCAGCGCGCCACGGCGCTGAACGGCCTGCACGCCTCCGAAGAAGAGGTTGCGCGAGCCGAACTCGACCACCGCGCGCCCGCCCCCGAGCCCGTCCACGTCGATTCCCGGCTCCGCATAGACGACGCCGTCTTCGAAGTGCACGCGCGGCGCATCGACGGCCTCCCGCGCGAGCAGGCCGCGGTCGACCACGCCGACGATCGTCTGCAGCAGCGCGGAGCGGATGCGGTTCGAGCCCGCGCTGCCCAGCACCAGCTCGACCTCCCCCTCGCGCGTGACGACGGAGGGGGCCATCATGCTCGGCATGCGCCTGCCGGCGGGATACCGGTGGAAGCCGAGCGGGTTGAGGTCCTCCTCGCCCATCACGTTGTTGATGTGCATTCCCGTGCCCGGTACGACGATGCCCGAGCCCTCGCCGTTGGTGCAGGTGGTGCTACAAGCGCCACCGCCCGCGTCCAGGACGGAGATGTGCGTCGTCGAGCCCAGACGCGCTGTCAGGAAGCGTTCGAGGAAGCCGTCCTCCACCAGGCCCTCCACGAACGCCGGCGTGCGCTCGTCCTGGGCGGCCGACATCGCCGCGAGGACACCGGCGAGGGTCGGTGGAGACGGGCCGCGGTCGAGCAGCGCCAGCGCATAGGCGAGTAGCGTCCCACCCGCGGACGGCGGCGGGTTGGTGAGGATCTCGCGGTCGCGGTAGCCGATCCTCACGGGCTTGCGCTCGATCGCGCTGTAGCCCGCGAGGTCCTCGCACGTCATCGAGCCGCCGCGCCCGCGCAGCCACTCGCAGACGGCCGTCGCGATGTCCCCTTCGTAGAACGGTGCTGGCCCCTCGCGTGAGAGGCGCATCAGCGCGTCGCCGAGGTCGGGGTTGCGCAGGACGTCGCCCTCGCGCAGGATGTGCCCCTGCGGCGCCCACAGCGCCGCGCACTCGGGCGTGGAGGTCAGCAGGTCGGCGAGGATCTCGGCCACGTAGGCCTGTCCCGCGTTCAGCACCACCCCCTCGCGGGCGAGCCGCGCGGCGGGCCCTGCGAGCTCGTCGAGCGGTACGGTCCCCCATCGCCGTGCCGCCTCGCATACGCCCGCCGGCGTGCCGTACACGCCGCACGAGGCGGGCCCGATGTGAAAGACCTGCTCGGCATCGCCGAACGACACGTCGATCCCGCGAAGCTCGGCCTCTGAGCCGTCCCCCTTGCGAGTGGGGGCCTGCACGAAGAAGTCGAGAAGCGTGGGCTCCTGCCCGCCACCGGCCACGAGCATGTAGCCCCCCGCACCGAGGCCGGTGAGCAGCGGCTCGGTGACGAACGACATCAGCATCGCCCCGACTGCCGCGTCCACCGCGTTGCCGCCGTCGCGCAGCACGGCCGCCCCGGCCCGTGCCGTGAGCGGATGCCCGGCCGCGACGACGCCTTTCTCAGGCATGCCCATTGCTGAGCGATACCACAGTCTTCGTCGTGGCGGGGACCTCAGCGGTTGGGCATGAACTCGGGCACTTCGAGCTCATCGCCCGCCGCGCCGCGGCGCTGGCCGACGCTCGGCCGGTCCGTGCGCTCAGCCGCCCGCTTGACCCTCAACTCGCCGGCGGCCGGCTCTCGCAGGCGGTCGACGCTCTTGCGCCGGCCCTCGTCGCCATAGCCGGTCGCCACGACCGTGACCCACACCTGATCATCGAGCTTCTCGTCGACCATCGCCCCGAAGATGATGTTCGCGTCGGGATGCGCTGCCTCCGAGACGGACCTGGCGGCCTCGTTCACCTCCCACAGCGACAGGTTGGCGCCGCCGGTGATGGAGAGCAGGATCGAGCGGGCGCCCTCCATCGAGGTCTCCAAGAGCGGCGAGGAGGCGGCCTGCATCGCGGCCTCGACCGCCCGGTTCTCGCCCACGCCCATGCCGATGCCGAGCAGCGCCTTGCCGGCTTCGCTCATGATCGTGCGCACGTCGGCGAAGTCGAGGTTGATCAGCCCCGGAAGGGTCACGAGATCGGAGATCCCCTGGACGCCCTGACGCAGCACGTCGTCGGCCACGCGGAAGGCATCGACCATCGAGGTCTGCTTGTCGAGCACCGCCAGCAGGCGGTTGTTGGGGACCACGATCAGCGTGTCGACCTCGTCGGCCAGCGCGGCGATCCCGCGGTCGGCCTGCTCGCTGCGGCGCGAGCCCTCGAAGCCAAAGGGCTTGGTCACGATCGCCACCGTGAGCGCACCCAGTTCACGCGCGATCCTGGCGACGATCGGCGCCGCGCCGGTTCCCGTGCCGCCTCCGGCTCCCGCGGTGATGAAGATCATGTCCGAGCCCTTCAACAGCGACTTCACGCGGTCGAAGTCCTCCATCGCCGCCTGTCGCCCGACGTTCGCGTCAGAGCCCGATCCGAGACCCCTCGTGACCGCCGCTCCGATGTGCAGGGTGATGTCGGCGGTGGACTGCTGGAGCGATTGCTGGTCCGTGTTGACCGCGACGAACTCGATCCCGTCAACCTCCGCCTCGACCATGCGGTTGACGGCGTTCACGCCGCCTCCGCCGACGCCGACCACGCGGATGACCGGCTGACCGTCGACGCCGTTCGCGGCGGCGCCCCAGCCGCTGGGATGCTCGCGCGCGTACTCGTCCATCACACCGCGCGTGGCCGGTCGCTCCATGATGTTCTCCGGGATCTCCGACGAGAACGCATGGCGAAGGCGCTCACGCGGGGTGGCGATGCGCGGGGACTCCTCCGGGGCATCGGCGGATGCCCCCAGCCCGGGGTGGGGCAGGCCGGTCTCGCGCGGATGCGCCGGCGGCGCGGGCTCGGCGCGGCGAGCGGAGCTGGCCGCCTCGGGGTCGCCCTGCGGCGGCGCGACGGGCTCGCCCTCCTCGTCTTCGGTCTTGCGGAACAGCGCCGCCAGCGGCCCTTCGCGCATGCTCGCGCGTTTAGCGTTTGCCATGGGTGAGAACCTCCTGCGCGAGTTGCCGGTAGGACTGAGCTGCCACGCCGTCCGGCTCGTACTTGAGCACCGACATACCCTTCACGGGGGCCTCGGCGAAACGGACCGTCTTGCGGATGCGGGACGCGAACACGCGATCGCCGAAGTTTTCCTCGAGGATCTCGATCGCCTCCTTGGCGTGGATCGTGCGCGAATCCACCAAGGTCGGGAGGATACCCTCAATATCGACGCCTGGATTGAGATTCTCGCGGATCATCGCGAGCGTGTTCTGCAACTGGATCAGCCCGCGCATCGACAGATACTCGCACTGCACGGGGACGATCACCTTGTCTGCGGCCGTGAGCGCGTTGATCGTCAGCAGGCCCAGGCTCGGTGGGGTGTCGATGCAGATGAAGTCGTAGTCCTCGAGGATCGGCTCGAATGCCTTCTGCAGCGAGCGCTCGCGGCCGATCATCGTCGACATCGCGATCTCCGCCCCCGCGAGGTCGATCGACGCGCATGCGATGTCGATCTCGCGCTTGCGGACCACCTCGCGGATCGAGACTTTGTGGACCAGTACGTCGTACATCGATTTCTCGAGCGAGTCCGGGTCGATGCCCTGGGACATCGTGAGGTTGCCCTGCGGGTCCATGTCCACGCATAGGACCCGGTGACCCTCCTCCGCGAAGGCGGCTGCCAGGTTCAGCGTCGTCGTCGTCTTCGCCACGCCGCCCTTCTGGTTGGCGAACGCGATTACCTTGGCCTTTCCTTCCACGGGGGCTCCGATGCTCGATTGCTGGAAAGCCGTCCGGTGAGTATTCGCATAGCGATCGATGATTCCTGCACGGGAACTACGATCCCGACATGGTGGCCGCTGAGCGAGGTGTCCTGCGAGGTCGTCTGCGGGGCAAGCGAATCCTGATCTGCGTCGGCGCCGGCGGTGTCGGCAAGACGACGACGTCCGCGGCGCTCGCGCTCGGCCTCGCCGCGCAGGGCCAGAAGATCGCGGTCGTCACGATCGACCCGGCCAAACGGCTGGCCTCCGCCCTCGGGCTGCAGGAGCTCTCCGGCGAGCCGCGGCGCATCGATCCGGAGGTCTTCGCCGCTCAGGGCGTCGAGATGAAGGGCGAGCTGTGGGCGATGATGCTCGACGCCAAGCGGACGCTCGATGAGATCGTCGCGAGCCTCTCCGCGGACGAGCAGGCGCGGGATGAGATCCTCGCCAACCCCGTGTACTCCGAGCTCTCGACGGCCGTGGCGGGGTCACACGAGCTGAGCGCGATCGCCAAGCTCTACGAGCTCCACGAGGAGCACGACTTCGACGCGATCGTGCTCGACACGCCCCCGTCGCGCAACGCGCTGGATTTCCTGAACGCCCCCACGCGACTGCTCGGCTTCCTCGAAGGACGGGCGCTGAAGGTGTTCCTCACCCCCGGCGGCCTGACGGCCCGGATCTTCGGCCGCGGCACGGGACTGGTGTTCGCGATCTTCGCGCGCGTGACGGGCATCGACATGTTCGGCGAGCTGTCGAGGTTCTTCCGCTCGCTGACGGGCGTGATCGACGGCTTCGGCGAGCGCACGCGGAGCGTCGCCGCGCTGCTCGCCGACCCGGCGACGACGTTCCTGATCGTCACCTCGGCCGAGCGGGAGCCGGCACGCGAGGCCGTGTTTCTGGCCGATCGCCTCGCCGAGGCCAACATGCAGCGCGGCGCGCTGATCATCAACCGCGTGCATCGGGTCGGTCTCGACGGGCATTCGCCGGGCGACGTTCAGCGGTTCCTGACGCCGGAGCTGGGCGACGGGCTCGCGAGGCGCCTGGCGGCAAACCTGGCTGACTTCGACGTGCTCGCCAAACGCGACCGGGACACGATCGCGGGGCTCTCGCACGCACTCGGAGAGCGCCAGCCGATCATCGTCCCCCATCTAGACCAGGAGATCCAGGATCTCCTCGGACTCTCCCGCATCGCCGAGGAGCTCTTCGCCTGAGGGCTGCTCGTCCTCGAGCAGGAGCTCATCGGCGAGCGCCACGAGGTCAGGGCTCAGGTGCCCGCAGATGACATCCCTGAGCAGCGCCCGCAGATGGTCGCCCACCTCGCGGACGAGCTCCAGGGCGCCGCTGCGGGCGACGAGGCCGCCGCCGGCTATCGCCGCGCGCTCGATCGCGAGCGCACCGACGATGCGCTCGGTCAGCTGGAGGCGCTCCTGCGGAGTCGCGCAGAGTGCAGCCACCCGCCCGGCAAGCAGGCCGCTCGCCGGCCCCTCGGGCTCCAGCAGGGCGCGCAGCGCCAGCAGGTGGTCGGTCAGAGCCTCGCTCGGCGTCTCGCGCTCGCAGCCCATCTCAAAGCGCGCCAGCGCCCAGGCGAGCTCGTTTCCCTCGGGTGCGCGGCGCGAGACGAGGCTGCAGAAGGCGCGCAGCTCGTCCTCCTGCTCGGTGGTGATGACGAGCATCCCGTGCGGTCGCCCGCCTGCCCCGATCGGCAGCGGCGTCCACGCTCCGGCGCCGATCCGCGCCCAGCCGAGCGCTCCGAGCGTGACGCGGCCATCGCCGAACAGGCGCAGTGCGCGCAGCAGGTCGGCGAGCACCGCGCGCCCGTGAGAGAGCGCGTCGCGAACGTCACGTGCAGCCTCGGTGCCCTCGTCGTCGCCGACGTTCAGCACGACGACGGGGTGCTCGCGGCCCTCGCCTCTCGGGAGCGCCGCCTCGGGCAGCCCATCCAGCGCGTCCGGCCGGGCGAGGGTGAGGCCGCGGGTGAGCTGGATCTCCTCCGAGGTGATCGTCAGCCCGTGGAGCGTCGCCACCAGCGTGACCTCGCCGGCGCCGGCGAGCGCCGACTGCTCGAGCCTCTGCAGCGCCGTCTGCAGACGCTCGGCCCGCAGCTCGAAGTCCGTCTGCTGGTCGAAGACGTCCTGCAGCAGCGCGATCAGGGCGGCGTCGACGCGCGCCGGCCGGGTCTGTCGTGCGGGCTCGCGGCCAGCGATCGCGAGGTAGCTCTCGAGCCCGTCGAATCCCTTCAGCCGTCTCGCCGCCTCACCCCGCGCGGGCAGGCTTTCAAGCGCCGCCTGCCGCTCGGCGATGAATGCACCGGTGAGGGACCGGTAGCAGTAAAGCGGCGTGCTCGTCATGCCCCGGGTGGGACGCGAGTCGAGCTCGAAGGGGATCTCCGCGCCGGCGGCGAGGTCGGCCTGCAGAAGGACCGCAGCCGACTCGGCGAACTCGGTGAGCGCCGCCTGGAGGGTCAGAGAACGCATGGTGCGCTCACTTCGCCCTGGCCGACCCGCCTCCTCCCCGGCGCACCTGTAGTTGCAGCGACGGGGTCCCGCGCGCCGCCGCTATGCGACCGCCAGGACCTCCTGGTCGCTGCGCTCGGCGCACTGCGCACCGAGCCACTCCTCGCCGTAGGTGCGCATGTCGTCGATGATCGGCAGCAGCGCCAGGCCCTTCTCGGTCAGGGCGTACTCGACCCGCGGAGGCACCTCGGGGAACGTGTGGCGCTGCACGATCCCCTGCTCCTCGAGCGCTCGCAGGCGCAACGACAGCGTGCGGGGGCTGATGCCGGCGAGCGACCGTTCGAGCTCACAGAAGCGCGATCTGCCCTCCGCGAGGTCTCTCACGAGCAGCAGCGTCCACTTCCCGCAGACGATCTCCGCCGTCATGCACACCGGACATGTCTCATCAACGGCCATCTGAACCCTTACTTTACCAACTGAAGTGCGGCGACGGGTCCGGACGTATTGGGGCTATCGACGTTGGCCGGGGGTGGCCCGCCCGCGCTCACGACAATTAGGAAACGCGGGGTCGTCGATAGCCCCTGATGCACGCTAAGCAGCGCGGCCGGTCCGCGTCAATCGGCCGGATGGATGGTGCGCGCCGAGAATCCACCCACGATCGGCTGCCGCTCGCTGCGGGGGCGGAGGCGGGGCGCCCGAGATCGGCGCCCGCCCCTGGAGCCCGCACCGGCTCAGCCGCAGTGGACGGAGCTCCTTTCGAATTCGACGGTCACGGCGCCGTGCGCGTTCGTGCTCAGATGGCTGGTCATGTGAATCACGACTCGCGAGCCGTCGGTTCCCGTCAGCACGAACGTGCCGGTGGAGTGCCCGACCTGGTTCTTCTGATTGAGCGCTTCTCCGAACCAGTTGACGAAGTGCCCGCTGTAGGAGACGCCTGGTCCGAACGGGACGAACGTGGCGGTCCCCTCGGCCGTTCCCGTCACCCACAGGTCGCCGTCGGCGTGCGTCGTGATGTGGAACACCTCGTTCGCGGCGATCGCCGAGAGCGTGCCTTCAGCGCCCGTGCACTGGTTTTCGGTCGAGAACGAGAACAGCAGGACTTCGTGCGCGTGTTCGGTGAACGTTTCCGTCCCGGCGCCGCCCTTTGCCGCCAGCGCGGAGCTCGCAGAGAGCGCCGATAGCGTGGCCGTCAAGGCCAGCAGCCGCATAACGCGTCGCAGCATGGTTACCCACCCCATTTCCTTTGGTCGGAGCGCCACCCGTGCGCTCCCGTGTCGCCGTGCTCCCGACACGGCGACCCGCGACTTTACCAGCGGGCGTCGTCAGGCGACAGTGAGCGACGGACCGGTCTCGGGCTGGCGCTTGGACTCGGCGTGCGCGACGTCCTCCATCGTGGTGCCCTGACGTCCGTCCGCCTGCATCAGCAGCTTGAAGTCGTGCGGGCTGGAGGCGACTCGCATCGCGTCCTCGAAGGTCACACGTCCGGCCTTGACGTGACCGAACAGCGCCTGGTCGAACGTCTGCATGCCGTAGTAGCCGCCGGCCGTGATCACCTCGATCAGCTTGCCCGTCTGCGACGGGTCGGTGATCATGTCGCGCACCCGGCCCGTCGTGCGAAGGATCTCGCACACCGCCACGCGGCCGCCGTCGGCGCCCGGCACGAGTCGCTGGGAGATCACGCCCTTGATTGTGCCGGCGATCATGCTGCGAGCCTGCCCGTGCTGATGAGGCGGGAAGAAGTCGAGCAGACGGTTGATCGACTCGGTGGCGTCCACGGTGTGGATCGTCGAGAGCACGAGGTGGCCGGTCTCGGCCGCGGACAGCGCCGTCTGCACCGTCTCCTCGTCACGCATCTCGCCGATCAGGATCACGTCCGGGTCCTGGCGCAGGACGCGCCGCAGCGCGCGCTTGAACGACGCGGTGTCCATGCCGACTTCACGCTGGTTGATAGCGGAGCGTTTGTCGCTGTGGAGGAACTCGATCGGGTCCTCGATCGTCACGATGTGCTTGCTCATCGTGAAGTTGATGTGGTCGATCATCGCCGCCAGCGTCGTCGACTTGCCCGAGCCGGTGGTCCCCGTGAGCAGCACGATGCCGCGCTCCTCCTCAGCCAGTTCAGTCACCACGGGCGGCAGCGAGAGCTCTTCGATCGTGCTGATCTTGTGCGGGATCGCTCGACAGGCCATCGAGGTCAGGCCGCGCTGCTGGAACGCGTTGACCCTGAAGCGGGCGACGCCCTTGATTTCGAAGGAGAAGTCGACCTCGTGCTCCTGGGCGAACTCCTCGAGCTTTGCCTCGTCGCTCAGCAGCGTCCTCAGCGCCGCCTCGGTGTCCGCCGGTGTCAGCGGCTGGGCCCGCGGGTCGAGCGTCAGCTCTCCGTTCACGCGAAACAGCGGCGCCGACTCGGCCTTCACGTGCAGGTCGGAGCCTTCTTTGCTGACGAGCTCGCGCAGCGCGCCGTCGATATCGAACATGCGATCTCATCGGCAGCGCCAAGCGGCCGCTTGAATGGCATCGCCGGCATATGGACGGGGCCGCCCCTGACGAGCGGATCGGGTTGCCTGACCAGGACGCACCCCTTCGGGGCACGGGCGAGCGAGGACGCCGTCAGGCGGGCCGCGCCGCCGTCAGGCGACGTCGCGGAGCTTCTGCGCCTCGGCGAGGCTCTGAAGCTTCTTCAGCGACTGGTTCTCGATCTGGCGGATGCGCTCGCGGGTGACGTTGAAGGTGCGCCCTACCTCGTCGAGCGTGCGCGGGTGCTCGCCGCCGAGGCCATATCGCAGCTCGAGCACTCGCCTTTCGCGATAGGAGAGATTCTCCAGCGCCTCCCGTAGAGCCTCCTTCGTGAGGATCTCCGCCGCCCGCTCGTAGGGGGACTCGGCGCGCTCGTCGGCGATGAACTGGCCAAACTCGGACTCCTCCTCGTCGCCGACCGGCTTCTCCAGCGACACCGGCGCCTGGGCGGAGCGCTTGATCGAGTCGACCTCCTCGGGGTCGATGCCTGTCACCTCGGCGATCTCGTCCGCCGTCGGCTCGCGCCCGAGCTCGGTGACGAGCTTTCGCTCGGCACGGCCGATCTTGTTCAGCTTCTCGACAACGTGCACCGGGATGCGGATCGTCCGCGCCTTGTCGGCCAGCGCCCGCGCGATCGCCTGGCGGATCCACCAGGTCGCGTACGTGGAGAACTTGAAGCCCTTCCGGTAGTCGAACTTCTCGGCGGCACGCACGAGTCCGAGCGTTCCCTCCTGGATCAGGTCGAGGAACGGCAGCCCCTGGTTGCGGTAGTTCTTCGCGATCGACACGACGAGGCGCAGGTTGGACTCGACCATCTTCTGCTTCGCGTCGAGATCACCGCGCTCGATCCGCTTGGCCAGGTCCACCTCCTCCTGGGCCGTGAGCAGCCGCACCTTGCCGATGTCCTTGAGGAACAGCTGCAGCGAGTCGGTGGTCATGTCCGGCTTGAGGTCCAGCGCGGTTTTGGCTTTGCGCCGGCCGCGCTTGTCGGGTGCGCGCTCGACCTGCGAGGAGGGTGCGATCGCCGGATCGATGTCCTCGACGAGCTCTATCTCCGCCTTCTCGAGGAAGCCGTGCAGCTCTTCGACATCCGACTCGTCCAGGTCCAGCTCGGACATCGCCTTGGTTATCTCTGCGTACGAGAGGACTCCCACCTGGAGGCCCCTGGCGAGCAGCCCCTTGACCTCATCCAGCTCCTGAAGCTCGACTACTGACATCTGATTCCGTTTCTTTCCGTCGATCGACAACCCGGTGGGAGACCGATGGTGGGACCCGCCGGATTCTTGGCTGTGACAGTTCCTGCCGGACATACGGCCGAAGCCCGCCCGACGTTACGACTCAACGTAAGTTTCTCGGCTCACATGCTAACGCGTCGCCTCTGGGATCGCCCCCTGTTTTGGAGATCTTCTTGCAACGACCGCTTAAGGCATGATGTGAGCGATGAACGACGGGATGGAGAGGCCGACGGGACCCAACTCCGACGGAGAGGGCTCCGGCGTCCTCGGCAACCTTCCCCGCACGCGTCCGCAGCGGGCGACCCCTCGCCGGGCCGCCGCCCGTCGCTCGGCCGGCGAGAAGAGCGGTGCCGCAAGCACGCCGGCCCGATCCGCCGACGGCGGCGGCAACGGCAACGGGGCGCGACGCTCGGCTTCGCCACCGGCGGCTGAGGTCTCCGCGGGCGCCGCCAGCGAGACGGGCACGGCGAGGAAGGCGGATGCGCGCGCCGACAAAGGCCAGCGAGGGTCGAGGAATCGGGCGGGCAAGCGCACAGCGGGTCCGGCGAGGCGCCAGCAGCGGTCGGCGACGAAGCTCGAGGCGGTGCCCGCCCAGGGCTATGAGACCGAGGACGATGCGGCGACGGGAGCGGTGCGACCGCCCGGCGGCGCCGAGCTGGTGCTGTCCGCCGCGGAGATCGTGGGCGAGCTGGCGAAGGCCGGGCTCTCGAGGAGCGAGCGGCTGATCAAAGACGTGCTCTCGCACCTGCCGCTTTCCTGAGAGCGCGCGCCGCCATCCGGCGCCGCAGGCGGCCGCCCGGATGTGTGCGCCGCGAGTCTGTATATAATCGCCGGCACGCCGAGCTTCCGTTGACCCAGGTCACGGGAGGCGGGGGACCCAAACGCGGATCGACGGTGATCCGCTGGGGCGAATCGGCCCGCAAGGGCCGTAGCGCCGCGCGAGAGCGCCGCGCGAGCCCGTCAGCTCACCCCGTAGGCGTCGACAAGATGCGATTCGATTTCAGCAAAAAGACGGCTTCGCTCGTCCTGATTGGCGCTTTGGTGTCGACGGGCGCCACGACGGCGGCCGACGCCTCCGCCGCCACCGGCGGCGCGAGCGCGCCCGGAACGAGCGCTCCCGCGCCACGCGCCAAGCGCGCGCGCAAGGTGCGCGCGAACGCGATCGCCACGTGGTTCGGGCCCGGCTTCTACGGACAGAAGACCGCCTGTGGACAGACGCTCACCCCGTCGGTGATCGGCGTCGCGCACCGCACGCTTCCGTGCGGCACGCTCGTGAAGGTGAGCTACAACGGCCGCACCCTGACGATCCCGGTCCTCGACCGCGGGCCCTACAGCCACATCGGCGCCGAATGGGATCTCACGGCCGGAGCCGCGCAGGCCCTCGGCATCAGCGAAACGGTCCGCATCGGCACCCGCGTCGTCGGCAGCACCGCCAACGCGCCGACGCTGGGACTGCCCGCCGCGCCCGCCGTGAGCCCCCTAACGGGCGGGGCCGTCTCCGGCTGATCCGTCGGCGCGCGCTGCGTACAGCGCGACGTCGGCGTGCGCCGCGAGCGCGGCGGCCTGCACCCCATCGCCCGGGCACACGGCGGTCCCGACCGCGATCTCCACGGGCTGTCCTCGATGGCTCACCGATCGCCTGACGGCGTGCGCGATCTGCTCGGTGAGCGCCACGGTGCGCGGCGCATCGATGCCGGGGGCCAGCAGCCAGAACCTCCCGGGCGCCTCACGCGTGAGGGACGCGCCGGCTCGTTCCGAGAGCCCCCACAGCTCCGATTCGAGGGTGCGCTGCACCTGTCCGGCGACCCGCAGCACCTCCTCGGGCGGCTCGCCGCGGGCCAGGCGCTCGGCGTCCATCAGCTCGATCAGCAGGACCGCGAACGGGCGACCGTCGAGTGCGAAGCGCTCGAGCTCCCGTCCGATCGAGCGGATCCAGGCGGCGGGTCCCTCCTCGGTGCGTTCATCGCGGATCTGGATCTCCGCCTGGGTGCTCGGCGGCGAGGCGATGGGCGCGCCGCTGTCGGTGCCCGATCGCCCGTGCGGCGGCGCCGTCGAGGCCTGCGGGGGCGCCACGTATGCGGACGGCGGCTCGCGGCGCGACGGCGGCTCGTCGGTCGGCGACGGCGCGCTCCAAGTTGCCGTGGAGCCGTCAGCGGCGTCGGTCTCCCGCGACGTCCGTGCCCCGCGCGCCACGACCGTCGCTCGCGTGCTCGCGGCGTGCTGGCGTTCGTCGATGATGACCACCTCGCCGTCGCCGCCGGGCCCGACCGGAGCCACCGGATCGCCGCGCGGCGCGGGAGCCCGGTGCGTCCCCGCCGCGAGCACCTCGTCGTGGCCCCTGACCTGGGGTGGGCGCGCCCCGGCTGACGGGAGCGCGGCGGCGAGCGTCATCGCGCAGACGTACGCCAGGCGATCGGCGAGATCCGCAAGCAGGCGCGCGTCAGCGCGGTCGAGGACCGGCCGGCGCAGCTCTCCGAGCAGCGCCTCCCAGAGCACGCCGCGCAGCGCCTCCACGGCCCCCACGACCGACGGTACGTCGCCGGCCCCGGCGAGACTCGCGAGCCGCTCGGCGAGTGGGGACTGCTCGCGCCCGCCGTCGCCGGTGGTCTGCGTCAGCAGCTCGAGCTCGGCGTCGGACTCGAGCGCCCGTAGCACCTGTGCGCACAGGCGCGGCCCATCGCGCGCGAGATCCTCGAGGGGAATCCCGGCGATCGCATTCGGCGGGCGGGCCACGATCAACGACACCGCCCAGGCCCTCGCCAGCTCCTCGCCGTCGTCGGTGAGCACGTCGAGCGGGAGATCGGCGACCGGCCGGGCGCGGGGAGCGTGATGGGAGCTCGAGTAGCCCACACACCTTGAATATCAGTAACCGGGGACGTGATCGACTTCGCCGTGCGGCGCACGGGTAGCCTGAGGCCCTGTGCGAGCGCCGGAGCCCAGATGACCGCGCTGTGGATCGCCGTCGTGGCGGTTGCGGTCGCGGGGGGGCTGGCGATCGTCAGGCGACGGCGGGCGAGCGAGGCCGGACGGTCGGTCGCGACGATCTCAAACCTCGAGGACTCGACGAGCGTCGACGGCGCGGGCGCGGTTCGCTCGCTGCAGACCGCCGATCTGGAGCTCGAGGAGCGGGCGCTGCGGGAGATCTGGACGCCCACGCACCTGGAGCGGCTGGCGCGAACGTACTGGAGGTTCCTGACGCGCGTGACGCTGGGTCTGATCAGGGTGCGATACAGCGAGCACGAGCGGTCGCTGGTGCTGATCACCTGGCCGCTGAAGCTGCTG
>Ga0210409_10001135_pt1 | contig 36487 bp, 26 predicted proteins | sample IncBWH17MmetaG_FD_161649 | JGI IMG/M metagenome (GOLD analysis project Ga0210409, IMG submission 161649) | Forest soil microbial communities from Barre Woods Harvard Forest LTER site, Petersham, Massachusetts, United States - Inc-BW-H-17-M | ecosystem: Environmental > Terrestrial > Soil >... | reverse complement strand
ATCCTAGTCTAAAGCCGTTGGGCGTGCGAGGCGTGAACGTGCACCGGCTGGCCTGGGTCAGGTGCCGACAAAGAAAATGGATGGCGAAAAAAATAAGCCGAGCATGAACGACCCGCGGAACACCGCGGTCGTTCTGATTTCACTGCGTGCTCCGTTCCCAACTGAGTGCGCCCTGCGATCCAGCGGATCATAGCCCCGACAGGCGCTCCGACTCTCGAGGTCGCGGTCAATGTTCCGCAGCGCCTGTGTTTCATGGCGGCAGCATTTTCATTGTCGACGGCTGCTGCTGAAATCTCGCCCGATGAAGTGCGGTGTGGTCCGCGCTGACACCGCAACAGCAGTCGCGATTCTCTCGCCTGGCAACCCGCTCCGGGAAAAGGCCAAGCCGGCGAGCAGGTGTTGGACGCCGACCTATCCCTGGCTCCCTAGCAGCCGGCCACAGCCGCGCCGCCGCAAGGCGCCGCCTCCGGACGTGCTAAGTGCCTGCCGGCCTTAAAGAAAGTGCCGTTTGACCGCAGCTTGGGTCGCCAGTAGAATGCGCGGCCTTTCGCCCTCACCCAATTCCTCCCAAATACCATGTACGCAGTCATCGCCACGGGCGGCAAACAATATCGCGTGACCAAGGACGGCGTGCTCAAGGTCGAGAAGCTCGACGCCGAGCCGGGCGCGACGGTTGAATTTGGGGAAGTGCTGCTGGTCGGTGAGGGCGCGGATGTCAAGATCGGCAAGCCCACCCTGAAGGGCGGCAAGGTGCTGGCGACGGTGGTGCGCCACGGCAGGGGCGCCAAGGTATCGATCGTGAAGTTCAAGCGCCGCGCGCATTACCTGCGCCAGAAGAATCACCGGCAGTTCTATACCGAGGTGAAGGTTACCGACATCAGCGCGGGCTGAAGTCTGGGCATCTTCAAAGATCCAGGATCACGAGTAAGTCATGGCTCATAAAAAGGCAGGCGGCAGTACCAAGAACGGCCGCGATTCACACTCCAAACGCCTGGGGGTGAAGCGCTACGGCGGCGAGCAGGTGCTGGCCGGCAACATTATCGTGCGTCAGCGCGGTACACCGGTGCGTGCCGGCGCGAACGTGGGTCTGGGCACTGACCACACGCTGTTTGCGAAGGTGACCGGCAAGGTACGGTTCGACAGGAAGGGCGCCGACCAGCGGCTGTACGTGAGCGTGCTGCCCGAAAAGGCTTAAGGACGCGCGTAGTCTTAAGCTGATTTCCCGCCAACCCCGGCCCTCTCGCGCCGGGGTTTTTGTTTGCGCTTACGCTAGAGTAAATCCCATGAAATTCGTCGACGAGGCGAAAGCCCGCGTCCAGGCCGGCAACGGCGGCCGGGGAAGCACCAGCTTCCGGCGCGAGAAGTTCGTGCCCTTCGGCGGTCCGGACGGCGGCGACGGCGGCCACGGCGGCAGCGTGTATCTGCGCGCCGCCTCCGGCATCAACACGCTCGCGGACTTTCGCATCGAGCGCACTTTCAGGGCGCAACACGGCGAGGGCGGCGGCGCCAACGATTGCACCGGGCGCGGCGGCGCGGACCTGTACGTGCCGGTGCCGATCGGCACGGTGGTGCGTGATGCGGATACCAACGAAGAGCTCGGCGACCTGACCCGCGATGGGGCGGAGCTGCTGGTGGCACGGGGCGGCAAGGGCGGCTGGGGCAACCAGCGCTTCAAGTCCAGCACCAATCGCTCACCGCGGCAGTTTGGCCCGGGGCTCCCCGGCGAGAAGCGCTCACTGGAGTTCGAGCTCAAGGTCATCGCGGATGTGGGGCTGCTCGGGCTGCCGAACGCGGGTAAGTCCACGCTCATCCGCGCCGTGTCCGCGGCGCGGCCCAAAGTCGCGGACTACCCGTTCACGACGCTCTACCCGAACTTAGGGGTGGTGGCGGTGGGGCAGCATCGCAGCTTCGTCATGGCGGATATCCCCGGCCTCATCGAGGGGGCAGCCGAAGGAGCGGGGCTCGGCATCCGGTTCCTGAAGCACCTGCAGCGCACGCGGGTGCTCCTGCACCTGGTGGACATCGCGCCGCTGGATCCGGATGCGGACCCGGTGCGCGACGCCCGTGCGATCGTCGCGGAGCTGAAGAAGTTCAACAGGGAGCTGGCCGCGAAGCCGCGCTGGCTGGTGCTGAACAAGCGCGACCTGCTGCCGCCCGCGCAAGCCGAGAAGCGCGCGCGCGCCATCGTGCGGGCCCTGCGCTACCGCGGGCCGCACTTTCTCATCTCAGGAGCAACGGGTGAGGGGACGAAGGCGCTGTGCGGCGCGCTCATGACGGCCCTGGAAGAACACGACCGTACGGCACGCGAGCGCGCCTCAGGTCCGACGGCTGCTGATGCCGCGCTGCCGGACGAGTCCTAGCCTTACTGCATCGCGCGGATGCGGGCCGCGAGGCGGCTCTTGTGCCGCGCGGCCTTATTGCGATGGATGATCTGCTTGCCGGCCAGGGAGTCGATGATCGGGACCGCCTTCTGGTAGCCGGTCTTGGCCGCTTCCTTGTTGCCGCCGCTGATGGCGGCGGTCACGTTGCGTACTGCCGTGCGCATGCGCGAGCGCAGTGCGACGTTGCGCGCGCGGTGCTTCTCGGCCTGGCGGGCGGCTTTCTCGGCGGACTTGGTATTGGCCACGAAATCTCCGTATCTGCGTATCTGAAAGCGTCCCCGGTTCGCGGGGCCGGGTAGTCTGCGTATCGATCCTGGGCTTGTCAACGCGCCCGCGCATCCTTGCGCGCGGCGCGCGCCTGGGCATTCACCTAAACTGGGCCATGGCCCTCGCGCACGCCGCGCGGTTACAACCCGGTCTTTTCGGATCAATGACTTAGGCATTATTCAGTGGAGCTGATTCGCGGAATCCACGCTGCCCCGGCATGCGCCGGCGGGAGCGTCGTGACCATAGGCACCTTCGACGGGGTGCACCTTGGTCACCAGGCGCTCATCGCGCGCCTCACCGCTCACGCGGCGCGCCTGGCGCTGCCGGCGGTACTGCTCACGTTCGAGCCCATGCCGCGGGAGTATTTCGCACCTGACGCTCCGCCGGCGCGGTTGACGACGCTGCGCGAGCGCCTGGCGGTCCTCGCGGACCTGGGCGTGACCTACACCTGGCTGCTGCGCTTCGGTGAGGGTTTGCGTAACCTGTCGGCGGACGGCTTTGCGGAATTCCTGGCGCGGGACCTGCGAGCGCGGCTGATCGTGGTGGGACACGATTTTCGCTTCGGCAAGAACGGCGCAGCTTCGGCGCCCATGCTCGCAGCGGCGGGCAGGCGCCTGGGGTTTGAGGTCGAGGTGCTGGCGCCGGTGACGCAGGGCGGAGAGCGCATTAGTAGTAGTGCGGTGCGCGCGGCGCTGCTGCGCGCGGACTTCGCCGCCGCACAGCGGCTGCTGGGCAGGCCCTATTCGATGCGCGGCCGCGTGATGCCTGGAACGCGCCTGGGACGGGAGCTGGGATTCCCGACGGCCAATCTGCCGCTCAAGCGCCGGCGGGCGCCGCTCGCCGGGATTTTTGCGGTGCGCGTGCATGGCGCCGGCGAGGGCGCGCTGCCGGGGGTGGCGAGCCTCGGCACGCGGCCCACCGTAGGCGGCACCGAGGCGCTGCTGGAAGCGCACGTGTTTGATTTCAACGCCGACCTGTACGGTCGCGAGATCGAAGTGCAGTTCGCGGCGAAGATTCGCGACGAGGAGTGTTTTGCGACGCTGGCGGCGCTCACGGCGCAGATGCACCGGGATGCGCAAGAGGCACGCCGCATCCTCGGCGCCTGAAGAAGTAGCGCGGACCTGATTGAATCGACATGAGTGACTACAAGCACACCATCAACCTGCCGCAGACCGACTTTCCCATGAAGGCGGACCTCGCCCAGCGCGAGCCGGCGATGGTGCGTGCCTGGCAAGAGCGCGGCACCTACGCGAAGCTGCGGGAAATCGCGCGCGGGCGGCCGCGGTTCGTGCTGCACGATGGGCCGCCGTACGCGAATGGCGTCATCCACATCGGCCACGCGGTCAACAAGGTCCTCAAGGACATCGTCGTCAAGTCGCGTTCGCTCGACGGCTTTGATGCACCGTACATCCCGGGCTGGGATTGCCACGGCCTGCCGATCGAGCTGCAGGTTGAGAAGAAACACGGGCGGCCGGGCGGCAAGCTCGACGCCGCGGCGTTTCGCGCCGCGTGCCGCGCTTACGCGCAGGAGCAGATCGGGCTGCAGCGTACGGACTTTCAGCGCCTCGGGGTGTTGGGCGACTGGGAGCACCCGTATCTCACCATGGCGCCGCGCTACGAGGCGCAGCAACTGCGCGCTTTCGGCCGCATCCTTGGCAATGGGCATGTGTACAAGGGCGTGAAGCCCGTGCACTGGTGCCTCGACTGCCGCTCGGCGCTCGCGGAAGCGGAAGTCGAGTACGAGGAGAAGACCTCACCCGCCATCGATGTCGCTTTTGGCGTGGCGGATCTTGCCGACCTCGCCACCCGCCTGGGTGTTGCTCCCGGGCAGCTGGGGGCGGCACCGGTGGATGTGGTCATCTGGACCACGACGCCGTGGACGCTGCCGGCGAACCAGGCGGTGGCGCTGCGCGCGGAGTTCAGCTACCTATTGCTCGAGATAGAGCAGCGCGGCGAACGGCGCCGGCTGATTCTGGCGAAGGATCTCGTCTTGCCGTGTCTGGCGCGATTCGGCGCGACGCAAACCGCACTGCTGGCGACGCCGTTCGACGGTCGCGCGCTCGAGGGCCTGAAACTCAAGCACCCGCTTGACGCACGGCAGGTACCGGTGATTCTCGGCGAACACGTGACGCTCGAGGCCGGCACGGGCGCGGTACACACCGCGCCGGGTCACGGCCAGGAGGACTTCGCCGTCGCTCAGCTCTATGGGTTGCCGGTGACGAATCCGGTCGGCAACGACGGGCGCTTTCTGAGCGGCACACCGCTGGTCGCGGGACTGAAAGTGGACGAGGCCAACCCCGTCATCATCGCGGCGCTGAGCGCAGGCGGGCGGCTGCTGCACCAGGAGGCCTTCCGCCACAGTTACCCGCACTGCTGGCGTCACAAGACTCCGGTCATCTTCCGCGCCACGCCGCAGTGGTTCATCGGCATGGACCGCAAGGGCCTGCGCGAGCACACCTTGCGCGACATCAAGGGCGTGCAATGGACGCCCGCGTGGGGCGAGCAGCGCATCACCGGCATGATCGCCGGGCGTCCGGACTGGTGTATCTCGCGCCAGCGCACCTGGGGCGTGCCGATTCCGCTGTTCGTGCACAAGCACAGCGGCGAATTGCATCCGCGCACGGGCGAGCTCATCGAGGCAGTCGCCACGCGCGTGGCGGCGGGCGGAATTGACGCCTGGTTTGCGCTCGAGCCGCGCGAGCTCCTCGGTGAGGAGGCGGAAAACTACGACAAGGTCGCGGACGTCATGGACGTGTGGGCCGATTCGGGCATGTCCTTTGAATGCGTGGGCGCCGAGCGGCCCGAGGTGGCCGCGCCCGTGGAGCTGTACCTGGAGGGCTCGGACCAGCATCGCGGCTGGTTTCACAGTTCGCTGCTCTTGTCCGAGGCGCTCTACGAGCGCGCGCCGTACCGCGGCGTGCTGACCCACGGGTTTGCGGTGGATGAGAAGGGTCGCAAGATGTCCAAGTCCTTGGGCAACGTCGTGGCCCCGCAGAAGGTCATGAACAGCCTGGGGGCGGACGTGCTGCGGCTGTGGGTCTCGGCAACCGACTACGCCAACGAGATGAGCGTGTCGGAGGAGATCCTGAAGCGCATGGCGGACTCCTACCGCCGCATGCGCAACACGCTGCGCTTTCTGCTCGGCAACCTGCATGGCTTTGATCCGGCGCGCGACGCGCTGCCGGTAAGTTCGCTGCTGGCGCTCGATCGCTGGGCGCTCGCGCGCACCGCGGCGCTGCAGGCGGAAGTACTCGAGGCCTATCGACAGTACACCTTCCATCTCATCTATCAGAAGGTTCACAACTTCTGCAGCGTCGACCTGGGCGGCTTCTACCTCGATGTCATCAAGGACCGCCTGTACACAACGCCCGCTACGGGGAGCGCGCGCCGTTCGGCGCAGACCGCGATGTTCCATATTGCGCAGAGCATGGTGCGCTGGCTGGCGCCCATCCTGTCGTTCACCGCCGAGGAACTGTGGCGCTATCTTCCCGGCGGGCAGCGCGAGTCGGTGTTCCACGAGACCTGGCACGCGATTCCCGCGGTCACTCCTGACACCATCGACTGGCAGGCGCTCATCCTGCTGCGCAGTGACGTGACGCGCGAACTGGAGAAGCTGCGCGATGCGGGCGCCATCGGTGCGCCGCTGGATGCGCGCGTGGACGTGTACTGCGGCCCGGGGGAGTTCGCGCGCTTCGCCGCTTTGGGCGCGGAGCTGCGCTTTCTCTTCATCACCTCGCACGCGCACGTGCACGAGGCCGCCAGCCCCCCGCCGGGAGCGGCTGCGGCAGCCAACACCGGCAGCGCTGCGGTGTGGATCGCCGCCCGGCCTGCGACCGAGCCGAAGTGCGTGCGCTGCTGGCACCACCGAGCCGATGTGGGCGCGCTCCCGGCGCACCCGCTGCTGTGCGGGCGTTGCATCGGCAATATCGAGGGACCCGGGGAGCAAAGGAAATATGTATGAGTAACGCAAGCACGAGCGGCTGGCGCTGGCTGCCCCTGAGTGCCGGGGTGATCGTCGCCGACCAGCTCGTCAAGGCGTGGGTCGTGCACCACTTCGCGCTCTTTGAGCGCGTGCACGTACTGCCGGTGCTGGACATTATTCTTACTTACAACCGCGGCGCCGCCTTCAGCTTCCTGTCGGACGCCTCCGGCTGGCAGCGCTGGCTGTTCGTGATCCTGGCGCTGGCGGTGAGCCTGACGCTCATTGTCTGGATGGGGCGCCTGCGCGCGCGCCTGCAGCCGCTACTGGCCTGCGGGCTCTCGCTAATCGTCGGCGGCGCACTCGGCAACATGATTGATCGCATTGTCGGCGGGCGGGTGGTGGACTTCATCCACGTGCACTGGCGGCAGCACTACTTCCCGGCGTTCAATATCGCCGACTCCGCCATCACGGTGGGCGCGGTGATTCTGCTCCTCGACGCCTGGGCGCAAACCCGCGCCGCGCGTTCGCCTCCGGTGCGTGCCTGATGCAAGTGCTGCTCGCCAATCCGCGCGGCTTTTGCGCCGGAGTTGACCGCGCGATCGACATCGTCGAGCGGGCGATCGAGCTGTTTGGCCCGCCGATCTACGTGCGCCACGAGGTGGTGCACAACCGCCACGTGGTGGAGCGGCTGCGGGCGCTCGGCGCGGTATTCGTGGATGAACTGCACGAGGTGCCCGCCGGCGGCACGGTGATATTTTCCGCGCACGGCGTGTCGAACGCGGTGGAGGAGGAGGCGAAGAGCCGCGCGCTCACCGTCTTCAACGCCACCTGCCCGCTGGTGACCAAGGTGCACATGGAGGTGCAGCGCTACGCGCGCGAGGGGCGCGACGTCATCCTCATCGGGCACGCAGGTCACCCGGAGGTCGAAGGCACCATGGGACGCTTCGACGCCAGCTTCGGCGGGCGCATCCACCTGGTTGAGTCCATCGCCGACGTGGACAATCTTGGGGTGCGCGATCCGGCGAGCCTCGCCTTCGTGACCCAGACCACACTGTCGGTGGATGACACGGCGGAAGTGGTGGCGGCGCTGCGGGTGCGGTTCCCGGAGCTCGCGACGCCGCGGCGCGAGGACATCTGTTACGCGACCCAGAATCGCCAGGACGCGGTGAAAAAGCTGCTCGGGCAGTGCGACGTCCTGCTGGTCGTCGGATCGCGCACCAGCTCCAATTCCAACCGGCTGCGCGAGCTTGCCGATCGCGCCGGGGTGCCGGGTTACCTGATCGATGGGCCCGAGGATCTGCGCGCCGAGTGGTTCCTCGGCCGGCACGCCGTGGGTGTCACGGCGGGCGCCTCGGCACCGGAGCTGCTGGTGCAGCAGGTGGTTGATCGGCTCGTCAGCTGGGGCGGGCAACGGCCCCTGGAAGTGGTCGGACGCGAGGAGCGGGTGTTCTTCACCCTGCCGCGGGAGCTGCGGCGCGCCGACAAGGACGAGCCGGGCGGGGTACCCCCGCACGGCTGAGCGTTCCGCATGAAACCGTGACGGTCCCCCCAGACACCTACGGGCGGACCAGTACCAATTCACGGGGACCTATTTATGCGCGCGAGCGAAACTTACCGGCGGTTCTCATTCATCACGCGGCTCTGGGCGGGCAGTGCCTTCATGGCGCTCGTGCTCACGGCCTGCGGCGGCGGCGGCTACGGCGGCGGCGGTGGCGGCGGCGGGGGTGGCGGCCTGTGCGGCGGCGCGTACGTCATGTGCCCGCTACCGATGGTTAACCTCACCGCGCCGGCGGCCGCAGCGACCGTGAGCGGCACCGTGGCGCTCACGGCGACCGCGTCGGGGTCGACAACCTACAGCATTACGATCACCCGGGTGGATTTCTACGTCAATGGCACGCTGGTGGGCACGGCGACCACGTCCCCCTACACGGTCAACTGGGACAGCACTACCGTGGCCGACGGCAGCTACTCCGTGACCGCCAAGGCCACCGACAGCAGGAATGACACGGCGACCACCGGGGCGACCATGATCACCGTGAAGAACCATGCGGCCGCGAGCGTACCCATGACGCCGGCGCAGATGTTCCCCGCGCCGCGATCCAGCGCCTCGGGAATGGCGAGTCTCAAGGTGAATATGGAGACCGGCGCAGTTCGCGGCACGGTCCAGCTGAGCGGCATCAACGCGACCGCCGTCAGTATCAACGAAGGCTTCGCAGGCTCGGGCGGGTCCGCCGTGATCCATCTCACGCCCGCCGCCGGGGCGGGTGCCTTTGAGGTGCCGGCCGGCGCGCTGCTGACGCCGGAGCAGGTGAGTGCGTTCACACAGGGCAAGCTCTACGTGATCGCGAGCTCCGCACGCAATCCGCGCGGCGAGGTTCGCGGCCAGATTGCGCCGCAGAACGTCATCGTGAGCTTCTCCGACATGGCGGTCACGCCGGACGCGGCCAGCCTCGGCATCACGGCCTCGGGAGTTGCCGCGACGACGGTTGATACGAGCGCCAGCACCCTGACGATTCATGTCAATTCCACCGGCGTGGACGATGCGCAGGCGGCGCAGGCGAGCGGCGGCGCGAAGGCGGCCGCATTGGCCAAGGACAGCGTCAACATGGGTCACTGGTCGACGGAGCTCGCCGCCATCAGCGCGGCAGACCTCGCCAGCGTCAAGGCCGGCAAGTGGCAGGTGAGTGTCGCAACGCCCGCTCTCGAGAAGGGCGCGATCCACGGCCAGATCAGCGCCGGCAAGACCGACTGAGCGGGCGCAGTCACTGACGTCTCGTCTCCCTAAGACCGGCCCGCGCAAGGATGCGCGGGTCGGTGTCTGTTTGCGCGGCAGTTGGCTGTTGGGGTGCTAGGACCGCGAGCGGCCCTGGTAGAGGGATTTCTTGAGCCTCCAGCGCTTGTACGACCACGGCCAGTCCGGCGGCGCGGCGCGTATCTGCTCCTCCACCAGGCGGGCATAGCGCTCGGTGAGGGTGCCCGCGGGCAGCGACTCGCCGCCGTCTGCCAGAGGGTGGAAATGCATTTCGTAGCGACCGCGGGCGAGGCGGCGCATGCGGATGAAGAACACCGGGAAGCGGGTGACCCGCGTGATTTCCTCCGGCCCCAGGTAGAAAGCGGTGTCGCGGTTCAGAAAACGCGTCCAGTGTTTGGTTTCGCTGTTGGTGGGTTCCTGATCCGCGACCATGGCGATGGCGCGCACGACGTCGCGCCGCCTGATGATGTCTGCCAGCAGATCTTTCGCCGGCACCAGCCGGCTGCCGAAGCGGGTGCGGAGCTTTTTCATTGCGCGCTCGGCCCAGCTGTCCACCAGCGGCTTGTAGGCGGCGTCCAGCGGATAGCCCAGCCGCAAGGACAGTGCCAGCAGCATCCACTCCCAGTTGCACTGGTGCGCCGCCACCAGCAGCACCGGCTGGCCGTCCTTGAGGTGCGCGAGCGGCAGCTCGAGATCGCGGATCTCGACCCGCTGCAGGAACTCTCCCGGGGTCATGGTCGCGGACTTGATGATTTCCACGAACATCTGCGCGAACCCAAGGTAGTAGTCGTGCATGACAGCGCGCAGGCGCGCTTCGTCGAACTCAGGAAAGGCGCGCGTGAGGTTCTCGCGCACGACGCGCTCGCGGTAGGGAAACACGCGCCACGCCAGCCAGGTGGCAAAGCCCGCGCAGGCGTACAGCACGCCGAAAGGAATGCGTGAGATGAGCCGCACCCACCACGCCGAGCGTGGCCCGGGAGCGTCGTCGGTGGACGCGGGTGCGGCGTCGGATTCGGGCGCTGGCTTGGTCGTCGTCGCGCGCCTTTAGCTGGTCGCGTGGGATTGCTTGCCGGATGCAGCTGGAGACGGCTGCGGGACCAGCACGCGTCCGAACCTCGGCGCGAGCCAGCGTTCGACGTCGTCGATCAGCGTGAAGGCCGCCGGCACGATGACCAGCGTAAGCGCTGTGGAGGTAATGAGTCCACCGATGATGGCCACCGCCATGGGGGCACGGAATTCGGTGTCGCCTCCCAATCCTAAGGCCACCGGCAGCATGCCGGCCACCATGGCGACCGTCGTCATGACGATCGGACGCGCGCGCTTGTGGCCGGCTTCGCGGATCGCCGTCAGCCGGTCCTTGCCCGCACGCATCTCCTCGATGGCGAAGTCCACGAGCAGGATCGAGTTCTTTGCCACGATCCCCATCAGCATGAGGAAGCCGATCGCGACCGAGAGCCCCAGTGAGTAGCCGGTGATGTACACCGCGAACACCGCACCGCCGATCGACAGGGGTAGCGAGGACAGGATCGTGAGCGGCTGCAGCACGCGCGCGAACAGCAGCACCAGCACCGCGAACACCATCAGCACGCCGGTCGCCATGGCGAGCATGAAGTTGGTGAACAGCTCGTTCATCCAGCGGGCCGAGCCCACGTCGACGAGGCGCACGCCCTGCGGCAGGTGCTTGAGCGTCGGCAGGTCGTGAATCTTCGACATGGCGGGCCCGAGCTCGACGTTGTTGAGAGCGGCTTCGATGGAAATGCGCCGGCTCTGGTTGTAGCGGCGCACGCGCGTCGGACCCTGGCCGAAGCTGATGTCGGCGACCGCCTTCAGGGGCACCGCGCCACCGGCGGCCGTCGGCACCGGCAGGTTCTCGAGCGTCGCCAGATCCTTGCGGCTGTCCTCGGTGAGGCTGACGCGGATCGGCACCTGGCGGTCGGCGAGGGAGAACTTGGCGCTGTTTTGGTCCAGGTCGCCCAGGGTCGCGATGCGGATCGTCTCGCTGATGCTCTCCACCGTTACGCCGAGCTGCGAGGCGAGATCCAGGTGCGGCTTCACCAGGATCTCCGGGCGCGGCATGTCATTGTTAATGCGCGCATCGCGGAGTATCGGCAGCTTCTGCATCTCGGCCACCACCTGGCGCGCGGTGTGATCGGTGAGCACCGGATCATCCCCGGTGATGTAGATGCCGATGTCGCGGCCGTCGCCGCCGCCGCGCTGGAAGTGGATCTGCGCGTCCGGGATGGCCTTCAGGTCTTTGATGACCCGGTCCTCCCACTCACGTTGCGAGACTTTGCGCTGGTCACGGGGCACGAGGGAGATGTCAAGTTCGCCGCTGCGCACGCCGTCGTCGCTTTGGCCGATGGCCTCGACCACATTGGTGACTTCGGGCTGGCGCGCGAGTATGCGGTAGGCGGCGGCGGAGACCGCCGTCGTGTCTTGCAGGCGCACGCCCGGGGGCAGCTCGATCATGAGCGTTGAGGCGCCGATATCGTCTTCCGGGACGAAGGACTTGGGGATGAGCCACAGCCCCGTGACGGACACGGCGAAGAACACGCCACCCGCGAGCACCGTTTTCCAGCGGTGCTTCGCGCACCAGGTGACCGTGCGCAGGTACCAGGCCATGATCGGGCCGTCGGTGTGCGCGGCGATGTGGTTGGACTTGAGGGTGTAGGCGGCGATCACCGGCGTGAGGAGACGGGCGACCAGCAGCGAGAAGAACACCGCCGAGGCCACCGTGAGGCCGAACTGGGTGAAGTATTGCCCGGTGAACCCGCCCATGAAGCTCACCGGCAGGAACACGGCGATGATGGTCGCGGACGTGGCGACCACCGCCAGGCCAATCTGGTCGGCCGCGTCGAGCGCGGCCTGGTAGCCGCTCTTGCCCATGCGAATGTGACGCACAATGTTCTCGATCTCCACGATCGCATCGTCCACCAGCACACCCGCCACCAGTGACAGCGCCAGGAGGCTGATGGAATTGAGCGTAAAGCCCATCCATTGCATGAAGGCGAAGGTCGGGATGGCAGACAGTGGAATGGCGAGTGCCGAGATCAGCGTCGCCCGCACGTCGCGCAGGAACAGATACACCACCAGCACCGCCAGCGCTGCGCCTTCCAGCAGCGCACTGATGGAGGATTCGTAAGTGTCCTTGGTGTAGGTCACGGTGGTGAACACCTGCGTGAGCTTCACCTGCGGGTTCTCGGCGCTGACCTTGGCGAGCTCCGCATGCAGCTCGTTGTAAACGCTCACGTCCGAGAAGCCCTTGGCTTTCTTTACCCCGAAAGTGGTCGCGGGGCGGCCGTTCAGGCGTGCCACCGAGCGGATCTCCCCGACGCTGTCGATGACGTTGGCAAGGTCGGAGAGGCGCGCGAAGCGGCCGCCGGAAAGTGCGATCTGTGTATCGCCGAGCGCCGCCGCGGTGCGCGCGCCGCCGAGCACGCGGATTGCCTGCTCGCCGCCGCCCACCTGCGCTCGCCCCCCGGCCGGATCGAGATTAAGCGTACGCAGCTGGTCGTTGACCGCGGCGGCGGTAATGCCGAGCGCCTGCATGCGCGCCGGGTCCAGTTCCACGCGGATTTCGCGGTTGACGCCGCCGCCACGGTTCACCTGCGCGACCCCGGGGATGGTCAGGAGGCGCTTGGTGATGGTGTTGTCGACGAACCAGGACAGTTCCTCCTGGTTGAGCGAGCTGGAGCTGACGGCGTAATAGACGATGGAGTTGCCGTCGGCGTCGATGCGCTGCACGACCGGCTCCTGGATGCCCTGCGGCAGGTTCACCCGCACCTTGGCCATCGCGTCGCGCACGTCGGCGACCGCGCGGTCAATCGGCGTGCCGATGTTGAATTCGATGAAAACGTTCGCCTGTCCCTCGGTCGCCCAGGAGGTGATGGAGCTGATGTTGCCGATGCTCGCGACTGCGCCCTCGACCTTCTGCAGCACCTGGGTCTCGAGTTCCTGCGGCGCCGCGCCCGGCTGGCCGACGGCGACGATCACCCCGGGGAAAGAGACGTCCGGATTGAGCGTGACGGGCAGGCGCACGAAGGAGACCACGCCCATGAACAGCAGCACCACGAACAGCACCACCGGCGGCAAGGGATGCCGGATGGCCCACGCAGAGATGTTGCGCATCAGTGTGACTCCCCGCGCACTCCTGCGGTCGCGGCGGCGCTCGCAACCTGCACCGGCTCGCCATCGCGCAGGAACCCGCCCGCCGTCGTGACGACGCGCTCGGTGCCGGTGAGGCCTGAACCGATGACAATGCCGTCGGCACCCGTATCCACGACGCGTACCGCGCGCCGTTCGGCCTTGCCCTGGCCGTTGACAATGAAGACGTAGCTGCCGGCGGTGTCCGCCAGCACGGCGGTCTGCGGCACCACGGGCCGCTGCGCCTTGCCGATGGTCACCGCGCCGCGCGCGAAAGCGCCGGGCCGCAGCGCCGGATCCGGTGTGAGGGCGATGCGAATCTCCCCTAAGCGAGTCTGGGGGTCGATGATCGCGCCCAGCAGGCGCACGTGGCCGGAGAAGGCGCGCGGCAGACCGGTCAGATACACCGTGGCCGCGTCCCCGACCGTCACCTGCGCGAGGTCCTGCTCGGCGAGCTGGCCGCGCATCTCGACCTCGCCGCCGCTGGCGACGCGAAACAATGCCTCGCCGCCGGGGTTGGCGATCTGGCCGACCTCGGCCTTGCGCGTCAGCACGACGCCGTCAATGGGCGCGGTGATGTGCGTGCGCCTCATACGCGCCTCGCTTTCGGCGAGCTGCGCCGCGGCCACCTTCACGTTGGCGGCATCGGTCACTGACGTCGCGCGGCGCTTCTCGATGTCCTCGGCGGACAAGGCGCCGGCGGCTGCCACACCCAGCGCGCGCTTGTACTCCGCCTGCGAGAGTTCCGCCTGCGCGCGCGCCAGCTCGAGGGAGGCCGCGAGACGATTGACCTGCGGGATCACCACCGCATCGTCCAGCTTCGCCAGGATCTGCCCGCGGCGCACGTGATCGCCGGCTTCGACATACACCGCCATGACGCGCCCCGTGTCGCCGTCGTTGCCGATGGGCATGTCGTAGCGGGCGGCGATGGCGCCGCTGAAGGTGACATTCGAGGTCACGGACTTCAGGCTCGGGACCATGACGCTGATCAGGGGCGCCGTCGTCTTGTCCGCGAGGGCGGTGAGGGCGGGCTTGGCGTGACGGCTGACCCACAGCGCGATCGCGACGGCGAGCACCACGGCGATGACGACGCCACGGATCAGCCACTTGCGCTGCGCGCCGCCTTGGTCCTCCGCGGTCAGGGATAGCGGGCCTCCCGGCGGATGCACCGCGTGCGGCTCGTGCGCGCGCTCAAAGGGTGGCCGGTCGCGGCCGATCCAGGTGACGCCGTCCTTCTGGGGCGCGTCAGATTCGGGGAGATGTTCCGGGTTCGTGCCCACGGGGAATTCCTTATAAAAGCCGCCCTGGCGGCCTGCATGGCCGCTGCCGGGGTTAGAACCGGCCGCCTCGTAAGAAGTTTAATCTTCCGTTGACGAAATGCGCGCCGGACGCGCTCAAGGGAGGCTCGCGGGCGACGGGCCGAACCACCCCAAACACAGCGCGCCGGCGGCGCACCGGCCGCCGCCTCACGCCGTGGCTCACTACCTCAAGCGGTCAGGAGATGGTGCCGGGAATAGGACTCGAACCTACGACCCGCGCATTACGAATGCGCTGCTCTACCAACTGAGCTATCCCGGCATGCGCCTTGCCGAAAGGCCGCGCATTCTACAGTTTTTTGCGCAGGCGGATCACGAGATCGATGCCCGCAACCTGCATCCCCGGGGGCGGGTCGGGCAGGCGGCTGAATTCAACCTCCGGCACCGGCACATCAATCAGAGCGCCGCTGCTCTCATCGTGAAAGTGGTAATGCGGCTGCACGTTCGAGTCGAACCAGGCCCGCGAGCCATCCACGGACAACTGCCGTATGAGCCCGCGCGCGGCAAAGAGGTTCAGCGTGTTGTAGACCGTGGCCTTGGAAATTCGTGCGCCCGCGGCACGCAGGCTCGCCAGGATCTGTTCGGCGGAGCGGTGCTGGGGCGCAGACAGCAGGACTCCTGCAATACGCACCCGCTGGGCGGTGGGGCGGATGCCACAGTCAGAGAGCTGGCGCTCGCAGCCCAGCGGGCCTGCTTCTCGGGCACTTAGCTCCATATCACATCATTATAGCCACGGAATGACAGGCGGCTGCGACTTTTGCCGCGCGCGGCCTTAAGCCTGCACCAGCTTGCTTTGCAGGTGCGAGGCGAGCTCGGCGATGGTCGGAAAGTCGAACAACTCTGTCAGATCCACCTTGCCGGGGTACTCGTGATCGATCCGCTCGTGGATCTCGATGAGCTTGAGCGAGCTCGCACCGACCTCGAACAGATTGTCATGGATGTCCACGCGCTTGCCCTCGAGCGCCGCATCGCAGATGGCCTTGAGCTTGTCCTCGATGGCGGTGCGGGTACCGGCCTCGGGTCCGCGCTGCGCGGCGCGCAGGCCGGCGAGTTCGTTACGCTGCGTCTCGAACTCGCCGTCGGCGTAGCTCTCCTCGAGCAGGTGGCGCTGGATCTTGCCGCTGGTGGTCTTGGGGATGCGTTTGACGGGCAGCACCTCCGCGACCTCGAGTCCGGTTTGTTCGTTGATGAGCCGCGCCACCTGGGTGGCCAGCGGCAGGAAGTCCGCCATGCTGCCGCGGTGCAGGACGAATACCACCAGCTGCTCGAGCGGTGCGCCGCGCGGGCGCACGCCCGCGGCGACCACCTTGCCGAGCTCGAGCCCCGGCGCGCGCTGTGAAATCGCCTCCAGATCGTGCGGGTAGTAGTTCTGGCCGTTGACGAAAATAATCTCCTTGGCGCGTCCCGAGATATACAACTCACCGCCGTGCATCAAACCCAAGTCCCCGGTGCGCAGCCAGCCGTCGGCGCTGAACGCTGCCGTATTCGCCGCCGGGTCCTCGTAGTAGCCGCGCGTGACGTTGTCGCCCGTGATGTGCACGTGGCCGATGTGCTCTGCCGGCAGCTCCCCATCGTCATCGCCGGCGATGCGCACCTGGCAGTAGGGGATCGCCTTGCCCTCGCAGATGAGCTGCACCGCGTTCGCATCGTTCGCCGCCACGAGCTCAACCGGGTCGCCGACCTTGAGGTGATGGCGGTTGAGCGTGATGGTGCGCAGGGGTGCGCCCACGGGCGGAAAACTTACCGCGAGCGAGGCTTCCGCGAGCCCGTACACCGGGTACATCGAGTGGCGTGCGAGTTTCGCCGGCTCGAGGCGCGTGAGGAACTCGGCGCACAACTCGACGGAGATGGGCTCAGCGCCGTTGAATATGAGGCGCACCGCGGACAGGTCCAGGCCCTCGACGGCGCGCTCGCCCAGGACCTTGAGGTAGTGCTTGTAGCCGAAGTTCGGCGAACACAGGATGGTGGCCCGCACCCGCGAGGCGAAGGTGAGCCACAGCAGCGGGCGGCGGATGAAGAGCTCCGTCGGCATCAGGTGCGTGTGCACCCGGTTAGCGAACATGATGAGGTGAAAGCCGATCAGGCCCATGTCATGGGTGAGCGGCATCCACGACAGGCTCACATCGTTGGCGTTGAATCCCGCCGCCGCGGTCGAGCCATAGCAGTTGGCCAGGATGTTGCCATGCGTGAGCACCACACCCTTGGGCTCACTGGTGGAGCCGGAGGAGAACTGGATGAAGGCGGTGTCATCTGCCGCCACACGTTGCACGGCGCCGGCGCGCGAAATGTCGTCCAGGTCATCGACGAGGAAGGCGCGCTGGCGCAGGCCCTCGAACACCTCCGGCTCGCCCACCTGCGCCGCAAAGGCGCCGATACGCTCAAGCGCGCGGCGCTCCGTGTAGATGAAGGGTTGACCCAAGCGCCGCGCAATGCGCAGCAGTTTATGGCGATGCTCGTCGCTGATGCCGAGCGCCACCGGGACCGGCACGATGCCGCCGAGGATCGCGGCCCAGAACGCATCGATGAACTGCTCGTTGTTGGCTAGGAACAGGATGAGCTTGTCACCGCGGCGTGCGCCGATGCGCTGCAGGTGGAAGAGGATCCCGAGCGCGCGTTCGTAGAGCTCACCGAATGACACATCGTGGGCGTCGTTCTCGCCTTCGAGGTAGGTAAGGGACCGGGCAAAGGCGCGGTTGTTTTCGATGACTTCCGTGAGGGTCGTGGCTTTGGACATCAGCGGGCTTCCAGCCTCATGTGCAGGGGATAGCGGGTACGCAGGTTGATCTGCGCCTCAAGTTCCAGCGGCCGGTCCGGGACATGCACCAGGCGATAACGGCGCGCCACCTTGTAAAGGTGCATGAGCATCTCGTACAACGCGAAGGTCTCGCCGATGCAATGCCTGGGCCCCGCCGCGAACGGCATGTAGGCAAAGCGCGGGCGCTGCGCTTCGTGTTCGGGCGCGAAGCGCTCGGGCACGAACGCTTCCGGCTCCGGCCAGAATTGCGGATGACGGTGCAAGAGGTACAGCGGCAGCAGCACATTGGTGCCCGCCGCGACCGGGTAGCCGCCGAGCACGTCGGCTTCGATGGTGCGCCGTGACAGGAGCCATCCGGGCGGGTACAGCCGCAGCGCCTCGTTGATGACCTGCTGGGTGTAGGTGAGCGCCTCCATCTGCTTCAGATCCGGGGCCGCAACGGCACCCGCGGCGTCGACTTCCGCGTGCAGGCGGCGTTCGCTGTGCGGGTGCTGCGAGAGCAGGTACCAGGTCCAGTTAAGGGCACTCGCGGTGGTCTCGTGTCCGGCGACGATGAGGGTCATGACCTCATCGATGAGCTCGCGCTCAGCCATCGGCGCGCCGCTGTCCTTGTCGCGCGCGCTCATGAGCATGGCGAGGTAGTCGAAGTGCTCGAGAGCTTCGGTGCGGCGCCGCGCGATGAGCTGCGCCACGAGCTTGGTGAGCGAGCGGAACTTGTAGGCAAACTGCAGATCGCGCGCCTGTTCCCTGGTGATGACCGCGAAGGGGTTGGCGCCCAACTGCTGCGTCAGGCGGTCAAGGTCAGAGCCGAATATCGAGCGCAGTACGATCTCCAGGGTGAGTTCGCTCATCTCGTCGGTGAGGTTCACCGGCTCACCGCGCGCGGCGTGCTCTTGCCAGCGCGCGAGGCAGCGGTCATTCGTCTGCGCGATAATCTGCGCGAAGCCGGTGATGACGCGGCGATGGAAGTACGGCTGCATCATGTAGCGCTGGCGCTTCCACAGCTCCCCTTCGCTCGTCATGATGCCCTTGCCGAGGAGGATTCTGACGCGGTCGAGGCCGATGCCCTTGATGTAGTTGCGGTGATTGGACACCAGCACCCGCTTGATGTCGTCCGGGTGATGGATGACATAGGTATAAGATTGCCGTGCGGGGACGAACACGCGATACGTGTCCCCGTGACGGGCAAACAACTCGATCATCCGCTCCAGGGAATCGTCCGTGGAGCCAACGTCGAACTGCTGTTCGGCCTCAGGAGGAGCGGTCTTCGCGGGTGCGGCGGCGGTCATGCAACTTGTTGAAAGCCAAACTTTAATCTTACCTCAGGCCGACCCTCGCAAGGAGCCGCTCGTGCCATGAGCGAAGCGCAGGACGGCGGGCTGCGCAACACGCTGTATCGCACCGCGACGCGCTGCGCGCTCGCCGCGCGCTGAAGATCGTGGCAGACGAGCTCACACAGGCCGCCGCCCGCGCACCACTCGTCATGCGCTGCGGGGCGTTTGGCGACATGGTGCTGCTCACCGTGCTGCTGGCGCAGCTGCGCGCGCGCTTCGGCACGCCCGTCGACGTCATCGCCTCCGGCCCGTGGTGCGAACCGCTCCTGGGCAGCCATCCGGCACTGGGGCGCCTCTTGCTGGTGCGCAGCCGCCGCACGCCGTACTGGTTGAGCCGCGATCAGCGAGCACTGGTGGCGGCGCTGCGCGCGCGCGGCGCCGGACCCACGTGGTTCTGCGACCGGGGCGAGGGACGCGCGCTGCTCGCGCGCGCGGGCATCCCGGATAGCTACGTGTGCGACTCGACCCAACACCCGTTTCTCAGCGGCGAGAATTTTGCGGATCGTTACCTGCGCCTGGGCGCCATGACGCCCGCCGCCTTCAGCGGGCTTTTGCCCGCCGCCGCGCCCGGGGCTGAGCGGGCCGCGCACCTGAGGGTGCCGCCAGGCGCTCGCGAGGAGCTCGACGCCTGGCTTGCCGGCCGCGCCATTGCCGCACCCTGGATGGTGTTTCACCCCGGCAGCAGGCACGTCGCCAGGCGCCGGCTGCGCGCACGCTCAGGAGCCGCCAAGTACTGGCCCGAGGAGCGCTGGGCCGAGGTTGTGCGCGCAGTGCGTGCCCATCTTCCGCAGCACGCGCTGGTATTTTCCGGGACGCACGCGGAAGCCTCGCTCAACCAGGAGATCATGCGACGCGCCGGCGTGACGAACGTGCACAACGCGGCCGGCGACCTGCCGATCACGCGCCTGCTCGCGCTGCTGGCGCGCGCCGCCAGCCTGATTGCCGTGGACACCGGACCCGCGCACGCGGCGGCGGCGCTCGGGTGCCCGACGGTTGCGCTCTTCGGACACATTGATCCCTGGTTGTATCGCCCCGGCGGTGCCACCACGCCCGCCGCGACCGTGACCGGCACGGTGGACGGGGAGCCCAGCATCCTCGGCATCGAGCCTGGCAAGGTGATCGAAGCCTGGCTGGCGCTGACCCGAGGGCGCTAGAGATTTTGTCAAATCAGGTAATGCGTGACTGAACAGAGTCTTAGCTTGTAATCCTGAATCGGTGTGCGAGAATCCGGTGTAACCACTTAAAAAATAGCGCCAGTCAATGTTCCTGTTCGTGACGGGAGATCACTTCAGGCACTGGACTATTGTTTACGCTAGGCCGCTCTAATGGGAGGTCACGGGTAAATGGCGACTCCGATACCGGATAAGCCCGAGGACTTCAGCGCGTCTGACATCCTCTCGGCCGACGCCTGGACCGGTCGCGCTCCGCGGCCCGTGGTCGGCATCGATGTCGTATGCACCAAGATCGCCGTTGACTTCCAGAACCTGCGGCGCGAGACCCTGGATGAATGCCTGCGACGCAATCTTGAACTCCTGCGCGACGCCACCGGTTCGGACTGCTCGTTCCTGGCCTCACTCAATCCCGATGACCTGAGCTTTTCCGACGTCCAGCTCTCGCGCAGCGCCTTCGCGCAGTGCCGCCCGGAAGGGCTGGCTGGATCGAACCTCGAGGCGCTGCCGTGGCTGAAGGGGCGCACCGAGCACCTGCGCCTGTCCGAGCTGCGTGACACGAGCCTGCCACGCAAAGAGCAGGCGGTGGAGGCGGCGCGGCTGGCGGAGCTGCACATCGGTTCGGCGTTGCTGGTCGTGCTGCGGGTGCAGGGCAAGCCCGCGGGCTTCCTGGGTCTTGCGCAAACCATGCCGCGCGGCGCCTGGGACGTGAACACGCAGCTGCTCATGAAGCTCATCGGCACGAGCCTCGCGACGGGGCTGGAGCGCATCCGCACCGAGGCGCGCCTCGCCAAGCTAGAAGAGCGCACCAACCTCTACCAGTCCGCCGCCAACGACGGCCTGTGGGACTACGACGTCGAGAGCAACGAGATGTATGTCTCGCCGCGCTGGAAGGCCATGCTCGGTTACGCCGATGAGGACATGCCCGGATCCCCCGACTGGCGGGCGCTGGTGCATCCGGATGACCTGTCGCGCGTGCAGGCGGCGCTGCGTGATCACGTCGCCGGCAAGACCCAGATTTTCGAAAGCACCCATCGCATGCGCCACCGCAATGGCGAATGGCGCTGGGTGAACAGCCGCGCCACGGCGCGCGTCGACAAGCAGGGGCGCCTCCTGCGCCTGGTGGGCGTCGAGCTCGACATCACCGAGCGCAAACTCTACGAGGAAGCGCTGTTCCGCGAGAAGCAGAGCGCGCAGATCACCCTGCAGTCGATCGGTGATGGCGTCATCACCACCGACGCCAACTCGACCGTCGAATACATCAACCCGGTGGCCGAAGAGCTCACCGGCTGGCGCCTCGAGGACGCCATGGGCCGGCCGGTGGAGGAAATCTTCCGCGCCTTCCACGAAGAGACCTGCGAGCCGCTGGAAAACCCGCTCTCGGTTTCCATCCGCCGCATCCGTCCCATCCCCTCCGTGCGTCCGGTACTGCTCATCAAGCGCGACGGCAACGAGCTGTACGTCGAAAGTACCGCGGCCCCGATTCGCGACGCCGCCGGCCACGTGGCGGGCGGGGTGCTCGTGTTCCGCGACGTCAGCGAGTCGCGCGAACTGAACCGGCGCCTCTCCTACCACGAGCGGCATGACCTGCTCACCGGACTTGTGAATCGTCGCGAGTTCGAAGCCCGCCTGGAGCGGGCGCTGATGAGCGCCAAGGCGCGCGAGGCCTCCTACGCGCTGTGCTACCTCGACATCGACCAGTTCAAGATCGTCAACGAAGCCTGCGGCCACAGCGGCGGGGATGCGGTGCTTGGGCAGGTGGGCGCGCTGTTGAAATCCAAGGTGGGCTGGCGGGACACGCTCTCGCGCCTCGGCGGCGATGAGTTCGGCGTGCTGCTCGCGAACTGCTCCCTCGAGGAGGCGATGCGCACCGCGGAGACCATGCGCGAGGCGGTGCTCAACTTCCGCTTCAACTGGGAGGACCGCAGACTGCCCCTGCACGCCAGCATTGGCGTGGTGCCGATCAGCGCCGACAACAACGACGTCGCGGGCGTGCTGTCGGCGGCCGACAATGCCTGCGCGGCGGCCAAGGAGAGCGGCGGCAACCGCGTCCACAGCTTCGCCGAGAACGACATCCAGCGCATGGCGCGCCGGCGCGAGATGGAATGGGCGGCGCGTATCCACGCCGCCCTCGCCGATGGGCGCTTCGAGCTGTATCGCATGGCCATCCAGCCTTTGCAGCGTACCGAGGTCGGCGAACACTACGAGCTGCTCCTGCGCCTGAAGGACGAGAACGGCGGCATCGTGGCGGCGCAGGAATTCATCGATGCCGCGGAGCGCTACGGCATGGCGCCCGCGATCGATCGCTGGGTGATCGAGAATGCTTTCCGCTGGCTGGTTTCGGAAGCCGATGAGCGCGAGAAGCTCTTCCAGTGCTCCATCAACCTGTCCGCCAAGAGCCTGGGGGACGAGAAGTTCCTGCCGTTTGTGCACGAGCAGTTCGAGCGCAGCGGACTTGATGCCTCCAAGATCTGCTTCGAGATCACCGAGTCGGATGCGATCAAGAACTTCGCGCACGCGACCCGCTTCGTGCAATCCCTCAAGAAGCGCGGCTGCAAGTTCGCGCTGGATGATTTCGGCAAGGGGCACTCAGGATTCGGCTACCTCAAGCACTTCCCGGTTGATTACCTCAAGATCGACGGCAGCTTCGTGCGCGAGATCCTGCACGACCCGGTGGATCGCGAGATGGTCAAGTCCATCAACGAGATCGCGCATCACACCCAGAAGCGCACCATTGCGGAGTTTGCCGAGAACGCCGAGATCATCCAGGAACTCACCCGCCTGGGCGTGGACTATGCGCAGGGCTACGGCGTGTCCCAGCCGCAACGCGTGATCAGGTCAGCGGTGGCGTGAGGCGCCGCTCGATTTGACTTAGCGCCGGTGACCCGCGGTGCCGCTGGTGCCACGGCGAATCCCTCTGGTACCAGCCGGCTGGCTTTCCGCGACACGCAGCGCCCAGACTCGCGAATGCAGTTCGCGCCCCGCCAGTATCCATCCACACCGCGCGACTGCAAACCCCGGGCATGCGGTGACGCGCAGCTGGTGATCGGGCCGGATGCGCAGGGAGGTACCACGGCGATCCTCAACCTGCCAGCGCGCCGCAGCCTTGCCGAAGGTACGCTGCACGCGTGAACGCCGGAATTGCAACCGTCGTCGTCGACGATGAACCGCTGGCGCGCCGCCGGCTGCTGCACCTGCTGCGCCAGGTTCCCGACATCCAGGTTGTCGGCACATTCGGATCTGCGGCCGAGGCTGCGGCTCAGGCGGGCGAGATCGCGCCGGAGTTGCTGCTCCTGGACATCCGCATGCCCGAGCTCGACGGCTTTGAGCTGGTGGCCGCGCTGAGTGCCAAGAGCATCACACCCTACATCATTTTCGTAACCGCTCATTCCGATCGTGCCATGGACGCTTTCGCTGTGGGCGCGATCGACTATCTGCTCAAGCCGTTTGATGATGTGCGTTTCGAGCGTGCCATCGAACGTGCCCGGACCCTTATTGTATCCGGCAAGCGCTCGGGAGCTGCGCCCGCGACCCAGCCGCCCTCGCTGGCGAGCGACCGTACGCGCCTCCTGCTCGCCGAGCACGGCAAGGTAGTGGTGCTGGCGATGCGCGACATCGAATTTGTTCAGGCAGCGGCGAAACACGTGAAGATCTACACCGCCGGCCGCTGCCATATCTTTCGCCAGTCACTGCGCGAGCTCGAGAACCGCCTCGACGCCTCCTGCTTCGTGCGCGTGCATCGCTCGACGCTCGTTAACGTCGAGTACATTGCCGAAATGCACCCGCTGTTTCACGGCGATTACGAACTGATATTGAAGCGTGGCACCCGCCTCACGCTGAGCCGCCGCTACCGCGAGCGCCTGGCGCCGTTCCTGCTGGCCTAGGGGCCCAGTCGCAGCTCGACGAGTGCGGCTGCGTACGCACCCGAGGCGCGCGTGGCCGCGCCAATGCGGCCGGCGCCAGAAGACCGTGTTGTAGCGCCGCACGAGACGGCCGCGCACGTGATGCATGCGCGGGGCAGTCCTGAGGGCTGCGCCAGACTCCCCGGGAAGCCGCGGTGCTTTGGCCGCGAATACCGGGCACGACACTTCGAGGTGATCGAGCAGCGCCTGCTTACCGAGCCGTGCGCGCTTGGCGTTCAGCCGGGTGGAACACACCGCCGTTTACGGCAGCCCGGCGCGCGGCGCGTCGTGAACGGCGCGCCGGGGGCGCGAGCGGGCAAGAAGCTGCGCGCGGTGGTGCGCTGCATTCAGTGCGTGGCGATCAAGCAACGCGCGACGCAGGTGCCGGCGGCACTGCGCGTCCTGCGCGCCGGCTGCTCCGCCTGCGCCGCCGCACACTCCGCTCAGGCCTGTTGTGTTGCGGCTACGGGCTGCTGCCGCTACGTTTTCCGCGGAAAAAGGCGGCCAGCAACACCCGGCCGTTGATGAGTCAAAGAAAGATCTGGGCGTGTTACGGGAGAAAGCATTCATGATTCGATGGCAACACCTCGTGCGCCTCCTCGGACGCGCGCTCGCCGTGGGTGCAGTTACGTGGGCACCGGTCTCGTTCGCGCAGCAGCAGAAGGCGGACGCGGCTGCGGATACCGAAGTGCTACAGACAGTCGTGGTCACCGGCTCCATGATTAAACGGACCAATGCCGAAACCGCGGTGCCCGTCACGATCCTCAAGGCGGACAACCTCATGGACCAAGGCATCACGAGTGTGGAGCAGGCGCTGGACCAGCTCACCAGCAGCAACTCGGTGATAAACGTCACAACAAACGTAGGAACGTTCACCGGTGGCGGCACCTACGCCGACCTGCGTGGCCTGGGCTCGAGCCGCACTCTGGTGCTCCTGGATGGCCAACGCGTGGCCCCCAGTGCCTTCGGTGGCGCCGCCACTGGCAACGCGTCCGTCGATCTGAGCGGCATCCCGTTCTCCTCAATCGAGAGCATCGAGGTGCTTCGGACAGGCGCCTCGTCCTTGTATGGCTCGGACGCGGTCGCGGGCGTGATCAACTTCATCACCAAGAAGAATTTCCAGGGCCTCTCATTCGACGCTACCTACGACAAGCCGCAAAAACAAGGCGGCAGCTCGGACCAGCTGTCCGGCACCTTTGGGCACGGTGATCTGGCGAGCGATGGCTATAACGTCCTGCTCACAGTAGGTTGGAGCAAGCAAAACGAGCTCCAGGCGAGCGCGCGGGATTTTTCGGCCCAAGGCTTTGATCCGGCGCGGGGCTATAACGCGACGAACAATCCGGGGTCGTGGCCCGGGAGTGCGGTCGATGGAAGCGGGAACCTCTGGCAGCCCGGGTTTCCGGCCTGCGCGGGTAATCCGTACCTGACCACCGCTCTCGGCAACTGCGCATACCGGTATTCCGCCGCGACGGATTTGATCCCGAACCACACTGAAACTTCTGCGTTGGCGTCCATCACCAAGTCGATCGGGACCGACAACAGCCTGCAGCTGCAGTACTTCTGGTCCCAGGCCAACGTGAACGGTTGGTCCGGTCCGGTGTTCTATCCGTTCGGTATGAGCGCGACGAGCCCCTACCTCCCTGGCAACGCCCAGGGCCCGAGCCTGGCTTCGCTGACATGCCTCAGTAACCCCTGCAGTGCGCCGAATTTTACCGGCGGCGCCCCAGCTGTTTTCTGGTCCGACCCCAACAACCAACGCTACGGCGGTAGCCTCAATACCGAGCAGAGGGCTTTATTGACATTCGCCGGCCACAACGGTGGTTGGGACTACGCCGCGTCTGGTAACTACAGCAAGAACAACAACGACAATCGCTGGACCGGGGGCATACCCAATTTTGCCGTGTCTGCGCCGGGCGGCGTGCTCAGTGATCTGATCAACCCCTTCGGTCCTCAGAGCGCGGCCGGACAGGCCTTGATCAACTCATCCTACATTAACGGCACCTACTCGAACGGCGACGATAAGCGTTGGAGCGTCGACGGCCACGCCAGCCATGAGTTGGGCGATGCGATCAGCAAGGGCAATCAGGCGACGGTCGCCCTCGGCTTCATGGTGGGAGGTGAGCGCTACGATTACGCCACCACCGCGTATAACACCCTTGTGCAGGCCTCCACTGGGCTCGGGCCCAGTGCAGTCCAAGGGACTCGCAGGTTCCAGGCGGCCTTCTTGGAGTTGGACCTGCCGATCACCAGCACTCTCGATCTCACCCTCGCGGATCGCCAGGACTGGTACAGCGATTTCGGCACGACAAACAACCCGAAGATCCAGGCGCGGTGGCAGCCGTTTACGTGGGTGACCTTCAGGGGGACTGCCTCCACCGGTTTCCGGGCGCCCTCGCTCTTTTCCCTGTACAACCCGCCTGCCCTGGCAGCCTCGACCGGCGGCAACATGGGGTCAGGAAACCCGGACTGCGTGAACGCCGGCGCCACTCCGCCCTCCGCCACTCCGCCGTTTACTCCAGCAACCTGCAACACGCAGGGACTGGGGTTGTTCGGCGGAAACCCGAATCTGACGCCGGAGACGTCGGAGAACTTCGATTTCGGTGTGATCCTCAATCCCATCGCCGACTTGGGCATTACGGTTGACTACTTCAGAATCCTCGTAAAGAACACCATTGGTGCCGTTCCGCCTCAGGCCATCTACGGCGCCCCGAGCACGTTCGCGAGCTATTACGTGTTGGACAACACCGGGGGCCTCACTCCGTCGATCAACTCGGGCATCGACTGCATCCCCTTCACGGCACCGACCTGCGGATACATCAAGTTGAACTCTGTGAATACCGGCCGGCTCTCAACGGACGGGTTCGATCTCAGCATCCAGTACACGCAGCACACCTCGATTGGAACATTCCACGAGGACCTGGAAGGGACCGCGGTCACGCAGTTTCTGGTGCAGCAGTACACCGGTGGCCCGGAACTCAACCTGGTGGGCTGGTACAATCAGCTCCCGCCGGCGTACAGGTACCAAACTAACCTGAGGATCGGCTGGACGGGCCCGGAGAGCATGTGGGGCGCCGGACTGGGCCAGCGCTGGTGGTCGGGTTACATCGACCAATTCCTCACTTGCGCTCAGCCGGGAAGCCCCGCCAACTGCGTCCCCGCTCAGCGGAACGTGGGCAGTTATGGGGTCTGGGATGGCTACGTCTCCGTCAAGCCGATCAAGCAACTGAGCGTGGTGTTTGGCATAAAGAACCTGACCGACAAGAGTCCGCCCTACACCAACGCATTTCAGGGTAACTTTGCGTCCGGCTACAACGCGCTCATTGTCGATCCGACGCAGCGCAGCTTCTATATCAATGCGAAGTTAGACATCTTCTAAATCCCTCCGGGAACACGGTCGTAAGCGTCCTTTCTGGGCCGCATTGCCAGCCTGATCAGGCCCCAGCCTGATCAGGCTACTTGGTGAGACGGCGGTTGCCGAATGCGTAGCACACGTGTCGCTGCGGATCAGGAATGCGCTGCTTCGAGGTGAAAAGTGCCGAAGCGACCACCGAACATCGTCCGTTCGGCGCTCTCGACTCGAAATCCCTGCCGGCGCCCGTTCTCGATCGATTGCGCGCGACCCTGGCCGCGAACGCGAAGCGCGGGCTCGGCGAGGCGGAGGGTGACGGGCTGTTCCTGCGTTCCTTAGCGCATTCGCGGCGGACCTGGAACCGGTCACGGGCGCCGGCGCGAGCATCCGCACCGCCGTGCTGGCGCTGCGCGCGGCGGCGCAATAGTGTCTGATTTTCCGCGAACTGACGGGCCACTCGGTCCGCGCCGCCTCAGTACGGGCTGCCTTGCGGCGCTTCATCCGCGTCTGGTGCGTAGAAGTAGTAGTCCGCGCTGTAAGGACTCCTGGCTTCGGCATTGGCCCTGGTCGCGTCGCACTGCGCCGCCGGCGGCGCTTCCCCACCGTGCGTATGAATGCGCTGAATGTGGGTGACGGCCGCGAGCACACCACGGCCTGCATGGCTGACGACGCTCAGCAGCAGCCACGGGATCGAATGCGGCTCGGGGGCGTCGACGCGCGCCGTGGCCTTACCCGTGACCTCACTCCCATCGTTCAGTTTCCACACAGGACCCGCGGAGTGGTGGCCAATGATCTTGCCCTTGTCGTCCCGAAGCTCCGCGTCCGGCGCCTTCAGCGTCCACTGTGCTTTGCCATCCGCGCCGACGGCGCACAGGTAGATCTGCGAGCCGGAGGCGCGTGCAGCGAGAACCACAATCTCGCCGGCTGGCGTCCTGAGCGCCTCTGGAACCGCCGCGGCGGGGGGCAGCGGGCTGCCGGCGAGCGCCGCGCCCGCCGTGAGCAGCGCCAGCCGGCAGATCCGCACCATCGAACGCTGCGTACTCATCGCTGCTCCTCGCTGAACTGCAGTCGCATCGAAAGATCGACCGCGCGCACGTGCTTGGTGAGCGAGCCGACCGACACGTAATCCACGCCGGTCTCGGCAACAGCGCGCACGGATTGCAGGGTGAGGCTCCCCGAGGCCTCGAGTTTCAGCGGCCGGCCGCGCGCCTGGTTAGCTGCCACAGCCGCGCGCATGTCGCTGAGGCTGAACTCGTCCAGCATGACAATGTCCGGCCTGGCATCCAGTGCCTCCTGGAATTCCGCGAGCGACTCGACTTCGACTTCCACGGTGATCCCGGGCGCTGAGCGCCGCGCGCTGGCGATCGCCCCGCTGATCGAACCGGCGGCCGCGATGTGGTTTTCCTTGATGAGTACCCGGTCGTAGAGGCCGATGCGGTGATTATCCCCGCCGCCGCAACGCACGGCGTACTTCTGGGCGGTCCGCAGGCCGGGGAGGGTCTTGCGGGTATCAAGCACGCGGCAGCCGGTGCCAGCCACCGCATCCGCAAAGGCGCGCGCCGCGGTGGCGGTCGCGGACAGCAGTTGCAGGAAGTTGAGCGCGGTGCGCTCGCCGGTGAGCACGGCCCGTGCAGGACCTGCAATATCGAACACGACCTGGCCGGCGGTGAGACTAGCGCCATCGCGGGCGTGCCACGTCAGGCGCACCCGCTCGTCCAGCCGCCGGAACGCTTCATCCGCCCACGGACAGCCACACAGCACGGCGTTCTCGCGCGTGACGACCGCGCCGCGCACCTGCTGCGCGGCCGGCACCAGCGCCGCCGTCACATCGCCGCTGCCGATATCCTCGCGCAGCGCGGCGTCCACCTGCGCGGGCAGATCGGCCGGAACCGCGGGCACCTGAGCCTTCGCAAACCCTAGCGGCCGACGAACGGCAGACCGTGGCTCGCGGACGCCATGCACATGAGCATCGGGATGGACAACACGAAGTTCACGCGTGAAGCGATGCCTGCGATCTTGCGCGCCTGGGCCTTTTCAGCGTCGGTAGCCGCTTTGATGCCTAAGACTTTTTTCTGGTTCGGCCAGATCAGTGCCCAGACGTTGAACAGCATGATGGTGCCCAGCCAGGCGCCGGTGCCGATGATCAGGAAGTAGTGCGTCGGGTCATCAAGCCCGGCGCCGAAGGTAAAGGCGCTCATGAATTTCGGTCCCAGCAGCCACGCGCCGCCCAGCCAGGTCAAAAGCGCGCTCCAGCGAAACCAGAAGAGCGCGCGGGGCGCGACATACTTGATGATGCCCGCACCACCCGGACCACCCTTATCCGCGGCGGCGGCCGCGAGCGCCGGTGTCTGGGCGGCGTTGAAGTAGTACAGCAACCCAATCCAGAAGACCCCGGCGACGATGTGGAACCAGCGCGCCAGGCCGAGCGGGTTGAGGTTAAATCCGCCAATCAGCACTGCCAGGATCAGGGCTATGACTACCCCCAGTACGAGAGATTGACGATGGTCATTCAGTGGGTTCATGGCAGAAGCACTCCCAAGTTATTGTTTCGGCGGACCCGGTTCGCAAGCGGATCGTTTGAAGAATAGGCGAGGCACCCCCATAATTCAAACCTCACGCCCCGATCGGCGCTAAGTCGTTAGCGGGCGCCTGGCGCGCTCGGGCGCGCCTTGGAGTAGGTGAGGCGATGCCCGATGCAACTTCCGCGGAGCGCGGAGCGCCGCCGTCACCGTGTATCAACGTCTGTTCCCTTGACCCCGCGGGCTTCTGTATCGGGTGTCTGCGAACCGCGGCGGAGATCGGGCGCTGGATGTCCATGAGCCCGCAGGAACAAAGACAGCTGCTCGCGCAGCTCGAAGAGCGACGAACGCTTAAAGAGGTAGGCAAGTGATGGATGTCGTGGAGCGAATCAAGGCCGAGCTGAATTCAGGCCCGGTGGTGTTGTTCATGAAGGGCACGCCGGACTTTCCGCAATGCGGCTTTTCCGCGCAGACGGTCGCGGCGCTGCGCGCCGTGGGCGCGCAGTTCAGGCACGTGAATATTTTCGAAGAGCCGGAAATACGCGAGGGTCTGAAGCGCTATTCCAACTGGCCGACCTACCCGCAGCTGTACGTGAAGGGCGAGTTGATCGGCGGCTGTGACATCGCGCTCGAGATGTACCAGAGCGGTGAGCTCAAGAAGCTCATGACGGCAGTGGGCGCGGCCAGCTAGGGGCGCGTGTTGGCTTAAGCTTCGAGCGGCGGTTCGTCCGGCTCGGCGTCCGCCGCGGATGCCGCTGCCGTGCTGAGCCAGCCCAGCTCCCGGGCGCGGGCTTCGGCCGCCTCGTGGCTGCCGCGCAGCCGATTGCACACCAGGCAGAAGATCTCCGCGCTGCGCTCCGCGTCGTAGCGCGCGCTGTGCGCGCTGTCCGCGTCCCACGTCAGACCGGCGATGGTCACGGCCTTGGCGAGCACCGTCTGCCCGAGCGCGGCGCCGGCGAGCGTCGCGGTGTCGAAGCACGAGAATGGATGGAACGGGTTGCGCTTGACGTCCGCGCGGGCGACCGCCGCGTTGAGGAACCCCAGGTCAAATGCGGCGTTGTGACCCACGAGGATCGCCCGGCGGCATTCGTAACCGCGCACCGCGTGGCGGATCTCGCGGAACACGCGCTGCAACGCATCCCGCTCCGGCAGCGCCGGGCGCAGCGGGTGGTGCGGATCAATGCCGGTGACCGCCAGCGCCGCAGGATCCAGGCGCGCGCCCGCAAAGGGCTGCACATGGTAGCTGTGGGTAGCGCCGCGGCGCAGCGTGCCGTCCTCACCCATGTCGATGAGCACCGCGGCAATCTCCAGCAGCGCATCCGTCGCGGCGTGAAATCCGCCGCACTCCACATCTATCACCACCGGCAGATATCCCCGGAAGCGCCGCGACATGAGCGCCGCGGCGGCCGCGCTCGGGGGTGCTGGCTCAGGCGCTGCGGCGCTCACCGCGGCGCACCCTTGCCTGCGGCGATGCGCCAGGCGATGCGCTCGCCGGCGCGCAGCGGCACCAGCTCATCCGCGCCCAGGGGGTAGTGTTGCGGCACATCCCAGGGTTCCTTGGTGAGCGTGAGGGTGCCCGTATTACGCGGCAGGCCATAAAAGTCCGCGCCATGAATGGATGCGAAGCCCTCGAGCTTGTCGAGCGCCCCGGCGGCTTCGAAGGCTTCCGCGTACAACTCGATGCCGGCGTGCGCGGAAAAAATCCCGGCGCAGCCGCAGGCCGCTTCCTTCACCACACGCGCGTGCGGGGCGCTGTCGGTGCCGAGGAAGAAGCGCGCGCTGCCGCCGGCCACCGCCGCGAGCAGCGCCAGCCGCTCAGCTTCCGCCTTCAGGACCGGCAGACAGTAGTGATGCGGGCGCAGCCCGCCTGCGAACAGCGCGTTGCGGTTCAGGAGCAGGTGCTGCGGGGTCACGGTTGCAGCGATCCCGGTCCGGCCGGTGGCGACGAACTGAACCGCCGCGCGCGTGGTGATGTGCTCGAACACCACGCGCAGCGTGCGGTGTCGTTCGGTGAGCGGCGCGAGCACCTCATCAATGAAGCGCGCCTCGCGATCGAACACGTCCACGCCCGGGTCGGCAACCTCGCCGTGCACCTGCAGCACCAGCGCAAGTTCCGCCATGCGCTCGAGCACCGCATCGATGCGACGCACGTCGGTTACCCCCATATCCGAGTGGGTGGTGGCACCGGCCGGGTAGAGCTTGCACCCGAGCACTGCGCCGCTGGCCTGCGCGCGCGTGATCTCCCCTGGCGCCGTGTGGTCGGTGAGATAGAGGGTCATCAGCGGCTCGAAGTTCACCCCCGGCGGCAGCGCGGCGAGGATCCGCCGCCGGTAGGCGAGCGCGAGCTCCGTGGTGGTGACGGGGGGCTGCAGGTTCGGCATGACAATGGCGCGCGCGAAGCGCGTGGCCGTGAACGGCAGTACCGCCCGCAGGGCGGCCGCATCACGCAGGTGCAGGTGCCAGTCGTCCGGGCGGCGGATGACGAGCGAGGTCACGTGCGTGCCTGCAGCGCCGCAAACACCTTCTGGCGCAGCAGCAGCTGCAGCGCGAAACGCACGCCGAAGCCGGTGACGTCGGTGCCCACGTGCGCGAGTCCCCCGCTGCGGGTGGCGGAGGACAGATCCACGTGCGCCCACGGCGTGTCTGCCGGCACGAAGCGCGCGAGGAAGCGCGTCGCGTGGATGTGGTCGCCCTTGCCCTCCACGGCGCACTGCACGATGTCAGCCACCTTGCTTTCAAGGTCGCCGTCGTAGTCGGCCTCGAACGGGAAATTCCACACCCGCTCACCGCTGATGCGGCCGGCTTCCATGAGCTCGCCGGTGAGTTGCGGGCGGTTGGTGAACACCCCGCTCATGCGCTCGGTGAGGGAATACACGCAGGCACCGGTGAGCGTGGCGAAGTCCAGCAGCAGGCGCGGCTGCGTGCGGCCCGCCAGCGCCAGGGTGTCGGCGAGCACCATGCGCCCCTCGGCGTCGGTGTGTATGACCTGGATGGTCACCCCGTTCGAGGCGCGCACCACGTCCTGCGGCCGGTAGGCGTGCGGACCGATACGATTTTCGCTGATCGCGAGCCAGGCATCCGCCGCGAGCGGCGCGCGCAGCTCCGCGAGCGCAATCAGGGTGGCGAGCGCCACGGCGCTGCCCGCCATGTCGGTATGCATGTCGAGCATGGAGCGATGGGTCTTGAGGTTGATCCCGCCGGTGTCGAAGAGAATGCCCTTGCCGACGAGCGTCACGTCGGGGCGGGTGCGGCGGCGGGGCGGCCGGTACTTCAGGTGGGCGATGCCGGCACCGCTCTCATCGTTGCCGGCCGCCACCGCGAGAAATGCGTTGGCGCCAAGGCGGCGCAGCGCGCGGCTGTCGAGCCAGCGCATGGACAGGCCGTGTTCGCGGGCGAGGGCGCTGATCGCGCGCCGGTAACCGGCGGCGTCGAGCACGTTGGGCGGCAGGGCCGTCAGCCAGCGCGCCAGGTTCGTGCCGCGCGCGGCGGCGGTGGCGTAGCGCACGTCCAGCCCCGCGCCATCCAGCAGCACGACGCGCCTGAGGTGCTGCTGGCCGCGCACCGGGGCGCGAAAGTTCGGCAACGCGAACGCGTGCGCGCAGGCTGCGGCGAGCAGCGCATCGAGCGCGGCGCGCGCCGCGCTGGCGGGACCTGTGGCGCCAAGTCCGATGCTGCGGGGACACCGCGCCGCCGCCTCTTTCAACATGCGCCCGGCGAGCGACAGGCGTTCGAACGCGCTCGCGTCGGGCGCGAGATAGCCGAGCACCGCGAGCGTCTGACGGCGGTTCCCCAGGGAAGTGGTACGCACGGTGCCGGCGCGTGCCGCTGCACGCGCATCGAGCGCCCGCCAGCGGGCACTCTCGGGCAGGTGCCCGAAGGCGCGTGCCGGCGGCGGGTGCGGCACGATGACCAGCAGCGCATCGAGCTGCGCGGTGTTCACGCTGCTGGCGCTGACGATGGTCGGAGCGAGCGCGCCCGGCAGCAGCACGCCGCGGTGCGTTCGGTAAGCGCCTGACCTCACTTGCTTTACCTGTCACTGCTCGCCATCATTCTCATTCTATCGCGAGCCGGGACAACAAGCCCGCGGCGAACCATCGCGCAGGCGCCGACACCGTCATGACCGAATCGCCGAACCTTGATGATCTGGACCCCGTTGAAACGCGGGAATGGCTTGAATCAGTTGATTCGGTGCTGCAGACGCACGGTCCTGAGCGCGCGCACTTCCTGCTCGAGCGCCTCATCGACTACACCCGCCGCAACGGCGCGTACCTGCCGTTCAAGCCCAACACCGCATACGTCAACAGCATCCCGACCGGCCGGCAGCCTGAATACCCGGGCAACCGCGCGCTCGAGCGGCGCATCGAGGCGTACATCCGCTGGAATGCACTCGCCATGGTGCTGCAGGCGAATCGGGTTTCCGCCGAGTACGGCGGGCACCTGTCGAGCTACGCATCTTCCGCGACCCTGTACGAGGTCGGCTTCAACCACGTGTGGCGCGCGCCCTCCGCTGAGCACCCGGGCGACATGGTGTTCTTCCAGGGACACTCCTCGCCCGGTATCTACGCGCGCGCCTTCCTCGAGGGGCGCCTCACCGCGGGGCAGCTGCGCCACTTCCGCCAGGAGGCCGGCGCCCCCGGCGTAGGCTTGTCTTCCTATCCGCACCCGTGGCTGATGCCGGACTTCTGGCAGTTCCCCACGGTGTCCATGGGCCTGGGACCCATGACGGCGATCTTCCAGGCGCGTTTTACGCGTTACCTGGAACACCGCGGACTGGTGAAGCCCTCGGATCAGAAGGTCTGGGCGTTCCTCGGCGACGGCGAGATGGACGAGCCGGAGTCGATGGGCGCGCTCACCATGCCGGTGCGCGAGGGCCTCGACAACCTCATCTTCGTCATCAACTGCAACCTGCAGCGCCTCGATGGCCCGGTGCGCGGCAATGGCAAGATCATCCAGGAACTGGAGGCGGCCTTCCTCGGCGCGGGCTGGAACGTCATCAAGGTGCTGTGGGGCTCGCGCTGGGATCCGCTGCTGGCGCGCGACACCAAGGGCCTCTTGCGCCGGGTGATGCAGGAGTGCGTCGACGGCGAGTACCAGAACTTCAAGGCCAAGGGCGGCGCTTATACGCGCGAACACTTCTTCGGCAAGTTCCCCGAGTTGAAGGCCATGGTCGCCAACATGTCGGACGAGGAGATCTGGCGACTCAACCGCGGCGGCCATGATCCGCTCAAGGTCTATGCGGCCTACGCCGCGGCCATGGAGCACAAGGGGCAGCCAACGGTGATCCTGGCCAAGACCGTGAAGGGCTTCGGCCTCGGCAAGGGGGGCGAAGGGCAGATGGTGGCCCACCAGCAGAAAAAACTCTCGGACGAGGATCTGCGCGCCTTCCGCGACCGCTTCAATATCCCGGTGTCCGATGAGGATATCGTGAAGCTGCCCTTCCGCACGCCCGACGAAATGTCAGACGAGGCGCGTTACCTGAACGAGAAGCGCACCGCCCTGGGTGGATTTCTCCCGAGCCGGCGCCGCACCGCGCCGGCGCTCACGATTCCGCCGCTGGAGGCGTTTGCGTCGCTGCTTGAGGGCACGGCGGAGCGCGAAATCTCCACCACCATGGCGTTCGTGCGCGTGCTCACCATTCTCCTCAAGGACAAGAACATCGGCCGCAACGTCGTGCCGATCGTGCCCGACGAGGCGCGCACTTTCGGCATGGAGGGCTTGTTCCGCCAGATCGGTATCTACTCCTCCGTCGGCCAGCTGTATACGCCGCAGGACTCGGAGACTCTCATGTCCTATCGCGAGGACAAGAAAGGGCAGATGCTCGAGGAGGGCATCAACGAGGCGGGCGGCCTGTGCTCCTGGACTGCGGCCGGCACCGCCTACAGCAATCACGGCATCAACATGGTGCCGTTCTATATTTTCTATTCAATGTTCGGCTTCCAGCGCGTCGGGGATTTCATCTGGGCGGCGGGGGATATCCAGGCGCGCGGGTTTCTCATGGGCGCAACTTCCGGACGCACCACGCTCGCCGGCGAGGGCCTGCAGCATCAGGACGGGCACAGCCAGCTGGTCGCGACCACCGTGCCGAATTGCGTTGCCTACGATCCCACCTACGCATACGAGCTCGCGGTCATCATCCATGACGGCATGCGCCGCATGTATGCCGAGCAGGAAAACATTTTCTACTACATCACGGTGATGAACGAGAACTACGCGCAGCCGGCGATGCCTGCCGGAGTGGCGGCGGGGATCCTGAGCGGCGGCTACCTGCTGCAGATCGGTGGCCGCGGCAAGGTGCGCGCCACGCTGCTGGGGTCGGGGACCATCCTGCGCGAGTGCCTCGCGGCGGCGAGGATCCTCGAGGACGCCTACGGAATTCCGGCGGACGTCCTGTCGGTCACCAGCTTCAGCGAACTGCGGCGCGAAGCGCTCGAATGCGAACGCTGGAACCTGCTGCACCCGCAGGACACGGCGCGCGTCCCGTATGTGCGCCAGCTCCTGAAGGATCGCGGCGGGCCGGTGGTGGCGGCGACTGACTACATGCGCATGGTGCCGGACCAGATTCGCGAATGGGTGGGCGGGCGCTACGTGACGCTCGGCACCGATGGCTTCGGCCGCTCCGATTCACGGGCGGCGCTGCGGCGTCACTTCGAGGTGGACCGCAACTACATCGCGCTGGCG
>Ga0210409_10001133_pt1 | contig 36534 bp, 37 predicted proteins | sample IncBWH17MmetaG_FD_161649 | JGI IMG/M metagenome (GOLD analysis project Ga0210409, IMG submission 161649) | Forest soil microbial communities from Barre Woods Harvard Forest LTER site, Petersham, Massachusetts, United States - Inc-BW-H-17-M | ecosystem: Environmental > Terrestrial > Soil >... | reverse complement strand
AAAATCCTCGAGCTGCGGAAAGCCCGGATTCAACTTGATGGCAGAATCGCTGAGCATTATGAGATTCCTCAAAAGATGGGCGGGAATAAGCCCTGATCTGGAGTCTGTCGGGATCGGCCCGTTTTTCCGCTATTCTCTTGCGGGTAACTAGCGGGTTCTGCATTGCCTGACTGGCCGATTCTGCGCGTGTAATCGGCGGACTCGCCTGAAAACTGTGTTGTCTGGGAGATTTTTCGACTCAACCCGTGTAGATTGCACTTGATGGTCAGGACGCGAAACTCGCAGTTGAGCGGTAATTAACGAAGGGTAAGTTACTCGATCTGTCTTCAGCATAGACCGGCGCAGAATAAGCCCTGATCACAAATCGGGCCAGGCGGTTCCGTAAACATGCTTATTCCACGCTTCTACCTAGGGCAAGAGTACAGTTACGGAGATCATGATTCAAACCCGTTCTGCGCGCTGAAACGGCGGACCCGCCTAGAACAGCTTCATCTGGCGAGAGTCCGCTGTGAAAAAGGGGGCCAACAATATGTTTCACGCGACGCGAGAGTGCTCTTTGGAACAGTCTCTTGGAGCGACGAGACCCTTCACTTGTGGGCGAGGTCTAGCCTCATCTCCCACGTGCGTCTGAAGCCTAGTTTATGGTAGACCTTGCGGCCCATCACGCTCGCGTGCAGCATCAACCGTTCATACTTGTTCTTCCGGCACCACGCGATCGCTTCCTTCACAACCATAGACGCCACACCCCGACGCCGAAAGCCCGGCTCAGTATACATCGACAAGAGATACGGCTGGACCATCGAGACCCGGTGAGGCCTCGGCTGGACCGGCTCAAGCCAGACACAACCTCCACCCGCGACTCTCCCATCAGAGCTCTTCACGACCCACGCGATCAGCTCATGATTCTTGAGACGTGCACGCGCCCACCGTTTGTAGACCCGGTCTCCCTTCACATGCTGCTCTTTGTCTCTAATGCCGAGCGCCTTCCACATCTCTCGACGCTGGTGGACTAGAGAATCGAGATCTCTCAAGCCGGCCTTGTGTACTGATAGCTTCGATTTTGTACTTGCGCGAGGCTTGGCTGGCATGGCCGGAGAATGCGTAGAGTCTCTTGTTAGTCGCGGTTGGAGAACTGTTACATCAGCTTCTTCGGATCGAACTTGCTACCATACTTGTCGATAGAGGCTAGCTCAGTGAGCGGTAATCGATTCTTCTTGCCGACAATCTTCTTCACCGGATAGCCGAATCCGACAACCGCCACAGCTTTCAGATTGCTGGGTATTGCGAAGTCTTTTCTCATCTTTTCATCCTTTATGCCGGTGTAGATTCCGGAGATTACTCCTTGGTCCCACGCGGCGAGTTCCATGTTCTGGAGAGCCCGGCCAGCGTCGATTCCGTGAAATCCGAGTGTCGGATCAGAAAGAACAATCACGGCAAAGTTAGCGCCTGCAACCCATCCGCCCGAAGTACTGTCTTCGGCCAGCCGCTTCAACATCTCCTTCTCTTGGACAAGGATAAACCTCCACTCTTGCATGTTCCTACCCGTCCCGCTCGCCCGAGCAGCCTCAAGCACCTTCAACTTGACCTCTGCCGGAACCCTCTTCGAATCATACTGGCGAATATCTAGCTTTGTCAGAATCGTCTTGTACGTTTCCACACTCTTCTCTCTCGGTTCTACGTTGGAATCAGTACTAATCTTAAAGAATTCCTTCGACTCGGACGGGTTTAGCCATTAGGGAAGACGTTGACAAATGGATCAGGTAACAGTCAATCAGGTTATTGTTCAAGAGTCAAAACTCAAAGAGTTCTGTAACAGAGTCTGGACCAAACTCGGAGTCCCAGAAATAGACGCGCAAGTAACAACTGACGTTCTAGTACTCGCCGACCTTCGAGGAGTCGACTCTCACGGAGTCGCAAGACTCCCACGGTACTACACTGACCTGAAGAAAGGCTGGACAAGGCCTACAGACGAGAGCAAGATTGTGAGAGAGACAAAGGCGACAGCGCTCATCGATGGTGGTCAGAGTCTTGGCCAAGTCGTCGGACGCAAAGGAATGGAATTGGCGATAAAGAAGGCTAGGGAGACTGCGATAGGAATCGTCTCAGTCCGAAACTCCCACCATTACGGTATCGCTGGATACTACAGCCTCATGGCTCTAGAACATGATCTTATCGGGGTGAGTATGACGAACGCCGCGCCATTGGTCGTCCCCACCTTCGGCCGGACAGCGGTTCTTGGAACCAACCCTATCAGCCTCACAGCCCCAGCTTCCAAAGAGAAGCCGTTCGTCTTAGACATGGCAACCTCTGTCGTACCTCGGGGGAAAGTGGAAGTATACGATCGCTTGAACAAGAAAATGCCTCTCGGCTGGACTGTCGACGCAACTGGAAAAGGTACGTCTGATCCACACACGGTCTTGGAGGCACTCTCGAAGAGGCTCGGCGGTGGAATCCTTCCGCTGGGTGGAGAGGGAGAAGAACACTCAGGCCACAAAGGCTACGGACTAGCTCTAATGGTAGACGTACTGTGTGGTGTTCTGAGTGGCTCAGCGACTGGTCTCGGAGTAGATGTCGACAAGGCAAAGCCGAACGTCGGTCACTTTTTCATGGCTCTAGATCCCGCCGCCTTCCGTCCATTGGAAGATTTCAAGCGAGACATGGACAGGCTATCTCAGGAGCTGAAGAATTCGCCGAAGGCTGATGGACAGAACCGGATCTACGTTCATGGAGAGAAGAGCTCCGAGCGAACGGAGAAGTACCGAAGAGAAGGCATTCCACTCGGGACAGCCGTCGTAGAATCCTTGAGAAGAGTAGGTACCGAACTGGGCGTTCCGTTGTCGGTCTAGTATCCGTTAGAAAGGCTGGACGTGTCAACAGCAACCTAGTTCGGTGTGAAGAAGAGTCGACTGAGATGGAGCCTTGGGATGTCGTAATCATAGGCGGCGGAATCCTTGGAACCTCTGTCTCCTACTGGATAGGAAACCAGTACGAGGGCCGAGTTGCAGTCTTAGAGAAGGAACAAGATGTGGCGGTGCACACGTCGCGGCGGAACACTGGGGTCGTCCATCGTCCCTTCTACCTTGACCCTGTCAAGCGACGAATCTTCGCTCGATGCTCACAGGCCGCCTATGGCATGTGGAAATCCTACGCTCGTGAACGTGGGCTTCCATGGGAGCCTGTTACGACTCTGGAAGTGGCAACGCGGCCCGAGGATGTGAAACGGGTCGAGAAGTACTATCATTGGGGGCTTCAGAATGGAATGGGGGGGGATGAGCTTGAGGTTCTCAACGCTGAGGAAGTTCGAAAACTCGAACCACATGTTCGTGGATACGGTGCCATCTGGTCAAAGACGGATACCTCCGTAGATTATCGTGCTTTCACCAAGTCCCTCCGGGCGGACGCGGAAGGCGAAGGCGTTAGGTTCCTGACGGGAATGGAAGTTGGATCCGTCAAGGTCGCAGGCGATTTGTTAGAGATCCTTCCTTCAAGGAAAGGCATCGAGACCATTAGGACTCGATTTCTCATAAATTGCGCCGGAGGAAGCTCGCTCCGCATCGCGCACATGCTTGGACTAGGAATGGAATACTGCGATCTGAACTTCAGGGGAGAGTACTGGGAGATAGGAAGCGACTGGACCTACTTGGCGAAGAGAAACATCTACACTGTAGCCCAACATCCCGAACTTCCATTCCTGGATCCACACTGGATCGTGCGAGCTGATGGCAGGAGAGAGATCGGACCGAACGCAGTGCCCGTAGCAGGACCCTATACGTACAGAGGATTCTTCAGGAGCCCAGCCGAAGCGGTCAAGAAGATATTCGAGCAGCCCATCGCTAACAAGATCGCTCTACTTTACAACCGGGATTTTCTCGAATTAGCAGGTCAGGAGTGGCTGTCTTCAATATCGAAGAGCCAGATGGCGCGGCGAGCTCAAGAGTTTATTCCCGAGCTGAAAGTAGAGTATCTAAGAAAACCAGGGATCGCTGGCGTGAGGGCTCAGGTGATAGACCGGAAAGGGAATTTTATCAAAGAAGCGATCGAGCTTCAAGGACCACTCTCATATCATATCACTAACTACAATTCGCCCGGGGCTACTGGTTCCCCGGCTTTCGCAGCTTGGCTCGTGAACAGGCTGGATCAGAATGGCCATCTTAGCCATCTAAAGCGTGCGGTAACAAAGAACGGCCCATGGGACTTCAGAAAGATAAGCGGACAGATCGATACTAAGGTAACCTAGCTGTTCCACATTCAGCGGGCACTACGGTTTTTCGGCGTTCTATTTTCGTTAGTTGCTTGTTTCTTCTTTCCTCGAACCGTTGCTCGATCTTTGATCCGGTCGAGTGAGGTAAAGAGCTTCGGACCCACAAATACAGTCATTGGGCCTACTACGGCGAGAGTGGCGAGAGCAACCCAAATTACGAGTTTGGAGACCACAGTGCTAGCTCGACTTTGGACTAGAGTATTCCAGTCAAGGTATCTCAGTCTCGCGCCGTAGACTGGGTCTGCAACTCCAGCTTGCACGGTTGCTTCGGTCAGGCTTCTGCCAGTTGAGAGGAGTCGTACGAACGTAACGGTCGAAGTGTCTGTGTGTATTATGCTGACGGAGCTGTCCCATCCAACGAAGAAATCCGCTCCCTTGTCAAGGAATGCTGAGGCTATGTCTTGTGTCCCCTCAAGTGCGGAGCATCCCATGATCATAATTGTCGATTCCGAGAACCTTCCTAGCATATCCTGGCTTACGAACTTTGGAGTCAGGGCGAAATACAACGGTCCCCCGTCGACCTGTGCAGGGACTAGCCTTCCTGCTAATTGATCCGCAACATATTCGGATTTTGAATAGGGTTGAGCAGTGATGATTGATTGGCTGGAGCCAGCATGCGCTCGTATGATGATCAGGTCGTATCCATGTTCTGGAAGTTGCCGAAATGAGTCAACCGCGGTTGAGCTTGGTCCAGAATAGTCTACGGAGTACCCGGCAGCGTTGAGCGCGTTTGTTATGTTAGTGGTGAATGAAGGATCGGGGTAATTGAGCGAAAGCTGATCCATTACGAGGGCTCTTGGTTGTGAGTTGCCGTGTGATGCGGGCAGTCTCCAGAGATAGTTATCCGTGCTCCAGACCGCTATTCCAACTATGAGGAAGATGACAACTATCACCGATAGGAAAAGTTTGAATCGTTTTCTCGCTTTTTTCGAGTTGGGGGACCGCGACCGGAGGCCTCCAGTTGAGCTGGTCAATGGACAGTGCCCTGCTGTTAGTATTGTCTATTGATATTCTTATCCGTTTACTACCATGCTGGAGATTGCGTTCCCAGTATCCCATGGAGCTAAGAGAATAGTTTGTCTTGGGAGGACTGGCGGAGGTCTACCGTATTATCGTGAAAGAGAATTGGTTGTTCCTCTGAGTGATCAGTGTTATTGTGTAGCTGTTCCCGGATTGGAAGGAGAAGGAGTTTCCGGTGAGTGTGCAGCTGCTGCAGGCTGTGTTGATGGGTAGGAATACCCCAGTTCCGTTCACTATGCCTGCGGGTGAGGTGGCTGGGACCGTCCAGGATGTCCTTGCGTACTCGTTACCGTTTTGGTCTTGGACGTAGTAACTGGCTAGAGTAGTGGGAGTGGAGCCTGTGTTTCTCAAGTATAGGGTCAGCTTCATGTTAACAGTGTCGAAGCCCTGGTTTTCTATTGTCAATATCTCTCGTCCGGTGGGTGGTGCGGGGAGGATTGCCCCGAAGACTCCTTGTGACCATGAGTAGACTATGACTGTCATGACTACTACTATGACTACGAGTAGGAGGGTGGCTAGTATGGTGTTTAGTCCCTTCCGGTTGTAGTGTCTGTACAGCATGACCGTCTACTTTCCCTGTTCGTGCTGGTCTATTCGGCTCGCCTCTCAAGCCTGTGTCGTCACCCTGTTAGAACTAGGCGAGTAACATCAACAGACAAGGATCTGAACACTCCCAGATTATGGTTCGAGGCGCGCCGTTTCACGAGAATCAAGCTGGCAGTGCTCCTTCGACCGGGAGAACTCTCCAAGAGAAGCTCCTTCTGTCGCTGTCTGACCCTCAACTCATAATTTCCACTAGAAGGTTTCGACAAGTAATGGGTCTTCCATCACAGACATGCTGATCAGGTCTGAGAATTAATCAGTCGGACGTTGCAGAAGCTAGCAGTTGCGCGAAGGAGAATGGTCTGGAAAGGGGTCTGCGCTGACAAATTTCTGATCCGGGCTTGTTCTACCCGATTTCCTGGGAGGATGACTCCCAAACAGCACTCTCGCGTCGCGAGAGAGAAATTGTTGGCCCCCTTTTTCCTTGAGTGCTCTCGCCTGCTGGAAACGTTTCCGGCGAGGATTAGCATTTACAGCACAGAACGGGCTTGGATCATGATCTTCGAAACGCCACTCTTATCCTAGGGAGAAGCGTGGAACAAGCGTGGTTACGGGGGCCGCCTGCCCGGATTTGTGATCAGGGCTTGTTCTGCCCTAGTCTCGCAGGAAGTTCATCAGAAAGATTACTTCTTGCCATTTCCTTCCCAAGGGGCGAGTTTCGCGTCGCAGGATCATGCGCCATAACAATTCTTGTCTGGAGCGTCTCGCCAGGTAACGCGTTTTCTAGCCGAGTCTGATAGTTCGGGGCGCAGAATCGGCCCGCAGGGCTTTCCCGGAATCACCCAGTTTCCCCAAGTCGGCTTGAAAACGACACAGCCTCGACAAATTAGGGATTAGGGCTTAAACTGGACGATTTTTCTGGCTGAGGTCTCGCGATGAGAGATTCGTTTTTGCAGCCGGTTCGTTATGGTCCAGATTCAGCCGGGGACTCCGGTGGGCTCTGGTCGTTCCGCTTGCCCTTTCTTAGCCGGGCTCGTACCAGAAAGTAAGCCACAACCCCAAAGAAAGCGATAGAGGCCAGATCAAGCGCGATCCCGTAATAGTCGATTGTCGGCCCATTAGGGTTAACGGGGGGCGGAGGGAGGCCCGGACACTTAGCCCAAGACTCGCCCGTCTGCTGAACTAGAAAGAAGAAGAGGAACGGAAGGAGGACGCTGATGCTGAGCTTTGGAACTTGCCGTGACGAATTTGTCTTACGGGCTACCTTACGTCGATTCAGCAACAAGAGAGAGACTGCGATGACCGCAGCTGACCCGATTAGAATTTCTGGAAGAATCGTCTCCAACTGATACCAGGGACTAGAATTGACCTGGAGGAAGAAGCTGCCTATCGCCGAGACATTATCGTAGCCTGCTACCAGCCCGGACGTATATGTTCCCGATGGGAGACTGAGATCCGGAGTAATGCCCGCAATGACAGTTTTGTTCTGCCCGGGTCCTAGTGTTAGGGAATATGTTGAGAGTGACATCTCAGACCTTGTCGTGAAATAGTTCGTTGTGAAGAAACTAGTGACATTGAGATCCAACGTGATCTGGGATGGGAGGTTGTTAACGACCAGGAATTGTGAAGTGATCGTCTGACCCGAGGTGATAGCGGAAGCGGGAGTCGAAACTGGTCTAACGATGACCGAGGAGCTGGCGGTCTTCGGGATCATCCCAATGCTGTTCCCGTAAGCCTCAGCGAACCAGAAGTTTCCCGACTGGTCCACGCTGTTCAAGAGCGAATAAGCACCCGGGACGGGGATACCGAATTCTTCCATGCTGCCAATGGCAGGGTCCAGACGGCCGATCCTGTTAGAGTAGTGTTCTGCAAACCACAACCGGCCTAGACTGTCAATCGCTAGTGTTGCAGGACCAGTACCTGGAGAAGCAGTAGCTTGTGATGTCGGATACTTCCTCCATGTCGAGTTTGAGGAAACATACTCTGCGATCGAGCTTCCCCCATGCTCGGAGACCCAGACACTGCCCTTGCTGTCAACCACGATCCCAACTGGATAATTCAGGGGGACAGATGGCACAATTTCCTGGAAAGTATTGGAGGCTGTGTCAAACCTAGCGATCCTGCCAGAGATCTCCGTAACCCACAGGTACGAGGAACCGTTCTGAATCGCAATTTCCACCGGCCCGGAGTAAGAGGCGGGTGCATTGAACTTCGTCATCGTCAAAGTGTTGGTGTCGATTTTGCCTAGATAGGCCGCAGTCGTATCCGTAAACCAAACGCTCTTTGTGCCTTGATCAGCTAGCACGAATACTGGGCCGGAGTTGGTCGCGTTCGTCAGGAATCTGCGAAAACCATGGCTCGTAGTGTTAAACATCCAGACACTTGGAGAGTTGGGATTCTGATCGGTAAACCACACCTGGTCGGGTCCATAGAACGCCAAGGTCGCAGGAGTAGCTCCAGCTTCCGGGATCGGATATTCGGTGAAGTTCTTGATTACAGAATCGATCTCGCCTATCTTTCCCGCACCATACTCCGTGAACCAGAGCTTGTGACTCAGACCTACAACTATTGCATCAGGAACCGAGTTTGCTGTCGGCAGGGAATAGTTTGAAATCAGAAACGGTGGACTCTGTTGAAGGATTACTGGCGAAGCTACGCTACTGACAGTTGAGCTGGTGGTGTAGGGTCTAAAGGCGATAACTGAGAGAGGCACCAGGGAGAGGGCAACCAGCACTGACACCACTGCCCACCTCCCCCGTCGCCCCTTCATTCGATCCACGGTGTTAGAAGTCCCAGAGGTCTATGAAGCTGCTAGTAGCTTTCTCCAATAGGACCGGGTGACGGCTCATCAACCCGTCTATTTTCGCAGGCTCGGCAAGTTCGAAAATTCTTCCTCCTCCGCCGCCAACACGAGTCCTCACCACACCCAGCTCCAACAAAGTCGCTATGTGTTCGCTGACTGTTGACTTTGAGAGTCCCGTGACTTCCGTCAAACGCTGTTGCGTAAGACTCCGTTCCGCCAGAAAGCACAAGAGGATTTCGTGATCGGTCTTTCGCCTGACGAGCGACAGAAGAATTCTGTCCTTTGAGTCAGTTCCTACGGGATAAATTCGTGAGTAGCCCTTGTCTTCGACCCGATCGATCTCGCCCGCCTTTGCCAGCTTGTCCACGTGATAGCGAGTGGAACTGAAGGAGAGTCCAATTTGTCTCTGAAGTTCTCGAAGATGGAGACCGGGTTGAATCGAGACCAGAAGTTTGACTCTGGCTCTACCTTCAGACTCCAATAATTATCGCCTTTCTCAGTTCCTTACCAGGAGTGCTAGGCTGAAGCTAGCCAGCATTAGGAATCCTAGGAAGTGGGATAAGTGTATCCCCGTGGAAGGAATGAAGATCAACTGAGTCGACAAGAACCAAGCTTCTATCAGACCTACAACTTCACTCGCAGCAAGAAATGCGAAAGCCAAGCACAAGAAGAAGTACCGTGAGGTCTTGCGGTCCGCATAGGCAAGCAGAGAGATCACTAAGACGACCCCTGAGAATGCGACCAGAAGGACGTGAACGATCCCATCAGTGATGTCAAGCATGACGAAATACGCACGTGAATGTTGTTCTGCTCAAGGGTTTACATTCAGTCTACCGCTCTGCATGAATAAGTGAATCGTGCAAAAGATTTGACAGAACACGTTGAAGCTTCCTGGCTGGTTCGCAACGAATCTGACATCAAAGCAATTACCGGGGGAGAGTGTCAGTCCGCTGTCGAAATAGCGGGCTACCGTGAAACCATGAGCCTGGGAACTATCGTTGTTCCAGACGTGGATCACGACATTCTGGCCTAGGGAGACATTCATGACTGGCCAAGAACTAGGATGATACTTACTACCATTGAATCCTACGTTGAACGCTTCGTTCGACATTACGACCGTGAAAATGACCGTGTTAGCCAAGCCGTTCGGTCGGACCGAACAGTTCGGCGGACCCGGTCCCAACAGATGGAAGGCGTAAGCGGTCGAGACAAGTCCTACAGCAACCACAGCAACAGTCACGGCCGCCAACAATCGTCTAGAGGGTCTCAGCATTACCCTCGTACCGTCCAATCCAGATTTGACGAGCTGTCACGAGTGGAATAACGCAGCGAAATAGATGGCAATGAACCCAAGGACAATAGGCACAGCTATCTTAATAGAATCCTCAGCTGAGCCAGACTCTCCCGAACGGAACAAAGGCTTTGACAATCTCAAAGCCGCATAGATCGAAGTGCCAGTTCCTAGCGCGAAAAAGTAGGTCGTGTCGAAGCCTGCAACAAAGCCGGTATCAGGACCCATAACATAGTAGCCAACGACCGAACCGACGAGCGAAGGAAGAACAAAAAGTAGGCTCAACAGAAACAAGTCTCTCAGCTGATTCTTGACGGCGGAGTTCGTTCTGTTAGCGTAAACACAGTAAATTGCCGCTGCCATCATCGGCTCAAGACCTTTGTGAAGCAAATAGGCAACGCCGGCCGAAACCCCCCCAAAAGCGTCAAGCAGAGACGTGCTAGAGGTGGAGTACGCCGTCGAACCAAACGCCGCCCCTTCACCGAGTCCATGAATTCCTATCGCAGCAGCAGCTAGAAGAGGAATGGCCACACTAGCCGTTCCCACAATTGCTTCCGAGGAGAAGAGACCACGGCGACGGTCTATCCAGAAAACCGAGAGCACACCAACAATGAACAGCAGTACAGCCGCTACCTGGCCAGCGCCTCCCATGAATCCCGCGTTAACGTCGAGGAGCGCCGAACCCTGAATTGTATCCACAAAAAACCAGAGAAAGATGCCGAGCGCAAAGGCCGCGAGATATTTCGACTTTACAAAATGACCAGCCCAAACGATTACAAACAGTCCAACGAAGGCCGGAATCCAAGTCGAGGCAGTCCAAACAAGAAAGGCCGTTGCAAAATCGAGCATGATTGCTAGAAGAGACACGACCTATTTTGAGAGTTGTGGCTCAACACGCGAACTAGAGAAGTCTTCTAGAGTGAACCCTCATGCGTAATCTAACAGAGTAGTCTTGCGCCTCGGCCTAGGACCTCTGTTCTTGACAGTCGCAAGGTACCGGCGCATTCGTTCCTCCTTTCTTATGCTAGTCCAGTAGTAAGCCTCGTCGATTGTTCCCTCAGTCATCAACACCGTGGTCTTACCCGCCCGGGTTCGGCCAGTTCTCCCGCGCCGCTGTATCATTCGGATCTCAGACGGGACAGCCTCGTAGAATATTACATGATCGACATCTGGGATGTGCAAACCCTCCTCTCCAATGCTCGTCGTCACCAGAACGTTGTGTTTGCCGTCTCGAAAATCTTCGAGAATCTGCATTTGCTCGCTCTGGCTTAGGCCCAAATCCTCAGTGCTTCGACTCGCTTGGCCCACAAATCGGACAGGCTGGACACCATCGATGAGACTAAGGTCCTGAACGATCGTCTCCACGCTGTCTCTGAATTGAGTGAAAACGATAAGTTTGGAGTCGGGATTTGATTGAAGGTCTTCAGAGATTAGCTCTCGGAGTCGTTTCTGTTTCGGATGCGGAATCTTCGCAAGAGAAGCTGACAACTTCTGAGCTTCAATTACTCGAGGGTCGCGAGCTAGTCCCCGAGCTGATCTCGTACTAGCTCTCTCCAACTTGGAGAGAAATCGATCAGCGCTCGGCGACCCTTGTGTTTCCAGAAGATCAATCGCATGGTTCAAAGACATTGCCTGAGCCTGCAGCTGGACCGCCCCGAATAATGCCCCACCCCCACCTCTTCGCAAACTGCCGTGAAGCTTCTCCCCCAGGTCTAGTAGGATGCGTTTGCTGATTTTCACATTGGCCGGAAGCTGATGCATAGCTCGTAGTTTGGTTAGCCTCTCGTCAAGGCTCGCTCGCAGAATCTTGCTGACCTCCTTGTATTTCTCGGGAAGCCCTAGCCGTTCATAGTTCAGAGCAACTTCCTTGACGTAAGGCGTGACGTCCTCGTCAGCCTCCGTTCGAGTCTCAACGTTAGTAATCGCTAACTTCTCGCAGATCTCGTCGACTCTACTCTTCTTTGCACTCGGGGACGCTGTCAGTCCTAGAATCAACGGATTGTTCGCTTGCGACTTGTACGCCTGAGCCACCTCGGAGTACGCGTAGCTTCTGACACACCTATGAGCCTCGTCAAACACGATAAGAGAGACGTTTCCGAGACTGTAGCGGTCGGCTGCAACGTCGTTTCTTATGACCTCAGGTGTTGCAAAGACCAGCGTCGATTCGTCAAAAGCGTTTTCTCTATGAGGGGCCTGCGTCTCGCCGGTTAGAACAACCGATTTCGCCTCTCGGTCAGGGAAATGGTCTTTGAAAAACTCGGCGTGCTGAAGTACCAGCGGTCTTGTCGGCGCCAGGATCAAGATCTTGCTCTTCGGAAACGCAGAGAGCCGGTCAAACGCAACCAGCATCGCCACGATAGTCTTTCCTAGTCCCGTAGGCAGGACCACAAGGGTATTCGCAGTCAGGGCGGACTGTGCAATGGCCCTCTGATACTCTCTGGCTTCAATGCCCTCTGGTTGCAAAGCCTGCAAAATGGAACTCGTCTACTAGTTCCTAAGGGTTCGTTGACGGATAGTTCAACGGGGCGTTTCGGAGAAGGAAAAAGTGTCTGCGTCCATACTTGGTCACTAGTAGAGCGCTTGAGAGCCAGGCTCCTAACGCGGTTATTTCGACGACCATTCGGACGGGCCGGTCGAAGAAGAGGAATCCTGTTAGTCCGAGTAACAGAGCGATCAGGGCTAAGAATTGGTATCTGTCGACGAAGTGGAAGTCTGATAGGCCTGCTCTCCAAGACTTGAACGCTGTGGCGAGATAGAGGAGGAGTCCTCCGGATGCGAAAATAGCCACCGATAGGGGGTTCCAATAGGATAGTTTCAGAATCAGCAATCCGATCTCGTCAGCGACAAGCCCCAGTCCGATTCCTGCGACGAGAGCGCTGTCCCACCTGGCCCGGGCATCAGAGGCGTAGACCATTACACCCAATGAGACGAGTAACAGGAGACCGCCATAGTACATGTGATGAAATCTGAAACCTTGAACCCTGATAACGGGACAGCTCTGAGTGCAGACTGATTCGAGGGTGACGAAGAGCCGCGCGATTCCGACTGAGACCGTGTAGCCTAGCGAGACGAAGAATAGCCCAACAGGGCCTAGGAAGGAACCAGCCCGTTTCATTCTAGTAACTCCTTGGCGTTTTCATTCTCTTTAACCTATCCGGTCACATTATTGATTCCGGTATCGAGAAGAAAACCCTCATTTAGAGGCTAAGCAAAAACAAAGTTCTAAGAAAAGGCGAGACCAGCAATAGTTCCCTACCGTCTTCAGTGAAACGCCTGTGACTATTGGGGTTTTGCAATGAAGTGGAAGGAACTTAGGCACAGTGGTGTCGCGTTTCCGCCACTCTACGAGCCGAAGGGTCTCCAGATCATCATTAGAGATGAGACAGTCCGGCTGTCTCCTGATGCTGAAGAGATGGCTTATGCTTGGGGAAAGAAGAGAACGACGCCGTACGTCCTGGATCCCGTATTCCAGACCAACTTTCTGTCCGACTTCGTGAAAGTACTGCCCGCCAAATTAGCTGACGTGAAGTATTCTGAGATCAACTTCACACCCGTCTACGAGTATTTGTCAAAGGAGGAGCTTCTGAAATCAGACAAGGAACTAAAGAAGAAAGTGGCGGCTCAGCGAAAGGAGCTTCGCCTTCAACTGAAAGAGAGGTACGGCTACGCGGTTATCGATGGTACCAAGACTGAGTTTGCAAACTACATGGTGGAGCCCCCGAGTATATTCATGGGGCGTGGAAGCCATCCAATGCGGGGCCGCTGGAAGCCGAGAATCTTTCCTGAAGATGTCGTTCTGAACCTTTCTGAGGATGCTCCCGTACCCGCCGGGGATTGGAAGGAGATTGCTCACGATCACGAATCTATCTGGCTGGCCTACTGGGTCGACAAGCTGAGTCAGGTCAGAAAATATGTCTGGCCTTCCGACATCTCCGACTTACGCCAAGAACGGGACAAGATGAAGTATGACAAGGCGAAGAAGCTGCGAAGAAAACTATTAGACGTTCGCGAGTTCATCGAGAAAAACCTTCACTCACCAGACGTCAAACTACGGAAACTAGCGACCGTCTCATATCTAATCGACAACTTGGCTATGCGGGTCGGTGATGAGAAGGAGGAGGACGAGGCTGACACAGTCGGTGCTTCAACCCTTCGGGTCGAGCACGTCAAGTTCCATCCGACCGGGGTCGAGTTTGACTTTCTCGGAAAAGACAGCGTTCGATGGGAAAAGACCCTCAAACTAGAGGGTGGCGATAGTCCAATCCGACGGAACCTTCAGGAGTTCATCGCAAATAAGAAGCCTGAAGATCTCGTCTTCGACGGCATTACCTCTGCTCACGTTAACAAGTTTCTCGGCAAGGCTGCGAGGGGCCTTACGGCCAAGGTGTTCAGAACGCATCATGCTACTGAGACAGTGCAGTCCTATCTGGGCCGACATAACGGATTCAAGCCTAACGACCCTGGCTTCGTCAAGCTGTATCACGCCCGGGTCGCGAACTTGGAGGCGGCTATCAGATGCAACCACAAGCGGACCCCTCCGAAGACCTGGGAGAGCGCTCTGGACAAGAAGCAGCAGCAGCTTGCTGACCTGAAGAAACGTCCAACGAAGACCGACAAACAAAAAATTCGGCTAGATGAGAGGATGAAGAAGCTCAAACTCAACATTGACCTGCAGAAACGGACCCGGGACTACAATCTGAATACGTCTCTCCGCAACTACATAGATCCTAGAGTCTACAAGAACTGGGCGAACAAAGCAGAGTTCGACTGGACCTCGATATATCCCAAGACCTTGCAGAGAAAGTTTCTCTGGGCCACGAAGAGCAGAACCCAATAGGCTTCCTGATCGCTCCTGAGGAAAATGCTAGAAGATGGATCGCGTCATTTCCATGATCTTTCCGAAGTCATTCAATAGTCCAGCATAGTTCTCATCGGCTCCGGCCCAGACTTGGCGTTTGCTCGTGATTGTGTTCTTCGCGTCGGCCACTGACATTCCAGACTGCATCAGGTAGGCGGCGGCGAGGGTCGGGCTCCTTCCTCTACCCTTTAGGCAGTGGAGCACAACCTTCCTGCCGGAGTCGACATTATCGCCGATGACCGCGGCCGCGATCTTGAGCCTGCTTATTGGAATGGGCTGTCCTGATTCGGGCACTACTGGAGTTCTCTCGTCATAGTTGATGCCTAGCTCAAGACACCAGGCTTTCTCATAGGTACTTCCCGTCACGTCCATTATCAAGAGTTCGCTTCCCAACTTGCGCTTGAGTTCTAGAAGGTCGTTCTTGGATGGAGCTGCACCGATCCAGAGCCTCTCTGGAATGATCTCAGTAAGGTCCAAATTCAACATCCCCCGAGGACTTACTCGTTATTAGGATGACGGTTCCCCAGAATGCCCCAAGCTATGACACGAGCGAACCATAACCTCCTGATTGCAACCGATGTAGTCGACGACAGAAGCATAAAGATCCTTTCAAAACATTCCAAGGTCTACAGAACTGCTGATCTGGCAGAGGATAGGCTCGACGAAATTCTTCCATCAATAGATGGTCTCTTACTCTTTTCTTGGCCCACCCAGCTTACAACTGAAAGGCTCCATAGCATGACTAATCTTCGTTTCATTCAGAGTATCCTCGCAGGCGTCAACCACATCCCGTTCGCAGGTCTGAACAAGAATGTCATCGTAAGCAGTAACGCGGGAGCCTACTCCGACGAGGTCGCCGAGTACGCATGGGCCTTGCTACTCTCAGCCGCGAAGAGAGTAGTAGAATTGCACGTCTCACTTCGAGAACAGAGATGGACCCTCAGACGCACTCTCGACGAAGGGAGTGAGATCACAGTACTGAGAGAAAAGAACCTTGGAATCCTCGGATTCGGTGGAATAGGGACCGCTGTAGGCAGAATCGCCAAAGGGTTTGGTATGCATGTCAACGCGTTTTCGAGGAAAAAATCAGTCGTAAAAGGCATAAAGTTCTTCACTGGAACAGATGGCCTAACCGATCTTCTCAGGAGATCCGACGCCGTAGTCCTGGCTCTGCCTCTGACGACTCAGACTGCGAGGATCATCAATACGAAGCGGTTGTTAGAGATGAAGAAAGATGGAATCCTCGTAAATGTTGCTCGTGGAGAATTAGTTGATGAAAAGGCGATTTACGATCATCTGGTAACTAATGTAAACTTTCGATATGCCACCGACGTATGGTGGTACAGAGAAAATCGCGAGTCTCTCAAGACAGACTATTCATTTCTCTCGTTGCCGAATTTCATCGGGACGCCGCATGTCTCAGGTCCATCAGGGTTAGCGACTGGACGGCCTGTCCATCTGGCGGTGGAGAACACGATCAGATTTTTGAGAGGTCTTAGGCCGCTTAACGTGGTGAACCCGGAAGAGTACAACACGAGCTACCCATACTAGTGAGTCACCAATCCCCCCGCGGTTATGACAGTAGTCTGGCTAAGAGACTCAGAGAAACGTTTCCTCCAGATATGACCAGGACAACCCGGTCGCCTAGTTTCCCATATGCCTCAGATTTCGAGAGAACTGCCAGAGGGGCTGAGCCTGAGGGCTCTGGAAATATGTGAGCGTCTTTTATCAGTAGTTTCATCGCTGAGAGAATCTCCTCGTCGGAAACATTGAACATTCCATCAACGTTATTCTGACAAGCCTGTAGGGTCAAATCCCCCACAGATGCCGGGATCAAGCCGTCAGCGATCGATTTGGGGTCCTCGATTCTAACAAGCTTCCCTGCGTTAAGGGATGCCGCCATCTTTGCGGCACCATTCGGTTCAACACCGTAGACCCGTGCCGAGGGTTTGAGAGATTTGATGGCGATCGATATTCCGGATATGAGCCCTCCTCCACCAACTGGAACGATGACAGAGTCGAAGTCGTCGAGCTGTTGCACGATCTCCAGCCCACATGTCCCCTGGCCTGCAATAACGTCAGGATCGTTGAACGGAGGAACAAATACTGCACCAGTCTGGTTCGCGATTTCACGTGCTCTTGCTTCTCGATCAGCGTGGTATTTTCCGAATTTTATGACCTCTGCTCCGTTCTCCTCTATGACGTCGAGCTTTTCCTTGACTGCGGTCTCTGGAACAACGACCGTGCTCTGTTTTCCCAAAATGCGTGAGCTGTATGCTACTGCGATTCCATGATTACCCGATGATGCGGCAACTATTTTCTTGGCTGGTATCTGTGAGATCTTGTTGTAGGCGCCCCGGATTTTGAAGACACGTATTGGCTGGAAGCATTCGAGCTTAAGGAATACACTTCTTCCGAATTTTCGGGAGAGCGTTGGCGATTCTATTAATGCGCTTCTGGAAGCGACTCCAGATATTCTCTGAGCCGCGGCCTCAATGTCCCTCACTGTGGGAAGTCTTTCGGATGGCATGTCCAGTCCCACGTTTCTTCGGAAGTTCTTTAACCTGTAATGAATCGCGTTGAACCGTATCGCGAGATGCTTCCAACTGCCGGAGTCAACAGGGTCTTTGGCCTCCTAGATCTCCTAAGAGCGTACAACGGCAAGACTGACGTAGCGACGATTACTATCGACCTGAGAATTGCGCTTGACGAACTGCTCCCGATAATTGACACTGCTGAGTACTTGGGTCTCGTGGCTGTTCAGCAAGGAGAAATTTCTCTAACTGACCTAGGCAAGAAAGCGCTTAGCGGTAAGATACCGGAACGGAAGAAGATAGTTCGCGATAAGATTGTGGAATTGGAGCCGTTCTCTGACATCGTTCGTATGGCTCACGACAAGAAACAGTTGAGCCGGTTCGAGCTGGCTAGGTTTCTTAGCTCAAAGTTCGGATATACTACGGATCTTCCGACGATTCTCAACGTGCTGATAAGCTGGGGCGTGTTCGCAGGGCTGTTCAGATACGATGGTCAGTCCGAGAGTCTGTTGCCAAGAGAACAGTCTTAGCTGATCTTGGAAATGATTCTGTCAGAATAATCAAACATTGCCGGGTCCCGCTGATTCCTAGGCCGCTCTAGCGTTATCTGGATATCGTCAACAATTTTGGCGGGACGATGATTCAAAACTATGACCCGGTCCGCCATGTAGACCGCCTCCTGAACATTATGAGTTACCATTACGACGCAATTTGTGGCGTAGACGGGGTCTCTCCATATCTCCAACACTTCCTGCCTAAGGTTCTCCGCGGTAAGAGCGTCTAGACTCGAGAAGGGTTCGTCCATTAACAAGACTTCAGGTTGTAGCGCCAGAGCCCGTGCGATCCCGACTCTCTGTTTCATTCCGCCGGATAGTTCCTTCGGATAAGCCGTCTCGAACCCTTCCAAGCCGACATCCTGTATGTACTTTTTGGCAATCTTCACCTGCTCGTCTTTCGGGACCGTTGTCGCCTGGAGTGCCATCTCCACATTGCCAAGGACTGTCTTCCAGGGTATCAAGGCGAAGGTCTGGAAGATTACTCCAATCTTAGGGCTAGGCGTAGTAACAGGCTGACCGTGAAAGAGAACTTTACCAGTAGTTGGGCTGTCAAGTCCATCTATTATCCGTAGTAGTGTGCTCTTGCCGCATCCTGAGGGTCCTACGATACAGAGGAATTCCTTGTAGACGTTGAAGTTGATGTCGTCGAAGACTGTCGTGCTCTTTCCTTCTCCAGGATATACTTTGGAGATGTCTTTGATTTCGAGAAGGGGTTCGGCGGGCTGTGACACGTTCTTGATGTCAGGAAGAGGTTGCATAGGTTGGGTCAAAGAGTTCTAAGCCTCGAACTTGTACCGATCAGCCTTTCTGAGCAGTCGCCTCCAGACGAGCCTGTTGATCGCTAGGACTGTCGCGGTCATGGCTAGTAGTGCTGCGAATATTTCCACTGAGGAGAGGAGAACGTTCGGCAGGTTTGAAGCTTCCACTAGAAAGGAGCCGAGTCCAGGCACATTTGCGTTCGGGTCAATGTATTCGGAGACTATCAGCGCGTTCCATCCTCCTCCCCAGGCTTGAATGCTGCCAATAAGGATCGCAGGAAAGGCGGCTGGAATTAGGATCTGTTTCACATATCGTCCTCCGCTGACTCTGTAGGCCTTAGTCGCTTCGTTGATGTCGTTTGGAACACTGTTGACCGCTCCGACTATGTTGAAGAGAAGATACCATTGCATGCCCGTAAGCAGGAGGATAATCGAGGCAAAGTTGAGGGTCACTCCGAGATAAGGAGTATTCCTGAACGGATCGACGAGTATTATCACAACCAGCGGAAACAGTGCCGTTGCTGGAATCGACTGGCCAATGTCGAAAATTGGAACGAGCCAGCGGGAAAACCTCTGGCTTCTTGCGATGAGTATGCCTGCAGCCAGGGTCCAGCCAAGGGCGATTAGATAGGCTGTAACGAGCCTTGAGAGCGAGAAGAGGGTCAGCCCAACGAGCTGGAAGGCGGTCACGTTAGCAGCCAATACAGATAGGGCGTTTAGGATCGACTCAGATCTAGGCGCTATGACGAGTTCGAGGCCGAAGGCTACCAATCCGAGAAAAATCGCGTAGCTCAATAGTCTTCCCCAGAAGGGTATTCTGCTGATGCGTTCAGGAAACTTCAACCTCTCAGTCGCATGGAGAAGCTTTGTGACGCGGACAACTTCGAGAGCCCTGGTGACGATCGATCTCTGCGACTTGTAAAACGTGCGAACTGGTGCGACGATGCGATCTTCGGCTTTCCTGACTCCCTCGGAGACGCCCGTCCTTGGAGTTGCGGTTGTTCTGGGGGCGGCGGTTGATTCGTACTTGTACTTCTCCGCTTTCACTCCTAAGGGTCTCCATACTAGTTGGTCGATCGCGTAAATGATGCCGACGAGGATGATTAGCCCGAAGAGAGCAGAGGCTATGTCTGAGCTGGCTGATGCTTGGGCGATGTACTGGCCCAAGCCTCCAGCTGGCTGCGGTGTTCCATTGAATGGAAAATATTCTTCGATTGGAATCAGGTACCAACCTGATCCCCAAGCCAATATGCTGGTCCAGATGAGTTCCGGGTATACCGCGGGCAGCACGATTTGTCGAAGATACCTTACGCCTCTTAGCCCGTAGGCGCGAGACGCTTCTTTGATGTCGGCCGGGATGGCGTTTATGCCTGCTATCACTCCGAAAGTCGGGGACCAAGCCATTGCGGTGAAGATCAGGATGATGGTGGCTATCTGAAGGCCGACAGGGTTAGCCTTCGAGCCAGTTCCGAGGAATATGGCAAACACGATTGGGAGGTATCCCAGTACGGGGACAGACTGGAAAATGTCGAGCAAGGGTAGTAGGACGTGTGATGCTCGATGACTCATCGCTGTCGCGATACCATAGGATAGGGCGAAGGTGAGGGCTATCGCGTAAGCAATTGTCATTCGGCCCAAGGTGAAAATTGCGAATAGAGGAAGCTGAGGGGTAAGTGTGTTCTTGATGATCGAATTCAAGCCACCATTCACGATTACCTCGACGACGAGCAGAAAAATCGCTGTGACAATGACCACCCCCTCGATGGTTCTGACAATCCGAAGCTTAGACCGTCGGGCCCAGAATCTAGGCCCGCGGATATTTGGAGAAGAGAGTCTCAGTGGACACATGGGCCCTGATCCACCATCGTTTCGGAATCGGACGCTCGCGCCATATTATAAAAGGGCAATCTAAGCCGACTTCGTGTTGGGCCAATTCCCAGGGTAACAGTCCTAAACAACTAGACTAGCGGGAGAGATTGGTTTTGCGATCGAGCTGAATTTCTCGTAGCTCTGCATTCTTTGGCTTACAAGATCGTTTAGGATCGGCTTTATCTCCGGTGCCTCGCCGAGGTTTCGCAGATAGTCGATTGTTAGGTCACTGTCGTGGATGAAACCAAGCAGAGACTGCCAGGATAGAAGTCGGGACAACAGCCTAGCTGTTTTCTTTGACCGGAATAGTTCAGCTAGATAACGGAGCCGTCTGCAGTCCATTCTCAGTAGATGCAGATCCCGGACGTTATTGGAGTCTTGTACGACTAGCGGTAGTCGAACGTTTATCGCCGCTATAAGTTGATTTGTGGTCTTGTTGAGCCGTTTCTGAAGTTTCAGGGTTGACAGGTCTTTCCCCCTTATTTTCGGTATGGGTTGTTTCTGGAGTGCGAGTGTTTGTCGTCTTGCGGCTTGTAGCTGAGACTCTCGGGTCTCCTGGACTTTCGCGATTTGGTTGTCGATACTCACTTCGGGTTTGTAAGTGGAGATTTTCGAGATAACAATGTCGAGGTCTCTGACTTTCGCGTTCGCCTTCGACGCCTCATTAAGGGACGCGACAAAGGTTTGGGTCGGTTTTTCCTTGCGCATCTTTTTTGGAAGTAGTTCGATGCTGAGACTCATTCTGCGTATTGCGATTCGGAGGCCCCGGACGTTTTCTGGATTGGAATCTTTGAGATAGGCTTTGAGTCGCTTCGCCAGAATTTTTCTTGTTCTCGCGTACTTTGCCTGGAAGGAAGCTTTCAAGTCGGATAGAACCGGCTAGATGGTTGCGAGGTATCTGTCGATCCTCTGCTGAAGGTCGAGATGGATTTCGGGGACAGGTCTGTTTCCGTCTATCCGTACTAGTCCGTACTTCTTGGCTAGGATAGCGAATTCTCGTGCCATTCTCTGCTGGTAGGTGATGAACGTGGAGAAGAGATCGTCGGAGAGATCCATGTCTGCACCTGACTCGTAGTAGTCGAGCGAGGGGCTCTTCTGCACTACTCGATGAAAGAGTTCGTTCGGGTCTACGTCAAGATAGAAGACGAGATCAGCCTTGAGAGCGAATCCGAATAGGTCCTCGGACCACTTTGTTCGTATCCCCCTGACAGTGCTTCGTGCGATTAACGTGAAAATGTATCGATCTGCTAGGACGATCTCTCCCGCTTCCAATGCTGGAATTATCTTGTGCTCAAGCTGGTCCGCAAAGTCGGCCGCATAGAATAGAGCAAGAGTCCTCTTTCCCAGCGGCAGCATTTGCTTTGCTTGAAGGATGCCTTCCTTGATCAGGTCTGAACGTTTTAGACCTGTGTTCAGGACCCCGTGCCCGTCTGCTTCCAGTTTCGAAATTATCAGGTCGATTTGGGTGCTTCTTCCAGAGCCGTCGGGGCCTTCGATGACGATGAGTCGACCTCTGATGTCGACGTCCTTGAGATAGGGTATCCCCTCGCCGTAGAACTCTAGGAGTCTCGCTGGCGCTTTTCGGGTTCGACGGGAAACCATGCTCAGGCTCTGATCACCGGTTGCACAGTCTGTTTCGGTGTTGCTGGGAGAAGTTGGGATACCGATTCCCTGACCTTCTCTTGCTGCTCTTCAATGTCAAGAGTACCGTCAATGATGGTGAATCCTTCCTGTTCGGCCATGAGTTCGTACTGTTCGATGATTCTGGCTTGGAACATTCTGTAGCTTTCCAAGATGTCGTTGCTCAAGTTTAGGTCCATTCCCGCCTCGTAGAACTTTAGTTTGGGCCTGCTGACTAGAATGCGTTTCATCGCAACTTCGATGGGTACTCGGAAGTAGAAGCGAATGTCCGGTGTAGCGGCGAAGTTGTATGCTTTCCTAACCCAATGAGGGGAGCATCCTCGAACAACGTCTCTAGCGTAGGCTGTGTACGCGTATCTATCTGCCAGAACGATGTAGCCACCACGCAACAAGGGGAGAATATTTCTTTCGTATCGATCCGCAAAGTCTGTGGCGTGGAGTAGGCTGAAGGTGGTGGGTGTTAGCAGCCCTTTCTTCTTGCCCTTGGACGTTATTTCCCTTACGATCTGTGAAGAGTTCCATTCGGTCGTGAAGACTGGGAGTCCTCGGCCTCTGAGCCACCTGTCTAGGAGGTGTAGCTGGGTCGATTTGCCGCTCCCGTCTATTCCTTCTACGACGATCAGTTTTCCTGTGATCTGGAATTTCTTCGGGGATCCAGACTTCGGGCGTTGCATGTCCTCAAGACTTCTCCACGGAGTGGATTTCAGGCCCCAGTCTCGGTGATGTTGCGGGAGTTAGGGAGAATTGTGCCTTGAGTTTGAAGGCGTTTTCGAAATCCTTCAGGGTGCTCTTGAAAAGCGCGGACGGAAAGTCTTGCGTTCCGGAGCTAATTCTGAGTCTAATCTGATGAGCGTTGAGCGTCGCCTGCAGGTCAGAGCCGGTCTTTTCGAGGATCTCGATCAGCGTTATCATCGATGATATTCTCTTGATGATGTTCTTGGCGTCCTTCTCAAGCATGTCCTTGTACTTTGCGTAAAGCCAATCCGCGCCTCTCAACCCTCGAATCCGGACTAGAGAGAGTGATAGGAGCAGCTGGTCGGAATGGGTGAGGATGCTGTCCCTATTTGCGATGATGTAGAATAGAGTTTCAGGGTCATAGAGCGGAAGCCGCTGCGCCTCTTCGAGAGCCCGCATAAGGATGAATTGTTCCCGCTGGTTGAGCAGCTCGCGGGATGCAAACGCTTTGATGATTCTCGAAGACGTCAGGGATAGGGCGGCGGGCTTATCGCTGGTAAGCCGAGGCAGGATCGAATCAACAGACCCTTTCTCGTAGGCCGCCGGATCTTTCAGAAAGGCAGACAGAACCCCATCTCGCAACCCATGCGTGCTGACAACGAGATTGGGAATCTTCAGCTTTCTCATCATGAGCTGAAGTACCAGAGAGCCCGCGACGATGGACTTCGCCCTATCCTCTCCGATTACGGGAATATTTCCGATCTGCTTGGGGCTCATCTTTCGAAAGGTTCGATGAATCAGCTCGACAGAGTTCAAGTCCATTGAATAATTGTGAAGCTTATCGAGCGGATAATCTACGATCATCTGATGGTATCTAGCAATAGCTCTCACAGTCCCCCCCGCACCGACAAGCCCTAGCCTCCCCAGTTGCGGGAGTTCGCTCCTATCAGGCAGGAGTTGGAGAATCCGTTCGCTCATCTTAGCGTAATTTTTCTTTGAGAATCTTCCATTGCCGTCAGCGTACTGGTCGGTCAGTCTCAATCCCCCAAGCGGGGTGGAGAAGACTCTCCTGACTCTGGACTTTTCCGCAATCACCATCTCTAGGGTTCCTCCTCCTAAGTCGAAGAATAGCCCAGCTGGTACATTCGTCGCTGTGTGAGAGCCGGCAAAAGAATAGAGTGCCTCTTCTCGGTCCGAGAGGACCTTGAAGTCGACACCGGTTTCACCGCTTACAAGGGCCAGGAACTGGTCTTTGTTCCCGGCCTCTCGGACGGCACTTGTTGCGACTGGGAGCACTTGTGCAACCGATTCAAACTTGACGGTTTGCTGAAGGAGTTTCAGGGCTTTTACTGTTCGAATTATCGCGTCATCCTTCAGAAATCCTGTCTCATCCAAGCCTTCGCCAAGTCTGGCGAGGATGGAATGTTGGGAGAAGGCCGAGAAGTTGTTGTCTATGCGGACGTCGTAGTTGACGAGTTTTAGCGAGTTGTATCCTAGGTCAATCACTGATATCTTCATGCAGGCACTGACCTGAAGGCCAACTGTTAGAGCAACTCAGTTGTCCACGAACGTTTGTTCGGGTTATGACAGTTTCCTAATTTGCTTTGGCGTCAAGAGCCAACGGAGTTCGCCCGAGGCCTTGGGAACAAAGGAAGTAACCCTGATCTTCGCCATCCCGCCTTTCTTGAGCGCAATGTGACTGTTGCCATTTCCAGAGATCATTTCACCAACCAGGGTGCCAAGATATGGTTCGTGGCCCACAAGAAGAATCTCCGAATCCCGCTTAAGCTTCGAAAGTCTACGATACAGGTCCGGTCGAGTTGCCTCGGGTCTAAGTTCATTCCATTGTTCAAGCAGATTCAACGTCTTGAAAGTCTTGGCTACAATAGCCGCGGTCTCATACGCTCTCTTCAATGGGCTAGCAAGGATCTTATCGAATCTCATTCCCTGGCTCAACAAGGATGCCGCTATCTCCTCGAGCTCCTTACGTCCAGCAACAGTAAGGGACCTTTCCGCGTCCTTTACAGGGACGGCTGTCCGGTTGCCCGCTTCCCCATGTCTCAATAAGTAAAGATTCAGGTTTTGTAGACAATTTCCAGCGTATTTGAGCCTTCACAGGATGAATACGTAGAAATCCGGATCTTGGCTCTCACATCGGCTATTTCTTGGAGAAACTCATCGAGCAGCCATATTCCCCGCGCAGCCTTCCCTTGAAGCCTACTTCTAGGGACTCGGCGGCTTTCTTGTAGCTGCTCATGCATGTGCCACAGAAGATCGATCTAGCTTGGACCTTAGTCAGTGCATATGCCTCTGCTTGCGAGACGACAGATTCTATGCATCCGCATCGATCTAGCTTCACCGTCTGAGAAGCGTCCCCTCTCTCTACTTCGTAGTCGCTGTCAAAGGTTTCACCCATGCTCTCGGCCAAGTTCTGGGAAAGCGCCTCGACCCCATTCTGGTGACCTTTGGCTTTGATGTCCTGAACCTTCAGGTTCGCCTTCATGTCGGTGAGGATATTCATCGCAGGAGCAATGGCGTCAAATCCTGCCGCGGTGACGAATGTGCCTACTTGGAGGAGCAGATAATGAGCGAGTGTCTTCCTGAGCATCTCATACCTCTGTGCGAGACTCCGGGTCCGCTTCTGTTGTGTCTGGGTAGCCATGTTAGTTCTCTACGTCCTTCCGAATTGCTCATTCTTTAAAACTAGTGTACTCGAGCCGAGAGAGAATCTGTAGATCTCATATCAGGTCCCAGCTTCGTTTTTTCACGTATCTCAGCCAGAATCCGGCAATTAGCGATGTAACAATCGCGGTTAGTACCAGAGCGACGAAGAATGTTTCTGATATCAGGCCCAGGTCAAATGCGACGGTTGCGAGGACGATTCCGGGTCCTCCCCTTGCGTTTAGAGCAATGGCGAAGTTCAGGCTGGCCAATCTCTTCTGCTTGATTAGTCTCCCGACAGCCAGGGCTCCGCCCCCTTTCAAAGCGGTCGAGAAGAGTAGAAAGCCGAGAAAGAATAGGATGTCGAAGGAGTGGATGAGATCGAGTTTCAAGCCTACTACAGCGAAATAGACTGGGGTGAAGAGGGCCAAGGAGATAGATTTGATCTGGGCCTTTGCCAGTGTGAAGACTTCCTCTGGCATCATTCCTATCGCAATGCCTGCGAGAAAGGCTCCGAAGATGATGTTCACGTTGAGTAGACTTGCCAGTGCGACGAGTGAGAAGCAAAGGAAGAGAGCGTAACGCGATGGGTGCGTCTTGATCAGGACGTTGAATCTGGACCCAATGGTGTAACGGATCATTCTAGGAAGGCCCAGAAGAGCTGCAGCGAAGAATGCGACTGTCACAAGTGCAGTGAAGACAACCAGCGATAGGGACGCTGATGCGGATGCTCCAACTCCTGTGGCGATGGCCAGCGCGCCGAATTGGATAACATCTTCGACTGTCGCGATCGCCAAGACGATCTTGGCGAACCGAGTGTCCATCATCCTCAAGTCGATGAATATCTTCGAGATGACCGGGATTGAGGTGACAGAGACCCCGATGCCGACTATGATGGCGAGGGAAAGCATGTTTCCATTCGGTCCCGCATATGGACTGAAGTTGTAGAAGTAGGGCGTCAGAATGCCAATAATGAATGGAATTACTGTCGCACCGAGGAGGAATGAAGTCGCGATCTTGCGGTCTTGCCTTGAGAAGGACCTTTGGATTTCAAAGCCCGATATGAACATCAAGAGAACTAGGCCAAAGTAGGAGATTACAGAGATTAACGCGCCCTCGGATGGGAAGGCGGCGAAGACCCAGTTCTCAGCGCTAGGGGCAAAGAAGCCGAGAAACGTCGGACCAAGGATCAGTCCCCCGAAGATCTCCCCGATCACTCGGGGTAGCTTGGCTTCATAGAACAAGAAACCAAATGAGTGCGCAGTAAACAGTAACAGGACCATGGCGAAGAAAAACCTGGTCAGCTCGAGGCTGGACAGTGTGATTGAGGCAGCGAGGCTCAATGATTATGGCATCTCCTCTTCATGCCCGAAGATGTGAGTTTGAGACTACTCGCAAGATCCAGGTCTGCCGATGTGGCGGCCAACTCATCCTGAAATTCTTTCGTTTCGTTCACAGGTTCGTAAGATTTGATCTAAGTAGTGGCGCCGTGTTTCTTGAGGAGTGTTGCGATCTTGTCGTTGTTGCGTTCGGTTGCAACTGTCAGAGGAGTTTTTCCTTGGAAATTCTTCGCCCGAATATCAGGGCCAGCACTGTCAACCAGCCACTCAACGATTTCGTAGTTGCCCTTCGACACGGCATTATGTAGCGCGAGCGTTGCGCCAGACTTCGCTCCCCGTTCGAAGACCAGTCGAACCAAAAGTGGGTCGTCGCTCCATACTGCGTGGGGCAGTAGCGGTATTCCATGAGCTCCTGTAGCGTTGGCCTCCTCTGGGTGAGCATTCAGTCTTCGTACCAGGTAGTCTCGCATCCCAAGCATAGCGGCAGTACAGATCTCTAAGGGCGCGCCATGTTTGAGAAGAAATTCAGCGACGTTCGCGCTGCCAACTTGGGCCGCAGCTTGTATGGCTGTCTCCGTATCGTTCTCGTTCAATTGGTAAGATCCATTGAGCAGTTGCGGATTCTCAGCAAGCATCTGTCTCACCTTCTCTAGGTTCCCGTGTCCGGCTATGACGAATTCGCGAACTTGTTCGGTGGAAGGCTGTTGTTGGTGAGTCTGCACGAACCTTCTGATTCTACAATGGCAAGTATAACTTTTGCTTAAAGAGGGGTACTTCTGTCTACCTTCTTTATCACCTGCTCAACCCTTCGTCGTTTTGATAATTTCTCGACGCTTTTCACTCGAGAGGACAGGGTATCTCTGAAAATCTTCTTGTTGTCAATATCGACAACCTGAATTGCATTCTCTGCGTACATTGGTAGTTGATTGGTAGGACAGTTTTTCAGCTGATCAATCAGTAACTTGAACGCCGTTTTCTTGTATTTTCCGAGAGTCGCCATCTTGGTCAAAATGCTGACGGCGTGGTCCCTAGCGATTACGGACGCCGAGTTAGAGACCCGAATGATGGTTGGAAGAGCTGTGTAAATCGCTCCTGGATTTTCGAGCGTTATCGAATCGAGTGCAGTCATGGCTCCCCAAACTAGCCGATTATTCTCGCTGCCCAAAAGGCTGACGAAATCTTTTGCCTTATCAGAAATCAGTCCTGGCTTGAGTTCCCCAATCTCATAGAGTACTTTCATGCAGTCGCTCTGTATGTTCTTGTTCCTGTTGGAAAGATTGTTGACGAGTTCGTTTACCGCAATTCGATCGTCACGATCCGCTATCGATTGAGCTAATTCCTGATTAGGAGTTTCGTCCCTTCGCTTCAGGGAAGTAGCGAGTTTGTCAATCACTCCCAATGTGCTTGACCGGACCCCCCTTCTCGGTTAGTCGATGTAGGATAAGCAGATTGTTATCCGAGGGAATCCGAATTCGATAATGGTTTAACCCCGCAGCTCTGCGAGTAGACCAAATGGCTTTGTGAAAAGAACTCTCCTCGATCCAGTTGATTGGCTGTTCCGGAATGTCGATTTGGTGGGGCCGGTGGGATTTGAACCCACGACCTCTGGCCCCGATCTTCTCGGAGTCACCAGCGCCCCAGGGTCACCGTCCATAACTGGACTCTGGTATCCTCTGGGCGGGGTTAATCCCCTGGACCAAGCTAGACGACGGCCCCCCGTTGCTCGGGTTGAATCTACAGGTATTCTACCTTTCCGTCCGCAAGGAGATAATGACGCTGATTGCAAACAAGGGAGAACCTGCCGCAGCTTATGATGCTCATCGAACGTCGAGCTATCCATCAGATAGCTGGACGACCGTTTCTTCGACCGGGTAGCCTTCTCGCCTCCATCCCTGCATTCCGTCAAGCATTTCTTTCACTCGGAAGCCTAAGGCAGCGAGTCGCATTGCCGCTTTGGTGGAAGCGTTGCAGTGTATCCCATCGCAGTAAGTAACTAGGACCTTGTCCTTCGGCATACCCACCGCTGAGGACAAGTCGATCTTGCGCCAAGGAAGATTGATTGCTCCAGGTACATGTCCTTGAGAGTACGCTTCGTGCGTTCGGGCGTCAATGACAATGATTTCAGCAGAGTCATTCTGCAGATCCAGGTAGACATCGGAGGGGTCCGTCTCGAAAGCCAATTTCGAGTGGAAGTGAAGCTCGGCAACTTTAGGCTCCTCGGGAGGAATGGCGACAACTCTTGAGGTACTGAGCTTCGTCTCAGCGATTTTGGAATAGGTGCTCACTCGAATCACGATCACGAGTTGTTCCGGCCAAGATATTTATCGATTCGAATCGCGAACACCGCAAAGATTGACTGTTCTTAGCGCTCAATGGAAATGCCTTAATCCTCGTAGCACCCCGGGATCAAGATGATTTCAAGTGAGCACCGTTTCCGATCAAAGCCTCGTCTCTAACAAACGAGTCACCGGAGTAGGTGGAATATTCTTCAAAGCGAAGGACGCGAAGAAACTAATGGATTGGTACGAAAACCATCTCGGCGTAAAGCCCGAGCAGAAGGGATCAACCAACACTATGTTTCAGTGGCGAGAAGAGGAGCGCCCCGAAGAGTTTGGACAAACTGTCTGGGCAATCTTTTCACATGATACAAAATACTTCGAACCTAGCTCGTCTCAGTTCATGGTCAACTTCCGAGTCAATAATCTGAAGGAAGTCTTGGATCAATTGAGAAGAGAAGGGGTACGAGTAGATGATAGGATTGAGGAGTACGACTATGGAAAGTTCGGATGGATTATGGACCCGGAAGGGAATAGAATCGAACTCTGGGAACCTACAAAAGTAGCACCTCATCCCTGAAGCGTATCAGGTAATTCTTCTCTAATGGACGGTGGTAAGGCGAAGAAGACAAGGAGGAGGGCGCTAGACTGATGGAAACCGCCGCCATAGCAGAAACAGCCAGACGAGTTATTCTCGAGCGGGACCTTCCAGAAGCTGCGGTATCTGGCCTAGTCGAATTCATTGACCGATACTACATGCGGTCAAGAACGGGGTTCATCGACGCTCCTTCCTATCGCAAGACCGCGAGCGGGACAGGCTTCCAACTGTTCTGGATCCTGAAGCCCATCGGACCTGAGCAAGCATCTCCTCTTCCCGTGATTCTGAAGATAAACAAGGCTGTTGTCGAGCTCGATTTTCCCGGATTAGATCCCAATGACAAGTCGCTAGAGAAGATTGTCGAGAGAACTGTTGACGAGATTGAAGGAACCGTCCTTTCCTATTTCCAGAACATAAAGACGACCAGCCTCTACTTTGTAATCGGCGCATCCGAAGAGCACTCCGAGGCGCCCAATCAAAGAGGATTGATGCGTAGTATTGTGAAGAGAATCTTTGCGGGAAACACCACGAGCCTCTTTCTCTCGTTCATCCTCCTAAGCTTCGCCCTCTTCTTCGTTATCGGAGTCTACACAGTATTCGTCTTGATCAGTACCCAACTCGTAGCCCTTGTCTTTTCTGACAGGATTGTTTACCGTATTGGCAGTGTCCGTCCTGATGCAGAGAGACCTCTTGTTTCGGTCGTAAGTGTTCGGTCCAACGCTGAGACCCTGAAATCAGTATCACAGCACGGCAAGAAGATACTTTCACAAATTCGAGAAGAGATAGCGAGAAGTGCGACCGCGACGTACTCCGCCGCGGCCAATGAGCAGCTCAAATCAACAGTCATTGGTTCACTAATGAAGCACGGCATCATAGCGACGGGCCAAGAGATCAACATCAAGACGAGAGATGTATACCGAATCGTTCACGAAGTATCTGAGAAATTCGGTAGGCAGACTCCAAAGATCACCATCGCGAACTCGATAGTGTCCAACGCTTCTGCGACCGGAATCTCATCAAGCCGTTCGACGGTCATGATCACAGCGGGCTCACTGGAAGACCTGGATGACGAAGAGTTGGAAGCGGTAATCGGTCACGAGCTAGGACACGTAACCGGGCATGATCCCGTGATTCTCTTCGCCGCCACCTCCTTCGAGTTCTTGGGAAGATTCTACGTGTGGTTTCCTCTACTACTCTCTCTCGGACTCTTCTACTTCCTCCTAGCGTTTGGCGGGATCTACCTCGTAGGAAAGGTTCTGGAGACCCGGGCTGACACCGAATCAGCAGTGGTCATTGGAAACCCGCATGCACTAGGGTCTGCGCTGACCAAGATAGGATTCAGGCAACTCTACCGTGAGAAATACAATCCTGGATCAAAGCTGTTCGACTGGTTGCAGTTTGATCCGCATCCGCCAATCTATTTCAGAATCGCAAGACTATCGAAGTACTCTGGGCGACAGGAACCCGTCAAGCATACGTTGCTGGTCTCGATACGAGACATCGTAGTAGGTTTCTTCTCAGCATTGTTCCAGCTGTAGGTTGAGACTCAAGCCAGGCGGGCTGGGCGTTTAGAGGTGGATGGTGGCTCTCTTGCCGCTACGGTAGGTCGCCAAAGCCCCCAACCCACTTATCAGCAGAAGAGCGGCTATTGGAAAGACCGGGACGATCAAGAAAGTGCTCACTATTCTGTCGGTCGCCAAGCTCACTGTCCCAGTGTAGACGCCTGAGAACTTCAACGGCAGAGCGGTTAGGTCTTTCGATCTAGCAGCATCAGCAACTCCGCTAGAGAAGTACACTCCGATCAGGAATGTGCCCAGCGCTCCGAGAATATTGATTATTCCGCCAGGGAGGGTGAACCTTGCCAGCATTAGGCCGCTTCCTAGGAGCAGGATGAAGGCTATCACGAGTTGTGCAAGCATCAAGTTCTGTGATTGAGATGAGTTGACGTTTACCGCGCTTGGGAGGTTGTATGCCCATAGGGCCCATCCGATAGCGAGAAGGCTCGAGAAGACTCCTAAGCCCCCAGAGAGAATGGCTCTTACGTGCTTTGGCGCCTGCAGTGCTGTTTTGACGTTAACAGTCGACATGAATGCGAGGGGTAAGGTCCGGTTCGCTAGATAAATCTACGAATTTGAACGGAGGGATTCAAGAAGCTCGCTTAGCCTCACCCTCCGCTTTTTGGCTTCTTTGAGCAGGACCTTCTGGACCCCGGTTGAGTATTGCACCGCCTTTTTTGGCCGATTGACTACAGATTCAGGCAATTTCCAAGAAGCAGCAAGCTTCCTGAGAACGTACTTTCGAACCACTCCGTCGCCGATGAGTTGTAACTTTAGTGAAATAGGAATGCTCAGTGCGTAATCGACGAGCGGAAGATAGGCGAATGGAGATTCAAGTTCGAGTCGATGAGAGACAGCTAGCTTGTCTCCAGGCTCAAAGTCTTTAGTCGCCGCGCCCAGAACACTTCTCAAGACCTCCTTCCCAGCTTCTATGAAATCGCGTTTCAGAGCTAACTCCTCAAATCTGCCGTATCCTGCGAAAAGTTCGTCACTTAGCTGACCAACGAGAAGATGCCCCATTCCCATCTCTTCCGCTACCTCGCACACGAAGAAGAGCGGGACCGAATGGCCGATCACTGTTGAATCAGTACTCTCGACAGTCTCAACGACCTCTCCTAGACGATCCATAATCTCTGATTGTGAGAGTTCTCGGACAGTAATGTCAAGCCCAAGTTCCTTTGCTACGTGTCGGGCGTGTTCTAACTCGGCCTGACCCTTTAGACCCACGGTGATCAGTTCGGGCCCCAATTCGTTCTCTTTCGCGGCATTGGCCAGTAGGGTGCTGTCCAAACCGCCAGAAAATGCTATGACGTAACCTTCCGGAACATCCTCCGCCAAAGATTCTAGGAGGAGTTGTCCTACTCTAGCTGCCGCGTCGTCCGCGCTCACTTCCAATTCTTTAGAGCTTGATAGCGACTCTTTTGCCAGAACCATCATCTGCTTGTTCGACACCGCGACTAGGTGGCCTGGAGGAAGAGGCTTAGGGTCCCGTATTCCTATTCTAGATAGGCCTGCTTTCAGGCTCGCAAATGCAACTGCCCCCTGCCAGTCTCTGCCATAGTACAGAGGCTTCAGGCCAAGAATGTCTCTGCATGCCAGCAGCTTGCCTCCCGAGATTGCGAGCATGGAGAATCCTCCAGGCTCTCGAATCGATTCCGAAAACGCTTCCTGTACCGCTTCTCCACCAATCTCTTCAAGCTCCAACGCTGCGGGAAGAGTTCCGTCCACAGCTAAACTAGTTCTCTCAACGTCAACCTTCGAGGATTGTTCGAGCTGATGGGAACATGATCCCAATGCGATTGATTCATGTTCTCCGTACACCGCCATCGATTGAGCAAGGGACCCTCGGCTGATCATGGCTTTGAGAACCGAGTCGAGCTTGGAAGCTTCCTTGCCTGCGTCCGGTCCCATGATCCCTGCTATTCCGGTCAAAGGCTGGTGCGAGTCACTCGTAGTTGTTTAATATCAAGCCACGCTCGCTTGTCGCTGATTTCGATTGCCAATCCTTCCAATCGACACGGGCAGATACGGCAGTCCGGAAATGAGGCTCATCTTTGACGAGGAGAACAAGCTTCAGCTCTGGCTAGATGTCGAAGCAGCCGTGGCTAAAGCTCAAGCTGCAGTTGGAGACATTCCCAAGATCGCGGCTGAAGAAATTGCGAAGAATGCTAACACCAAGACCGTGACGCTAGCTCGGACGAAGGAGATCGAGGAAGAGACTCGACACGATCTCGCGTCAATGGTCCAGGCCCTCTCGGAGGCTTGTTCCGGCGAGGGAAGAAAATACGTTCACTACGGGCTGACCAGCATGGATGTCGAAGACACCGCCACTGCTCTCCAGTTCAAGCGCGGCTTGGCTCTTATCGAGAAGGGATTGGACCAGCTGGAGGCAACCCTCAGCACAATGGTCCGAAAATACCGGGGCCAGCTTCAGGTGGCACGGACCCACGGTAGACACGCTGGAGTCATTACTTTTGGTCTGAAACTCGCGGTCTGGCTATCCGAAATCAAGCGACACAAACAGCGACTAAAACAAGTCCGCGAGAGAGCTCTTGTTGGAAAGATACTCGGCATCGTAGGAACTGGAGCAGGCCTGGGAAAGAACGCACTTAGGATCCAGGAGAAAGCCCTGAGGGGTCTTGGTCTGAAGCCGGCCGGGCTAGTGACCCAGGTTATCCAGCGCGACATCCACGCGGAGGTCGTCGCATACTTCGCTCTACTCGGGTCCAGCTTGGACAAGTTTGCAACCGAGATTCGAAATCTTCAGAGGAGCGAGATTGCTGAGGCCTTGGAGCCTTTCGATCGGGCCAAACAGATCGGGAGTTCAGCGCTACCCTCTAAGCGAAATCCACAACTCAGCGAACGGGCATCTAGCATAGCAAAGTTGCTACGGGCGTTGGCAATCCCGGCCCTAGAGAACGTTCCGCTCTGGCACGAACGTGACCTTTCCAATTCGGCAAACGAGCGCTTTCTCTTTCCCATGTCTTTCGTTCTAACCGACGAAATGTTGATGCTCGCATCTAAGGTTCTGAACGGTCTGGAAGTGTCTCCCAAGAACATGCAACGCAACCTCGAATCATCGCAGGGAGCGGTTCTTGCGGAGAGAGTTGTTAACATGCTCGTCGAGAAGGGAGTCGCAAGACAAGACGCTTACGAACGAGTAAGAAGAGTCGCAGTGAAGTCACTGGATTCAGGGGTCCCTTTCAGCAAAGCGATCCAAGGGGACAGCTTTGTTTCCAAGAAGCTCACGCTCAAAGAGATCAAAGAGGCTCTCGACTATCGCAATTATCTCGGAGTCACATCACAGCTCATCAACATGGCCCTCAATGAATGATGATACCATCGAAGAAAGCCCTGATTCAGTAAAGAGTAAATCTTAATTCCATTCCCTCTCGCAACGTCCAGCTCGAGGGACACAATCTTTGCGCGAAGCCATGCTTACCCTAGGAACTCTCCTCCTATTCTTTGGCGGGCTGGGAGCGATAGCGGCGACAACCCCCATGGGTGCCGGAGCACTAATTACTCAGGCAACACTAGTGCAGATGGGCTGGTCCATCAGCATATTCACGGTCATAGCCTTCATCGGCGCCGCCCTAATTGTTCGAAATCGCTAGTTCTACTTCCTGTTGGGTCCGGAACACGACAGGGTAACACTGGAGTTCTGAACTTCAATCAGGAACAGTTACTGCTTAATACCCGCCTGATTCGATCAACGATCTATGACTGATCAAGCTCCTAACTGGAGAATTCATGTAAAGAAGGGAAGTTACGAGGTTGAAGTTGAAGGTCCAAATCCTGAGCGAGTCGAAAAAATGTTCGACGAGCTCGTGAAGAAGTACATGAAGAAAATCGCTTCATCGTAACAACCTGGTTTCTTCTCAGATTCTCAAGCGGTTCCGCCGGCATTCTCCCCGCGCTGAAGGATGTCTTAGTTCGGCACTTTCACTTCGCTAGAAAGGAGATCATCTAACTCCTCTTTCGCGTCTAGCGACGCGGCAATCCGCTCGTATTCGCCTGGGTTATGTTCGTAAATGAATCGGAGGAGGGGAAAGTAGAGTTGTTGAGCCCGACGAATGGACACATGGCTTCTAACGCCAATCGACGCGGCGGCCTTCTTTCGGGTATCCCTCATGGATCGTGTTCGGGACATTGAACTGATCTTTTGTGGAAACCTCATCGGGACCCACCCGCTGGGGGACGTTTGCTTGGCAACCGCAACGCCCGCGGTCATGAGGTCAAGGGCGTATGACAAGAGGTGCCAGGACTGAGTCTTCTTGATCCGGCCGAAGTACAGATCAGATTCTGCGAGGGCCGCCATAGCTTCGTCCAGCTCCTTCGGTTTCGGGATTTGGTAAGGCGCATTCTCGAAGATCCATTGAAACAGCATTTCCTGGTCGACGTCTGAGATTGAGAGAGACCGTCTTGCAGCCGCTACCGTTCGACTGTTGAAGATCACCCGGAGCACCTCGAAGATCGACTCGGTTCGATCCCGTCCTGAAAGAAGATCAACATCGTCTACGGTCAGGGTTCCATGTCTACTTGAGAGCATTTGCATATCGTTTAGGATGGATCTGATATCGCCACGATCTCGATCTAGGACTAGCCTCAGCGCGTCCTCGTCAGCCTTGACTCCCTCTTGATTGAGAATATTTCTCAAGAGTGGGACCCCATCTCGTATTCCAAGTCGTTTGAGTTCTATCTGTAGACATGCTTCTCGTAGTGGTCTGATCTTGGGATCCCACGGATCGTTGGCCGTCAATATCAATGGATACTGGGTCTCCTTGATTATCTGGAGAATAGTTGTTACTGCTGCTTGATCTGCTCTGAGGTTGATCCCATCGACCTCGTCCAGAAGAATGAGTCTTCCCTTGCTGAACAGTGTACTCTGCGTCGAGGCGAGCCCAGCGACCTTCGCAAGGATTTCTCCACTTCTCTTGTCTGAGGCGTTGATCTCGACGAGATCCCAGCCCCGTTCCCTAGCCAAAGCCTCGGTGACTGAAGTTTTGCCCACACCGGCTGGACCGTAGAGGAGTACTGCTGCTTTGACGGGTCTGCCTTTGTTCCATGACTCGATCCAGTCGCGCAGTTTCTCAATCGCTGGCTTGTTCCCGGCCACATCCTTGCTGGTTTTCGGTTTGTATTTGATCGTCCAAGGTTCTATTGTCATGGGCAATGGTCTCAGAGACTAAGCGTCAGAGGCGAGCTTCGCTAGCAAAGCGCTTAGCTGGATCTCTTCGTCTCCACCTTGAACTAGTCGATAGTCGATCTCTCCGACCGCCTCGATGAGGCTGAT
>Ga0210409_10001132_pt1 | contig 36583 bp, 32 predicted proteins | sample IncBWH17MmetaG_FD_161649 | JGI IMG/M metagenome (GOLD analysis project Ga0210409, IMG submission 161649) | Forest soil microbial communities from Barre Woods Harvard Forest LTER site, Petersham, Massachusetts, United States - Inc-BW-H-17-M | ecosystem: Environmental > Terrestrial > Soil >... | reverse complement strand
CGCGGTGGACGGATTCAACGCGAAGGCCTCCAGCGAGCCGTTCATTCCTGCGATAAATAGCGTGTTGTTCCAAAACGCCGGCGTCGCGAAAATGTGCCGCAGCAGCGGGAATTTTTGGACGATGGCCGTGCCGGTATTTTCCAGGTGGCCCATGTTGTCGCGATTCAAAACGTAAATTTCGCCGGCATTTCCGCTGCCCGATTTTCCGCCGCCGATCAGCAGATGCTTAAACGGGGCAGAGGGCAAGTCTGCGATCACCGCGGCGCCACCGGAACCGAGGTCGGCGTTGGAACTATTCAGGATCGCTTCATCAAAGGGAGTAAACCAATCTTGCAGGCTGAGGGTGGCATTGAGTTTGATAAAGCTATCGCCGAATTCGGTGACGCCGTTGTAATCGCCATTTCCGGTGATCACGTACATGTTGTTGCTGCTATCGATCGAAGGCGCTGCGCCGGACATCCAGATTCCAGCGCCTTCGCCGTTGGGAGTGGCATTGAAGAGGAGAAGCGGAGTGGCGCGCAGATCCGATTTATTGAAACCGATGATCCAGCCGTGCCACGGTTTCTGATCGATGTACGAGCTCCAAGCGACGTACACGGTGTTGTCAATGAGAGCGAGGCCCGGGCGCTGATTTTCATGAAAGGGATCGAAGGGAACCAGCGTGCCATTGCCGCCATCGCCGCTGCCGGGCACGGTGATGGAAGGAGTGAGGTCCAATGGCCCGTTGGAAGTTTCCTTGCCATCGATGAGGCTGAGCGCGTGAAGGCGCTGATGACACTGGCCGGGACCCCTGGCGTTTGTACCGATCGTTTTGGTCTTCGTAACAACGTAGAGAATTTTTGCAACGGGATCGATGACCGGCGTCCCGACGATGCCGATATCTGGGTGTATGTCATCGCCGCCCTGGTCTGTGGAGGTGAGCCAAGTTTCCCCGGAAGGGACCAGTGGGCTCGACCAATAGGTGACACACGGATTTGCGTCGGCGTCGAATGCGTACACGGTGCTGTGCGAAGTGGCGGTGAAAATCACATTGTGCGTGCCGCCAGCGATGGAAAGACTAGGAACCCAAAGGGTCTGTGGGTAAACGGCGGCATCGACGGGGCAAGAAAATAGTTTTGCAAACGTGGAAGGGTTGACGTTGGAAGGAGTCAGCGCAAATTCCTGCGAGTTGACGCCGGCTCGCGTGGAATCGTTGTGATAGGTGGTCACGCCGGAAAGATCCGTGACGCCAATGGTGCTGGAGTCGCGCTTGGTGGAGTTGACATTGCTGGTGGCGGTGACGACATACACGCCGGGACTGCTTGGCGGATGGTATATGGCGGAAGTGGTGGTCACATTGGTGAACGCGCCGCCCGAAGCAGTCCAGCTAACGCCTTGGTTGCTGGGATCGTTCTGAACGGTGGCGGAGAATTTCAAAGGTTGCGAAAGGGTGATGCCGCCGCGTTTGGGAGAGATGGTCACGCCGACGTCGGTTGTGGCAAAAATTATGATGGCGGCGCTAGCCGAGGTTTTAGAGTTGACGACAGAAGTCGCAGTGAGAGTGACGTTGGGAGGGCTGGGCGCGTTGGGCGGCGCAGTATAAGTTATAGGAGCGCCTGACGCGCTAGAGGTACTGGACAAAGTGCCGCAGGCATTGCCCGAGCAGCCGGCTCCAGAAAGAGTCCACGACACGCCTCTCTTTTGCGGATCGCTTTGGACCGAAGCTGTGAAATCGTGTGATTGATTTACAACCACGGCTTGGGCCGCGGGAGAGACAGCGACCGTCACCTGTGGCACGGCGATGGTGATGGACGCGCTTGCCGACACAGTCGAGTCGGCGACAGACGTAGCCTTGAGAGTGACGTTGGGAGGATTGGGCGCATTCGCCGGCGCAGTATAAGTGATGGGGCCGCCCGACGCGCTAGAGGTATTAGACAGCGTGCCGCAGGCAGCGCCGGAGCAACCCGCTCCGGAAAGAGTCCAGGTTACACCTTTGCTCTGCGGATCATTTTGAACGGAAGCGGTGAAATCCTGCGACTGATTTACGGTGATGGTCTTGCTGGCGGGAGAGACGGCGACCGTTACCGGTGGCGCGGCGATGGTGACGGAGGCACTTGCTGACGCGGTGGAATCGGCGACGGAGACTGCGGTGAGAGTGACGCCGGGAGGATTGGGAACATTCGGCGGCGCAGTGTAAGTGATGGGGGCGCCCGACGCGCTAGAGGTATTGGAGAGAGTGCCGCAGGCACTCGCGGAGCAACCGGCTCCGGAAAGTGTCCAGGTCACACCTTTATTCTGGGAATCATTTTGGACAGACGCCGTGAAATCTTGCGATTGATTTAGCGTCACAGTTTTTGTGGCGGGAGAGACGACGACCTTTATCTGAGGCGGTGGAGTGGCGATGGTAATGGAGGCGCTTGCCGACGCGGTTGAGTCGGCAACGGAAGTTGCGATCAACGCAAAGGCGGCGGGATTAGGTGGTTGAGGAGGCGCTGTGTACGCGATGGCCGCGCCCGAGGAACTGGTTGTGGCGGAAACGGTGCCACATGCATTGTTTTTGCATTGCGCGCCGGAAAGAGTCCAGCTCACGCCCTTGTTCATGGCGTCGTTTTGCACGGTTGCGGTGAAATTCTGCGCTTGGTTGACCGTGAGTGTCTGGCTCAGCGGCGAAATACTAACGATAACCGGCTGAGGGGAGGTAGCGATCGTAATGGCGGAGGAAGCGGACTTGCTAGGATCAGCGACGGAGGTCGCCGTGAGGACGATAGAAGGGGACGCGGGCATTTGCGCGGGGGCGGTGTAAGTGATCGAAGAGCCGGACGCGCTGGTAGTAGCGGAGAGCGTGCCGCATGCGCCTGGGGCGCAACTGGAAAGCGACCAGGAGACGCCGCTGTTCTTTGTGTCGTTGGAAACGGTCGCCGTGAAGGGTTGCGTCTGGCCCAGCTGAACGGTCGAAGAGAGCGGGGCTACAGCGACGGAAATTGCCGCCGGGGGCGTGGGCGGAGTCGTAGCCGGAGTAGTCGGCGGCGGATCTCCACTTGGGGAAGTCGAGTGGGCACTAGAATTTGGAACAGACGCACAGCCGCCGGAGAGGAGAGTGACCAGCAAGAGACACACAACAACGGCGACAGGCGCGAGAATGACTGCTCGCACCCCGGGGTCTGAATTCAAGGGGCCGATTCTCCAAAATGTAGGTTCCTGGGCGAAACCTCAGCGATTCAATCCGTTCCAATTGTAGGGTGGAGTACAAGAAGCACAATATAGCCGACCACTTAGTTCAGGTGAGGCTTTCCTGTAGCCTTTTTAGAGTGAAACGCGAGCATATGGGTTGCGCGGGACCTGCAGCCATCCGAGCTATGGCGACCCCTGCATCCAGAGCTCATTTTTCGCCTCCCCAATACCTTCCGAGTTGCCGACTACTCGCCCAGATAGTGGGATCCGGCGCAGCGCACCAGTAAACGCAAAATTTGTGTTGCTGGGGAAATAGGCGCCTCTCCATTGGTGTCTAGTCAGTTATGAAGTGTCTCGACCGCTCGTACCATCTGCCTATGGACAGGCTCGGAAGGCTCCTTCAAATTTGACACGAATGTTTCAGGGTGGGTCACCTCAGAAAAAGGCTAGGCAGCAACAGAATCAACAGGCTCAGCCACAGAACTAGCCAAGGAACGGGCGATTTGAAAAAGCTACTTTACGTCCTCGGAGTGGTAGTAGCACTTTTCGTCGCGGGTATCGCGGCGGTTTTCTATTTCTCGTCGGGCATGGTGAGCGTCAGCGATACCTTCTTCAAGGATGTCGCGGCCGGAGACATGCAACGTGCGCGTTCCTATTTAGCAGCGGACTTTCGTGCGGCCACGTCAGAGGACGAGCTTCGCTCATTCCTCGAGCGCAGCGCGTTGCTTGACTATTCGCAATCGCATTGGAGCAGCCGGCAGGTCAGTATCGGAGGCACCGGCCACCTTGAAGGTGACGTAAGCACAAATTCGGGCGGGAAGATTCCGCTCACGTTGACGTTTGTGAAGGAAAATGGCGGCTGGAAGATTTACTCGATCCAAAAGTCGCAGGCAGGGCTTGTTGCCGAGTCTGGCGGTCAAGTCATCCCCTCAAAGACCGAAGCAGCGAAGCTGGCTATTGATACGACGCTCTCTTTTTCCCGTGCCGTCAATGCGAATGACTTGAAGGCATTCTACGTGCAGACCGCCGCCGAGTTTCAACACGACGTGCCGTTCGAGAAGTTCAATGCGGGGTTCTCTCCCTTCGTCGAGCAGCACATCAATTTGGCACCTGTGGAGAAGGTCACTCCTTTGCTTACATCTGAGCCGGGCGTGTCGCCGCAGGGCATATTGCAAGTGGAGGGCTATTTCCCGTTTACAGAATCCCGCGTCAACTTCTCTTACAAATACCTCTATCGGTTTACGGATTGGAAGATCGTCGGTGTCAACATCCACGTCAAATCTGTTGACCACTAAGCAGTACTCTAGCTTTTGTTTTTGGCTGTCCGCATGGTTCCGCCCGAGTCACGGGCTAACCGGAAGTCATTCAGCAAGAAGTCTCATCCTTCGAAGGGGCGTAATCGGTTAGGTCACAATCGAGTTCGTTCCCGTTATCCGCGTAACGAATACGCTGAGTCTTTCCCCGCACCTTGGACAGGGTCGTCCGTAGCGGGCGTGAACGACCATATTTCAAAACGCGGTGATATTTTAGGCAGCTAACTTTGGCCTCGTGCGTCGTGTGCTTGAAAGCTTTACACGGAGGCCGTGCCCGGCAAGGCGTTCACCTTGACATTCTACCGGAAGCCGTTTAGTCTCACCTAGGATGTCTACCAAAGAACAGAAGGAACGCATCGAGCTATTGCAGGGCACCTTGGATCTGCTGATTCTGCGCACGCTGCTGCTACGGCCAGCGCACGGCCACGCCATTGCCAAGGCCATTGAGTTCAACTCCGACGAGGTGTTGCAGGTGGAGCAGGGCTCCCTGTACCCAGCGCTGCACCGGCTGATCAAGCGAAGATGGATTGCGGTGGAAGAAGGCACGTCGGAGAACAATCGGCGGGCGAAGTTCTATCGGTTGACGTCCAGGGGGCGCAAGCAACTGGCCGTGGAAACCGGCAAGTGGGACAAGTTGGCGGGAGCGATCGCGCGGATTCTCCGGCCGGCGGAACGGGGTGAATCATGAGGCGCCGCAAGCGCATGTTGGACGAACTCGACCAGGACATTCGCGAGCACATCGAACGCGAAACGCAGGACAACATCGAGCGCGGTATGGCGCCCGAGGAGGCGCGTTACGCAGCGGTGCGGAAGTTCGGCAATGTGATGCGCGTAAAGGAAGAGACGCGCGAGGTGTGGAGTTTCGTTTGGCTCGAGCAGTTGCTTCAGGATATTCACTTCGGGTTGCGCATGCTGCGCAAATCTCCGGGCTTTGCGGCCGTAGCCATTCTTACGCTGGCCTTGGGCATCGGCGCGAATACGGCGATTTTCAGCTTGATCGATGCGGTAATGCTGCGTTCGTTGCCGGTGGAGAACCCTTCGCGGTTGGTGCTGCTGAAGTGGAGCGCGCGGAATGCACCGAACATTCACGGGTACATGAATTCCGGAGATTGTCCACTGAATGTGATGCCTGGGGCAGCAAATCCCTACGGCTGTTCGTTTTCGGAGCCAATGTTTCGCGAAATAGCACAGGCAAGTGTCTTTGCGGCGACTACGGCCTTTGCCAACTCGGGCAGGTTGAACTTGACAGGGAACGGCCCAGCGACCGTGATCAACGGCCAACTCGTTTCGGGGGACTTCTTCCGCACGATGGGTCTCAAAGCCGCCGCGGGCCGGCTGTTCGAGGCAGCGGACGATACACCGTCGTCCGCACCTGTTGCCGTGCTGAACTATGGCTACTGGCAGAGCGCCTTCGGAGGCTCGCGCGAGGTAGTCGGCCGCACGATTGAACTGAACAATATCCCGTTCACGGTTATCGGCATCGCCGAACAGAGGTTCACCGGGATTACTCCGGGCAGCGATTACGACGTTTGGCTGCCGCTCTACGACGCGAATCGTATAACCGATCCCATGTTGCCGGGAGACCGCTCTAGCGACGTGGGTGACTGGTGGCTCACGATTATCGGCCGGCTCAAACCGGAGACTCAGCTCGCGCAGGCACAAGCGGCGGTTAGCGGTCTTTTCCGAAATGAGATGCTTCACGGTTCAGTGCCGCTTTTCCATGGCGGCGAGAGTGCGGTGCGACCGCGTGGGCGCGGCCCAGGTGGCGACCCAATGTTTCATGGAGCGATGCCGCCACTGGCTGGCGGCAACGGTCCGACGAGTGCGCGCGCACCAGTGCAGCAGGCGCCAGGAGGTGCGGTTTCAGTTCCCAGGGAGGGTGCCCGCGCGTCGATGCCGCAATCCGCGGGCAAGGCACCGGTCACGCTTGCTGCGCCGCCGGGAGCATCGCCGGGGGACGGTCCGAAGACGATCTCCACGGTGGCCGATAATCCGCAAGTGACGCTAGTGCCGGCGCAAACCGGCCTGACCGGCGCCCGCAGCGAGTATTCCAATCCGCTGTATGTCCTGATGCTGGCGGTCGGAATCATTCTGCTGATTGCCTGCGCGAATGTTGCGGGGCTGATGCTGGCGCGCGCCGCCGGGCGGCAAAAGGAGATGGCCGTACGGTTGGCTCTGGGCGCAGGGCGCGCGCGGGTGGTGCGGCAGCTTTTGACGGAGAGCATAATGCTGTCGGTGCTTGGCGGCATCCTCGGGGTTTTGTTCGCGTATTGGGGGGCGCACGCGATCGTTTCGTTTGTGTCCAGCAATCAGACCCGCCCGATGGGATTCGCGACCGGGGTTGATCTGCGGGTGCTCGGATTCACCGTGACGATCTCGCTGTTCACCGGAATTCTTTTCGGTATCGCACCAACTTTTCGCGGCGCGCGGGTGGATTTGACGCCTACGCTCAAGGAAGGCGAAAGAAGCTCGGGTAGTTCCGGACATGCGGGCAGAAAATGGTTCAGCATCGGCAACGCGCTGGTGGTGGCGCAGGTAGCGCTCGCCATCGTTGTGCTGGTGGGTGCGGGACTGCTGGTGCGCACACTGCAGAATTTGCGCAGCATCGATGTTGGATTCGATTCGCACAATATCCTGATTTTCGGAATCGATCCCACGTTGATCGGTTACAAAGGCGCACAAGTGGACGCCTTCTATCGCGACTTGCAGGGGCGGCTGGCCGAGACGCCGGGAGTGAAGTCCGCGAGCTACTCGATCTTGCCTTTGTTGAGCAACCGGCTGGGGATTACCGGCTTCCACTGGCCGGGAACAGCGCAGGATCAGGTATCCATGGCGGACGGGCTTGGAGTCGGACCGAATTTCTTTGCGACCATGCACATCCCCTTTCTGGCTGGTCGCGATTTTAACGCGTCTGATTTCAAGGTGTCGGCCGCGAATAGCGGAGTAACTCCGACTTCGGCGCGGACTGCCGTAATTGTGAATCAGGCCTTCGTTCAGAAATATCTGGGAAAAGAAAATCCGCTGGGCAAGCAATTCGGGGAGGTTGTCGCGGCCGAGGACCACCCGGCCTTCCCCGGTTACGAAATCATTGGTGTTGTGCGCGATACAAAATACAACGACCTGCGCCGGGAGATTAACGCCACGATGTACACGCCGCAGGCCGCCGGGGGAGCGACCTTTGAACTGCGCACGGCGGCGGACCCGCAAGCGATTCTTCCCGCGATTCGGGAAGTCGTCGCGCAAGTGAACACGAATTTGCCGCTCTTTGACGTGAAAACGGAGTCGGAACAGATCGATCGATTGCTGTTTCAGGAGCGGTTAGTCGCACGGCTGTCCGGCTTCTTTGGTTTGCTGGCGCTGGTGCTGGCTTGCGTGGGATTGTACGGGCTGCTTTCGTACGAAGTCTCGCGACGTACACGGGAAATCGGGATACGCATGGCCCTGGGTGCGCGGTCCGAGAGCGTGCTGAAGCTGGTATTGCGGCAGGGAATCGCGCTGGCAGTCATGGGCGCCGCGTTGGGTATCGGCGTGGCGCTGGGAGTCATGCGCTATCTGACTTCGATGCTTTACGACGTCCACACCAACGACCCGCTGACGATGATTGGCGTGGCCCTGCTGCTTACGGTTGTGGCGCTCGCGGCGTGCTATATTCCCGCTCGCCGCGCGATGCGTGTCGATCCTATGGTGGCGCTGCGCTACGAATAATCTTCGGAAGAATGGAAGATCGTTCGAAAGACAACATCCCAAGTACTTTGTCTACTAGCGTCGCTTCAAGGCTTCGAGTTCTTCGAGCGTGCGCGGCCAGTCCGCGCCCAATAGGCGGGACAAACTGCGATCCGCGAGAACTTTCCCACCCGTTTGGCAGCGCGCGCAATAGTTGGTCTCATTGTTGGCATAGCGAATGCGCTGAATTTTCTGTCCACATCGCGGGCAGGGCTGTCCGTAGCGGCCGTGAACGGCCATTTCCTTACGAAACGCGGTGACATTTTCGGGGAAGGCGTCAACTGCTTCCGCGCGCAGACGGTCCACCCAAAGCTGAATGGTATCGCGGGCGGCCGCGAACAGCTTTTCCCATTCGGATGGTTTCAGCTTGTGCGTGAGTGTGACGGGCGATAGCTGCGCGGCGTGCAGGATTTCGTCGGAGTAGGCGTTGCCGATGCCACTTAGAATGCGCGGATCGGTCAGAGCTCTTTTCAGCGTGCGATTTTCTGCGGTGAGCGCGGCGCGAAAGGAATCGAGATCATTGGTGAAGATGTCGATGCCTCCAGGATCGACGGAACGCAAACCCTCTTCGCCGGTGAGAACGTGCAACGATGCGCGGTGCTGCGTTCCGGCTTCGGTGAGGACGAGAGAGCCGGTGGGGAAGTCGAGGGCGGCCAGACTCTGGCGGCCTTTTAGCGGAGCGCCGCGCGGGCGCCAGTGCAAGCGCCCGGCAATCATCAAATGCAGAACCAGCCAGAGATCATTGTCCACGCCGATAGCGATGCGCTTGCCGAGGCGCCTCAGTTCGCGCACGATGCGGCCCTCGGCGGAGCTGAGTGGCGGTTGCGCGGTTCGAAGCAGAAAGGGGCTGTTCAGGCGGATGCGCTCGATGGGCTGCGCGACGATTCGCGGTTCGAGCGCGGTGATGTACGCGGCGATATCGGGGAGCTCCGGCATGCCTATGAGCTTGCAGGGTGTGCTTGGTTTTTTGCAACTTCGAGAGGACAATTGGGCTACCGAGACAAGCCATGCGATTTCTGCAAAGTAGGCCGAGATCACAGGTGGTGGCGTTCGAGAGGATGCTGCCGGTGATGATCCTGGTCCTGGGAATTTTGCCGATCGCACGCGCGGACGATTTCTGGAAGCATAAGCCTTCCACGGAATGGACGCCTGCGGAAGCTTTGAAGATTGTGCGGCGCTCGCCTTGGGCGAAGGTCGGCGTCGTTGTGTTTCTCCGGCGAGATGCGGAAGCGGCTTACAGTGTTCCGACTGGCACGAATCACTGCGACTCGGATGCCATCGACGCGAACGGGAATTGCATGCAGAAGGGCCGCGTCGAAGCACCAATTGATTCTTCACAGCAGAGCGATGCGTCGCCGAGGCTTACTCCTTCCGCGGCGTTCCTGGTGCGCTGGGAATCGGCGGGCGCGGTGACGCAGGCGTTCGCGCGGCTCGCGGAACTCGGCCAGCACACGGTTGCGGAGTTTCAGGCGCAAGCGCGAAGAGTTCCGGCGGATCGCTACGTCATCACAGTAAAACTGGAGCAGCCCGGACGCATTGGATTCGAACCTTTCGCGGTCACACCAGCGGGAAAGCCGCCGCTACATGCCACGCTCAAGACGCGGCGCGGTGCAGTTGCGCCGCTGGAAACTGAGTTCACGGGAATGGGTGCGAACTCATCCGTCCATTTCTTTTTTCCGCGGACTGTTGACGGCGCTCCTCTGCTGGGAGACGGGCGCGAGTCGGCGGAATTCGGTTTGCAGGGAAATGGTTTCGCGGTGCACAGCAAGTTCACGCTCGATTCGGACTACCTCCAATAGATTCATCTACAAATTCCCCATCTGTTCATGAGAAGAGGCTTCGGAAGAATGCGCGGATGCGGCTAAAAATCGAACTGCCAGCTTGGGGATTTTTCTGTTGCGCTTGCTGAGTCTGCGGCGGAGGGGTTTCCACGGGTTTTGCTGGAGGCGCCGGCGGCGTATTTTTTGCGATTACCGGGGCATCCTTGACGCTTCCCTGAAATATTAATGTGGGGCGGACGCGGACGCGACGCACCAAGACAATGAACTGCGGATCGAAATTATCGCGCTGCACTTTTGCGTTGGCGTCGTAAGTCAGCGGCGGCATATAGACCTGATACACGGGGCCGTCGTTCTCGGTCGTTTTTGGCGCAGCGGGAGGAGCGGCGGCACGCGCAGTTTTCGCGGGCTCCTTGCTCGCTTTCTGAGTTTCTTGTGGAGTCGCGAGGCGGCTGACTTCTACTGGACTTTCTTTTGGAGCCGCTTTCGGAATGTCGGGAGCAGCAGAGGCGTTCTTGCTCGCTTCGACTTCTTGTGGACTAGCGGGGCTAAGCTCCGGCGGCGGAGGCAGCGTTTTCGTGAGCTGCAGTTCGCAAGCGCAATGGGTGACGCCGCTGCGCAGTGTATCGAGTTGGCCATTTGTGATGAGGACCTCGCCGGCTTGCGGTATGACGATACTCTGGCCACTGAGCTGTTGCTCCACGCGTACCGCGCCGCTATCGGCGCGAATGCACATGGCTCCGGTCGGGTCGAAACCGACGAGCAGATCCTGCGGAGCGTCGCTGAAAGCGAAGGGCTTTGCTTGTATCTGCGCGGTGTAGATGGTGAGGGTGGGTTGACGCTCGATGTGCGCGTGAATTATGCCAGTGTCCAGCGCGATGGTGAGCAGGTTGACGGATTTGAGGACGGAGAAATGCGCTGGACCGCAAACGCTGATCTCGCCTCCTTCAATTAAGTCGATGCGAGCGTGCCCAGAACTGACACGAACGTCGCTGCCGCTGCGCAAGATTGTTCTCGTGTGTCCTTGGACGACTTCGATGTTCAACGGGCCTTGCACGGAAATGGTTTCGCCATCGATGGCGCCGACGGTGTCGTAGGCAGGCTGATCGGTGCGGGCGAGCGTGGGAATTAGCAAGGCGGCGGCGGTCAGGGACAGCAAAGACAGAATTGCAAATACTGGGACTTGGTGCCGCCGCGTACTATTCATGTTCGGAGCTAAACGCACAGTGACCGTCGGTCGGACGCGAGATTGAGATTGACAGCAAACGCGATGCAGCAAGGCAAATATACTATACGCTGATGACCATGCCAGAAGCGGCCAACGGCGCACCGAAAAAAGAGGAGCAAGAATCGGTCAGCGCGCATTACGACACGCGGTTGCCGGAGTTGCCGTGGTCGCGGCGCGCGCAGATTCCGTTCATTGCGGCGGCGGTGTACAGCGTGATTCGGTTGCTCGGGCCAACGCTGCGCTACGAAGTGTTGGGATGGCAGAATGCGGAGAGCGTGTACGCTTCGGGGAAGCGATGCATCTGGGCGTTTTGGCATCGCGTGATTATTCCGATCGTGTGGTGGCATCGAAATCATGGAACCGTGGTGATGAATACGACGGCGTTCGATGGGCAGTGGACGCGAAAAGTGATCGAGTGGCTGGGATTTGGAACTGCGCAAGGGAGTTCGTCGCGGGGCGGGCTCCGTGGACTGGCGGTGATGGCGCGGCGGCTGGATGAGGGAGTGGACTGCGCGTTCACGATTGATGGGCCGCGCGGGCCGCGGTATGTGGCGAAGCCGGGGCCGGTCATGCTGGCGCGGAAGACCGGTTGCCCGGTGATGGTGTTTCACATCGGCGTCGATCGCGGCAAGACGTTCACGAATACTTGGGATCATTTTCTGCTGCCGATGCCATTTGCGCGCACGGTGATTTTGTTTGCGCCGCCGATTTACGTGCCGGCCGACGCGGACCAGCAGATGCTGGAAGCCAAGCACGCGGAGATGCAGAGGGAATTGGAACGTGTGCGTGACATCGCGGAGAGTTGGTTTTCCCTGTCGCAAGAAGAGCGCGACAAATACCGGGCTGAATTTGGCGTGGCGTCATCATAGATTTTTGTTTATGCGCCGGGGCGCTCGCCTAATTTCACGGGCATGTCCACCTTTTTGCCGCCGCGGTAGATTGTTAGCGAGACGGTGTCGCCGGGTCGCTTGCGATTGAGGATGATGTTGAGGTCGAAGGGGCTGGCGACTTTGTTGCCGTCGACCGCGACGATGAGGTCCCCGCCGATTGCGATGCGCTGCATACCGGCGCGGACGACTCGGTCACCTCCGCGAATGCCGGCGTCAGCGGCCGGTCCTCCCTTGGTTGCAGATTCCACCAACAGGCCTTCTTTCGCGGGAAGATCGAGCGCTTCGGCAAGTTGGCCGGCGACGGAAATGGTTTGCACGCCGAGGAAGGCTTGGTGGACGCGGCCGTCGGTCATGAGATCGCGCGCGATGCGTTTGGCGCTGTTGATGGGAATGGCGAAGCCGATGCCCGCGGTGGTGCCGCTGGGCGTGTAGATGGCGGAATTGATGCCGATGACTTCGCCGCGCGAATTGATGAGCGGGCCGCCGGAATTGCCGCGATTGATGGCGGCGTCGGTCTGAATGGCTTCGTCGATCAAAGTGGTCTGGCTGGTTTGCACGGTGCGTCCGATGGCGCTGACCACGCCGGTAGTCAGCGTGCTTTGAAAGCCGAAGGGATTGCCGATGGCGAGAACCTTCTGGCCGACCTGCAGGTTAGCCGAATCGCCGAGCGGCAACGAGACGAGATGTTTTCCCTTTGGCTCGATCTTGATGAGGGCAACGTCGTTGCGTTGGTCCGCGCCGATAAACTTTGCCGGATAGCGCGACTGATCGCCGAGGACAACTTCGATGGATTGCGCCTGCTGCACTACGTGGAAATTGGTGAGGATGTAGCCCTTGTCGTCGATCACGAAGCCGGAACCGGCGCCTTCGACGGGAACGGGATCCATGAAGAAATCGTATTCGGTGGCTTTGGTGAGAATGTTGGCTACGGCGGGCGAGACCTGGCGGTAGACGCGGACGTTGATGGCTTCCTCATCGGTGAGAGCGGAATCGCGCGCGGCTACGTCGGCTGCGGAGAGATTCTTCGTGGAGTTGGCGACTGGCTGCAAAGCAGAGACACCAATGGGTTGGCGCTGGCCCCAGCGTGCTCCGGCCCAGTAAGCGCCGAGGATGATGATGACGCAGGCTAGAAGCATGCGGGTGAAGCTGGATTTGCGTTGTACGGTCATGGTCGAGTCCCTCCCCCGATCTGTTGTGCACCTATTATAGGACGGCGCAGCCGTGCCAGCACCGTCCGAGGCGAAGCTTGCGGCATGAAACAGACCCGCAAGGATGGGACCCCCCTAGTTGGGTATACTGCGGGACATGAGCGCCGCTTATCTGAATGGCTTGTGCCTGCTGGCTTTGTCGCTTGGACTTAGCATGGTGGCAACAGGCCATGCGCAGACTTTAGCTGCCGTGCGCGCACCGCAAGGGGTGGCGCATGAGGCTGGGCAGGCTCCTTTGTGTGATCCTGATTTAATCGACGGGACCTTCACGTTTGCGAACCTGCCTGCCGGCGAACAAACGGTATCGTTGCACTTCCAAAACAAAAGCAACGCGGCCTGTCGTCTTCATGGAGAGGCAGGGCCCATGTTCGCAGCCGACGGGCATGGCGTGAATGTTGAAATGTGCTGGCTCTGCGACCAAGCCAATAATGTCTCGTACGCTCCGGAACGGCAGGCTGGGAACGAGATCCTGCTCGCGCCGAGCGGACGGGCCGCGCTCGACGTGCACTGGTCATCGAGCGGGGAGTCCTGTCAGTGGGCGGATTGGGCCACTTTCTATTTTCGGTGGGCGAAGCAGGCGGTCTATCTCTTCATTCCATCGGAGTGGCCGATGCACATGTGCTCGATGGTGAACAGCACCGGTTACCGGGCTGAGGCGAATTCTCCATCCACTGGAGAAGGGAGAGGTGGAGTGTTGCGTGTTTCTGTGATGGAGGCCGCCGTTTACAGCGATGAGCGCGCGACGTTGCATGCGGAAGTATCTGGGCAGACAACCTCTGTGGCGCCCCCAGCCGGTTGCGCAAACCTCTACACTGTGCGGCAAGGACCTTCCTTGGGAACGAGGCTTGACACGCGGCTCGACCCATTACCTACGTTGGATTCTGTTAAGCGACCATCGTACACGCCAGAACAGATGGAGGAGGATACGAAGCGAGCGTGGCCCTCGTGGAAGACAGACCTTCTGCGAAGGTGCGATATGGAAGGCGGGCGGGTAACGGCAGATGCGGAAATAAGCGCAGCAGATCTGGCGGATGTTACGCACATCGAGTGGCGAACGGCTGCCGGGCCGGGCGAGGATCCGGTATTCGTGATGGCTACAACGCACTTTCGCGTGATCGATGTTGACACTCTTGCGCCAAACTGGGGCGATGCGGTTGAGGGAATTCGAGCGGGGCTCTCGATAGACCGGGCAAGTTTTGGTATGGGTGAACGGGTTCCATTGCACCTGCGGTGGGAGAACGTGAATGCGGCGATGCCGCTCGCTGAGGGAGAGTGTAAGGAACCACAACCCGGCTTGGAGATCCAGGATTCACAACATAATGTAGTGCGGACGATTCCTATTGAGCTGCCGTGCAGTGGCCACGGTTGGGGACCATTCACGATTCAGAAGGGCAAAGCGCAGCGAACCTTCATCGAGCTTGCGATCGGACATCCGACAACGCCTCGCTTTAGTGACGTTGCGGCCGACCTGCCGGGGCCTGGTGTGTATTACCTCGTAAGTGTTTGGTCGCCGCGGGTTCTTGATGCACCTGACAGTGGGGATAAAACGCTGCGCATTTTCAGTTCAGGCCGCTCTGGCAAGGTTTACGCGACGGCACGTTCGCGGCCGGTGCGTATCGAGGTGGCGCGGGGCAACAATCTATAACACGTTGAGCGAACGCGCCAGAATGGGGCGCCCGCAAATTTCGCAGGGCGCGACGACTATTTGGCGCAATGCTGGTTCAGAAATGCGAAAACGTCTTCGGCCCAGACGTCGGATCCAAAGTAGCCGAAGGTGTGACCGTCTCCCGGGGATTCGCCGTAGGCGGGATAAATCTTCAGTTTGTACGTCTTGCTCACCGCGCTCATCTCTGCGGAGAGTGTCTTGCTTGGCGACAGGTCAAAGTCGTTGGCGGCCTGAAAAAAGAAGATGGGCGCTTTTGCATTTCGCACGGCGCGCGTCATAAGGGACTGTAACGCGGGAGCCTCCGCCCAACTCTGAGCGCCCCCCGCGGAATCGATCCCCGCACAATATCCTCCTCGTTCTACTCCCAGCACAGTTTCGATGCCACCAAACGAGTTTCCCGCCACGGCGATGCGCTTCGGCTGAACGAAACTCTGTTTTCGCAACCACGCTAGGCCCGCTAACTGATCGTCCAAATGATCCGTCTCCAACAACCGCACCATCGTTGCGGCAGCCGCAGAGACGCCTCCGGCTTTCTCGGCAGCGGCGATCTGGTCGCCAATATACGGCCCTGCGGAGGCACTCAATCCCTGCCCGCGGCGGTAAGGTCCGAAGAATACCCATCCATGGCTTGCGAACACCGGACCGAGCGCGGCGAATGCCTCCTTACTCATCATGCCCGGGGCGCTTCCGTGGTTATAAATAACTGCGGGAAAGGGACCAGTTCCTTCGGGTTTATAGAGCACTCCGTGCAGAGTGATCTCTCCACTTGGAAATGTGACGGTTTCTGCCACAGCCAACACTGAGGGTAAAAGCATTAGTGCGAACAGGGCGGAAAAATAAGGTTTAGTCATTCTTGTATCAACCTAGCTCAAACCATGATTCATCGGTGCTATGTGAAGTTGGAGCTGATACTCATGTTCGCTGAGAGCGACGGCATGCGCAAGCACGGACTCTAAAGGGCTAAGCCTAACATTTGTCAACGCTGAACGCGGGGGCTGGAGCGCCTCCTAAAGAAGGAAGAGAGCGTGGCGCGGCGGCGTGAGCAGAACGTGTATATTGAACGGCCCTCTGTAGCCAGAGGCGTGATGTCAGCGTATTCTTACGGTTTCCCCGTTGAATTTACGGATTTCCGATGAGCTTCTTGCGACCACTGGAGAGCTTTATTGGCATGTTCCAGGGCCTGTCTGGAATGCTCTTGTCCCGTCTGGTGGTCTTCTTTCCCGTGGTGCGCGGCAGCGGCACGGTGCGCGTGTGCGGCGAGTTCGTGGAACTCAGCAGCTCTTTGGTGCGAGTCATTTGGCACGGTATTTCCTTGCCTTCCACCAAATCTTAGAATCAATTGCATTTCCCAAACTGTCCAGTTGTGGACACGGCGCGGGCGGCTAGCATCGCACGGATCTACGTTACCGCATGGCGTCTCGGTTGAGCGTGCCGAGTGGTCGAGGCCCTTCGCGCATCTTCTTGGATGCGCTCGGGATGACAACGCCAAGTTGCGGAGCGGTACGATGCGTTTGCGCGGGGAGCACCGGCTTAAGCCTGTGCTACTGCTGGGATTTGGCGGCTTTGTTGCGGAGTTTGGCGGCTAGGGTTGCGACTTGGCGGCGGGTTTCTTCAAGGGAGCCTGAGCAGTCGATTTTTTCCGTGGCGTAGCGGAGTTTTTCGTCGACGGGGAGCTGGGCGTTGATGCGCTGGCGGGCTTGCTGTTCGGTTAGGCCGCGGGCGCGGAGGCGCTCGATTTGCTGTTCGGGGCGGCACCAGGTGACCACTAGGCCGTCCAATTTTTTGTGGTAACCGGCTTCCACTAGCAGTGCTGCTTCGATGAATGCGGCGGGGCGAGTGCCGTTGCGTGCCCATTCGTCGAATTGGTGATGGGCGGCGGCTTCTACGCGGGGGTGAACTATGGCGTTGAGGCGGCTCAACTTTGCGCGGTCATCGAAGACAATCGACGCTAACTTTCCGCGATTGACGCGGTTGTCTGGATCGAGGATAGCGGGGCCGAATTCGCGGACGACTTCGTCGTAGGCGGGCTGGCCGGTTTCGATGAGCTGGTGGGCGAGGGAATCGGCGTCGAGGACGTCGAAGCCCATCTCGCGCAGCATGGCGGCGACTGTCGTCTTGCCACTGGCGATGCCTCCGGTTAGGCCGAGGCGGAGCATTGCGTTCGTCACCGAGCGCCGGCGGTGGATTGCGCGGTAGTGGTGTCAGCGGAATGCTTACTGCGGCGCAGGCGCGCGGCTTTCACGGTGTTGCTCATGAGCATGGTAATGGTCATGGGGCCGACGCCGCCGGGGACGGGCGTGAGCGCACCGGCAGTACTTACTGCATCGGGATGCACGTCGCCGATCAGTACGGAGCCTTTTTCTCGAAATTTTTGCAGGCGCGCGGGGAAATTGCGGAGAAGAGACTCGGCTTCTTTTGTGTCCGTGACTTTGTTTGTGCCGACGTCGATTACAGCGGCGCCTGGACGGATCCAGTCGGCTTGCACGTAGCCGGGCTTACCCATGGCGGCAACGAGAATATCCGCGCGGCGGACAACGTCCGCGAGATCACGCGTTTTGGAGTGACAAATGGTGACCGTCGCGTTGGCGTGCATCAGGAGGAGAGACATGGGCTTGCCGACGATGTCGCTGCGGCCGAGGACGACAGCATTGGCGCCTTCGATCTGAATATTGTTACGCCGAAGAATTTCTATGCAGCCCGCGGGGGTGCAGGCTACGAGACCGGGGCGGCCGCTGACGAGGCGGCCTAGGTTGACGGGATGAAAACCGTCGACATCTTTTGCGGGATCGACAGCTTCGAGAACGCGCTTGGTATCGACCTGGGGAGGGAGGGGAAGCTGGATGAGGATGCCGTCGACCGCGTTGTCGTTATTCAAAGTCTCGACAAGGCGAAGCATCTGGTCAGTGGTGATGGAGGCTGGAGGCGTGTGCATCCAACTGGCAAGTCCGAGCTGCTCGCAGGCGGCAATTTTTGATTTGACGTAGAGCTGGGAGGCGGGGTTTTCGCCGACGAGCACAGCGGCCAGGCCTGGGCGAATGCCTTCGTGCGCCAGGCGGCCGATTTCGTGCTTCAGTTCCGCGAAGATTTCGTCGCGAATTTTGGTTCCGTCTAGGATGCGTGCCGTCATTTCGTGCTCGCTTTCATCGAGCACAAAGAAATGATAGCACACGAGAAAAAGAGACCGGCCCGGGGACACATGATTGTCGCCCTATAACGGGTGAAGATGTATGATACTGTGCAACCTCGTTGTGGATACCCCGGACGGAGTGGCCCGTGCTACGAACACTCACCTACTGCTTCATTCTCCTAGGAATAGTTTGCACCCTGGGTTTTCCTGCCGGCGTATGCGGGCAGCAGGACTCCGGTCCCTTGAACATTTTGAACAATCGAGGTCCAGGTGAGGGAGGGCTCAATAATATAGTCGAAACTGGAAATGTAGAGGTTTATATCCAGCAGCCAAGCGGTGCGCCAGTCGAGGGCGTCGCAGTGGTTACCTTGATAAATCTATCCGGGCAAGTCTATCGACAGGCGACGACAAAAACGGGATTCGTGAACTTCAACAATGTCGCGCCGACGGAATACAAAATCCAGGTGGTTTCCCCGGCCTACGCGCGGGCGGTCAAACAGGTTGATGCGTCAAGGAAATCCTCCGCGAAGGTGACCATTGTACTGACCGTACCCGAAGGAGGCTTGGACGTCGCGACCGCGAACAGTCTTGCCGCGCTGAAACCGAAGGCTCAAAAGGAAGTGGTAAAAGCGATGGAAGCGCTGCACGACAATAAGCCGGACGTCGCGCGTGGGCATCTCGAGTCGGTCAATCGCATGGCTCCCAATCAAGCGGAAGTGCGTTATCTGTTTGGCGTGTACTCCTCGGAGTTGAAGGATTGGACTAAAGCGAAAGAGTACTGGACGCAGACGCTTGCGCTGAATCCCAGGCATGTTCGCGCGTTGGTGTCGCTTGCCGAAACCTCGATTCAGGAAAAGAAATTCAGTGAGGCGTTGGAGTATTCGACGCGCGCTGTTGAAGCAGATTCAGCGTCCTGGCGAGCGCACGCGCTACGTGCCGAGGCCTCGTTGATGCTAGGCAACCGTGACGAAAGCGTTAAAGAAGCTGAACGGGCAATGGAACTGGGGCGCGGGCAAGCCGCGATGATGCAGCCGCTGCTGGCGCGAGCCCTGGCCGAACGGGGCGACAAAGAACGGGCGCTTGCCTTGTTAGAGGCATACGTCCGCGATCACCCCACTGATGTGGCAACCAAGAAAGATCTGGAGATTTTGCGTGCGCCCCCGGTAGCGGGCGCATCCGGAAATGGATCCGCAGCTACCCGAGAGGATATGAACGCCGCCGCGCTAAATGAAATAGTGCTGGCGACCATGGGACGTTCAACATGGATGCCACCGGACATAGATGAGAGCATTCCACCGGTTGAAACTGGAGCTACTTGCCAGCTGGACGAGATCGTGCGGAACGCTGGAGCGCGCATGCAGGAGCTAATTCGCAACGTTGACCGGTTCGCCGCGACGGAGGCCATCACGCACGAAACAATCAACAAGAAGGGATTGGCGTCGGACGCGGAGACCGCGAAATTCGATTACATGGTTTCCATCGAGGCGCTGCGTGGCGGCTTACTGAATGTTGAAGAGTACCGGAGGATTAGGGATGCGTCGCGGGGATTTCCCGCATCCGTTATGACCAATGGACTGCCAGCGATGGTCCTGGCATTTCACCCTCGTTTCGCAAATAACTATGAGATGTCGTGCGAGGGCCTGGCACGTGCAAGTGGGCAACTCGCCTGGCAAGTGCATTTTCTACAAAGAAAGGACCGGCCGAACGAGCTTCGAAGCTACAAGCTCGGGGGCGATGGTCCATCCTATGCGGTAGCGGTAAAGGGGCGCGCTTGGCTCTCGGCGGAAAGTTACCAAATTTTGCGAATGGAAACCGACCTGGTCGCACCGATGCCGGAGATTCGCTTGGCTGCGGATCACATTGCCGTCGAATATGGACCCGTCCACTTCAAGAGCGGAGCTCTGGACATGTGGCTGCCGCAAACCGCCGACGTTTTCTATCAGTGGCGAGGGCAGCGCGTTCACCGTCGGCACAGCTTCAGCCATTACCTGCTATTTTCGGTGGACGACAAGCAGCGAATCTCCGCGCCAAAGGGCGGGCAGGAACTGCCTCCCGAAAGCGACAGACCTCTCTGAATCAAAGCCATTATTTCCACAAGAACTTTCCGCCTCCTTCCGGTTACAATCTGCCCGCTGAAATGGAAAATGTTCAAATAGCAGTCGGCAGCACCCGCCGTCCCAAACTTTCCGCGGTCACCGAAGCAGTCCGCAGCTTCGGATCGCTATTGGCCCCGGGCGCGCAACTCGACGTAGTTGGCGTTGAGGTGGAAAGTGGCGTAGGCCACACTCCCGCGAACCGCGCAGACTTAATGCAAGGAGCGCGTCAGCGTGCCGACGCCTTGATGCGTGTGGCCAAAGAAAAATCCGAATCCTGGCGCTATTTTGTCGGTCTCGAAGGCGGCCTGGACATCATAGAAGCAGGAAAAACCCCCCGCGTAATGCTCGAAAGCTGGGCCTACGTCTCCGACGGCCGCAACGGGTATTACGGACGCTCGGGCGGAGTCGAGATTCCAGACGCACTCGCGCAAGAAGTCTTGGAGAACGGCGTCGAACTCTCCATAGCTATCGATCGCTTCGCGGGGGCCGTTGGAATCCGTGACGCGCAAGGCGCTTGGGGCGTTCTCTCGAGCGGTCTCATCAGCCGCACAGAAGCCTTCCGCGTGGCCGTCATCGCTGCCTTCGCTCCCTTTTATAACGCGAAGATGTATCATGCAGTTTCGGCTGCTCCATAGTTGCATTGCGGCAAGCGATTTCTTCTCCAGCAAGGTAAAATAGCATTCGGCCAAGGAGAGAAACGTTGGATATCGTCAAAGGCAATATGGGCTGGATCGAAGTCGTAGTCGGCCCCATGTTTTCAGGCAAGAGTGAAGAACTGATCCGCCGCCTGCGCCGCGCGGAAATCGCTCGGCAACGCGTGCAGATTTTCAAGCCGGCGATCGACGAACGCTACGCCGCCAACGAAATTATTTCCCATTCCGGCCTGGGCATCGCCTCCGACAACATCATGAAGGCCGGCGAAATCCTGGACAAGTTGCAGCCGCGCACCGAAGTCATCGGCATCGACGAAGCGCAATTCCTCGGCGACGAAGTCGTCGACGTTTGCACCAAGCTCGCCAATCTGGGCAAGCGCGTCATCGTTACCGGCCTCGACACCGATTACCGCGGCCGGCCCTTCGAGCCCATGCCCCGCCTCCTGGCCATCGCCGAAGAAATCACTAAACTCCTGGCTATCTGCGTCCGTTGCGGCAATCCCGCCGTACACACCCAGCGCCTCGTAGAAAGCGAAGAACTCATCGTGGTAGGGGCCACCGGCATGTACGAAGCGCGCTGCCGCCGCTGCTTCGAGCCCAACCCCGCGCAAGCCCTCGAAAAGAAAGAGTCTCCTCTCCTGATCCGCAATCGCGCCGCCGGCAAACCCTGAGGCTGTTGTTGCAATCGCACGCCAGCGCTGCGCCACGCAGGCGGGCCGTCTTGGGATTTAACGACTAGTGCCACCCCCCTCCCCCCGGGTTTTTCATAAGTGTTGATTTTAAAGGGAGTTAAAGTCATTTCTTTTGACACACTTTTGCAAGTGTTGATTCTAAAGGGACTTGCGGAGCCTCGTGGTGGAGTGCGCCGCAAAACCGGCGCGCTCCGCATACCCGCGTGTTTTTTGTCGAAGAGTGCGCAAACGATTGAAAACAAAGGACGAGAGGCTGGAAAAGAGCTGCAAGAGAGATAAAGAGTGCGCAAACATATGAAACGAATGGGCTTGGCCTGGAAGCGCGGAGACAGTGGACCGTAAACTCGCGAGAGTATTTGCCCCCAGGCCGGTATATAAAGACGGGTGGATGGCGGTTCGGGTCGAGACGGAATGCCGACGGGGAAGTTTAGAAGAGCGCTTGAGCGAGGCATTGGTGCGAACGTCGGAGTCGACCCCCTCTCGACGTTACTCGGGGTAAACCCCTCTACTTCGATCGGGGTAAACGATAGCAGGAGGGGTACGCGGGGACAACTGGTCGGAGGGACGGTTGAGGTGCAGCTGGCCGAGAATTCCATTTCTGGTGAAAAGTTCAAAACCGAAAAAGCCGCATCCGCCCTGCCATTCTCGCCAGCCGATAGGCTTAACCCGCGTCATTTACACTGCTTGTGCAGCGCGTCGTCTAGTTTGCCTTGGCTTTGCTTCTTGCGCAGGTCCTCCAGGGGCTTCCACTTCGCGTCCGGCTTCTGCTGGAGGATGGCGCTGTACACCTTGAGGACGCTTTCCACGGCGGCTACGTTCATCGCAGCCACATCGCCAGCTTTAGAGGGATTCTCGATCAGGAACGCGCCGCTGGCGAGCATGTACTGGCGCGTAATCGCGTGCCTGTACTTGTACTTCGCGTCGTTAAATTCTCCCAGGAGCGCCGGGCACAACGGCACGTGGATGTCGTGCGCATCGCTGAGCCGGTTGAGCGCCCATTCGCCGTCTTTGTTCACGCTCTCGTCCAGAGGATTGCTCTCTAGCTTGTGGGTGATCTCAGCCCATCGCGCTCGCTCTTCCGGCGTCGATGTCCCTTGCGCCGTTGCGTTCCGTGTTGACGCGACGGAAAAAACTGCCAGCGCAAGGGCCAAAACCCAACAGGTGTGTTTCCGATGCATCAGCGTGGCTCCGATAAATGAATAAGATAATTATGATTTATGATCCCATAATGAACATCGTTAGTAGGAACATCAAGAGAGCGACGGGAAGGGCTATCGGCCATAATTTGGAGCCAAGGGCAGTTGCGACGATTGCCAGGAGCAACGCGAACGCCTCGAAGAGTTCCCACTTCCACCCTGGAAGTGCGACGATCCATCTCCATCCTGGAAGTCTTAGGCGAAGGCTGATTTGCAAGTAGTAGAGACCGATTGCAGGCCATAACGATAGCGAACAGGCTATGCTCGCATACGCAAAGCTGTTGGAAATTCCTTTCTTTGTCGTGTGCAACTTCATTTTCTAATGGGGCACGACCCACCACCAAACCGTCCTTGCGACTTCGGCCGCATGAGGCAACAAACCACCCGGCGTGTTGTCGTTGTGCTCGCCAAGATGCACGTCGCCCTGCGTGGGGGATTTGAGAGCCATATAGGGATAAAACGTCCAGGGTTCGTCCACTGTGAAGTGCCCAGAGCCAGCGCCGGTGCCAACATCGCCCGCACTCCTGAAGTCAACTGCGTGGGGCGGGTGGCGTAGAGATTTCTTGGCGATCTTGTTTCTTACTGACACCGCGCGAGTATATCATTTGCATACTACCCTTTGTGAGCAGCGGATGTGTGCGAGGGTGCCGCACCCTTTGGTGTTCAAGGGTGCGGTTTTTGACTTTTCCGCGGCTTGTGTTTTTCTTATGCGCAATCCTTTGCGGCGCTTTTACGGGCGCGGCGATCTTCATTTCATTACCTTCAGTTGTTACCGGCGCGGCGGTGTCTTGGGACGGCTCGCGCGCGGAACCGTTTCGTAAGGATATTGGACCAGGTCCGTTCGCGATTCCGATTTCTATTGATCGGTTATGTGGTGATGCCGGAGCACGTGCATGTGGTGGTGAGCGAACCGAAGAAGGGGAATCCGTCGAAAGTGTTGCAGGTGCTGAAACAAAGAGTTTCGCGATCGCTGCGTAAGCCGGTGAGAAAGCCTTCCGCGCAGCTTTCGCTGGTGTTCGAGGCCGCAACTGAGAGTCCGGCATTTTGGCAGCGACGCTTCTATGACTTCAATGTGTGGAGCAGCAAAAAGCTCAAAGAGAAACTAGATTACATGCACCGGAATCCAGTGCAGCGCAGACTCGTTTTGCATCCGAAGGATTGGCCCTGGAGCAGTTGGTCGCACTACGAGAAGGGAGAGATGGGGTTGATTCGGATTGACGCGCTGGGTGAGGAAGAGAGCGTTGCGGGTTCGGCGAAAGCGGAAAAACAAAACCAGAAAAGTCAAAGACCGCACCCTTGAAAGGCATAAGGGTGCGGCACCCTGTCTTACTTTTGCACCTGAATTTCACGAGAGCGGAACTCATCGAATCTCTTTGCCACCCAGCGGAAAGACAAAACCCGAAAAGTCAAAGACCGCACCCTTGAAAGGCAAAGGGTGCGGCACCCCGTCCTACTTCTGCGCTTCGATTTTAACGAACGAGGAACTCATCGAATCTTTTCACCACCCACCTACTCGTGGAAGGGAGCCGACGCCGTCATCCAATCAGCCGCCGTCCTCGAGTTTTGAGGGCGGTTCTTGTCAAACTCTGTTGACATGCGTTTTGTATGAAAGCATGCTCAATACATGCCGGTCATGGTTCAGATCCGGAACGTACCTTCTGATTTGCATCGCGAGCTCAAGGCGCGCGCGGCGCTCGAAGGCATGTCCCTCTCGGAGTACCTGCTCCGCGAGATACGCCACGCCGTCGACCGCCCCACTCTCGATGAAATGCGAAAGCGGCTTTCAAACCGCGACTCCGTCCGGCCACGACCGGCGCCAGCAGCGCTAGTCCGCGCGGAGAGGAAGAGCCGCTGCTTACTCTCCTAGTCTCAGCCGTATCATTTGTCCGTTGTTTTCTCGTCCTTTATTTTCATAGCCTTACGAATTGCTTTTCCCGAAACTCCTTTTCTTTCACAATCATCCGGATTGCTCGGGGGTGGCGGGTACGGCAAACAGAATTTCTTCACTCGGGAATCCGCCTTGAGCTTGGCGGGTTCTTCCGGCACACTGGCGCGGGTTTGCGGTCAAAGACTAGCCTTACTGGACGGACATGCGCATCGAATCCAAAGCTCCGACCCGGGTGGACCTTGCTGGAGGCACGCTCGACATCTGGCCGCTCTATCTGTTTCATCCTGGCGCGGTGACGGTAAATGCGGCTATCACGCGCTACGCTTCGTGCCGCATCGAGACGCATGCGCAGGGCGATGAGCGCATCCGACTGGTTTCCAAGGACACACAGCGCGAGGAGAGTTTTGGGTCGTTCGCGGAACTGGTGAAAGCGAAGCGTTACAAGCTGCCCCTGCTGGCGGAAATCGTAAAATTCTTTCAGCCTGAGGGCGGCTTCAGCCTGACCACCGATTCCGAAGCTCCCGCAGGAGCGGGAATTGGCGGCTCGAGCGCAATGGCCGTGGCGATTTGCGCCGCGCTTGACCGCTACACCGGAACGGGCAAGAGCAAAGCCGATTGGATTCACATAAGCCGCGACGCCGAAGCCATCGTGATTCGGGTGCCCACCGGAACGCAGGACCACTACCCGCCGGCCTTCGGTGGCGCCGCGGCCATCGAACTGCCACCAGGCGGCGAACGGCGCACCGAACTGCGCGTAGACTTGTCCGAGCTCGAGCGGCGCATCGTTCTGTGCTACACCGGGAAGCCGCGCAAGTCCGCCATCAATAATTGGGACGTCTTCCGCGCGCACATTAATGGGGACAAAGCCGTGTTTGGAAACTTGGCGCGGATTTCCGCCGTAGCGCAGGAACTACGCGGCGCGCTGGAACGATCCAACTGGACCGAGGTTGGCCGCTTGATGCGCGAGGAGTGGAGTTTCCGCAAACGTAATCTGCCGACCATTACGACGAAAACGATCGACACAATCGTTGACACCACGCGACGCAAAGGCGCTCTGGCCGGCAAAGTATGTGGTGCCGGCGGCGGTGGCTGCGTGGTGCTGCTAATCGAGCCGGATACCCGCGAACGGGTCGAGGCCGCGGTCGTCGAGGCCGGTGGGGAAGTGCTCCCCATGAAAATCGACCGCTCGGGTGTGCAAGTCACCGTCTCTTAGGGCCAAGAGTGTTCTGCGGAGAAGGCGACTGTTCATGGGGCGTTTGGCATCATAGAATATAGCGGACAAGCTGCGGAGGGCGGCCAAGCGCGCGCGTATGTCGAAGTTGCTCACTCTGACTTTGGGCTTCCTGCTAGTTGCCGGGGCGGACATCCCCGGATCGGAGCGTCTGCGTTCACTGCCGGCTTCGCCTGGGCCATCATTTTCGTCGTCGGATGAAATTTCCGTGCTGCCCGATGAGCCGGAACAGCAGCAATCCGGGCAAGCGGACACGCAGAACAAATCGAAGTCAGCGACGTTGCAGGAAAGCTCGAAGCTGGACTTGATTCGCTATGTGTCCGGTGAATTCGCCAAAGCTACCCGGAATTTGCCAGCCGGCAAGGAGGGTTTTCTCGTTTACGTCGGCAAGCCACTCAGTCCGGAACTGTTGGAGCGCGCAGTGGCAACCCACGGAGCCGCGGTACACATTGGCGACAGCGCGCAAATCACCAAGCTGGAATTCCACGATCATTCGATCGCCGTGGACGTGAACGGCGGCGGGCGCGGCAAAAAGCGTTGGCGCGATCACATTCAGATCGGCATGGGCGGGACGATTCCCACGGCGCGAACGACCACAACCACGGACCAAGAAAATGGACCTCCGGGGATGCAGCCGGGAATGGGCAGCACGATTTTTCTGGAGTTCAGCAAGTCGATACCGGACCTGACCCCGGAGGAACTGAAAAAGCTGCTCGGGCCCTTCTTGGATTTTGCGAAGCAGCGCTCCGCTTCGGTGCACTGGGTCGATACGTTGCCGCCGGAAACGAAAAAGGCCATCCAGGAGCGGCGGCCGGCGGTGGGCATGGACCGCGAAGAAGTGGTCGCAGCCATTGGCAAACCGGAACACAAAGTGCGCGAGCGCGATTCCGAAGGGAACGAGATCGAAGACTGGATTTACGGTCAACCCCCGTCCAAAACCGTTTTTGTCCGCTTCATGGGCGACCGGGTCACCAGCATCAAACAATACCCGCAGTAGGATTTCTTCGTGTGAGGCTCATCGCTTTGAAACACTTACTCAAGAAAGCCAGAGAAGTGCTGAGCAAGATCATAGATGTACGTTACGTCAGTGTTCCGGTGTGGAGACCCTGGCGGGACTTCTAGCGTCAGATTTAGTGCGAATTGCAAACTGACCTTTTCCCTGCGTTTTTGGGTAGAGGGTCAGTTTGAATTCTAACCCCTACTGTCACGATTAAGGGAATTCAAACTGACTCACGACCCTTTTTGACCTGCGTTGACTTTTGTTGACGCAGCCCATAGCATTTTAAGTTTCGCAGCGTGGCTGAAGTCTGCATTGTGGCCCTGCCGCCAGCACCATCCCATTCGGAGGAAGAATGCCCATCAAGGTAGGTATCAACGGCTTCGGCCGTATCGGCCGGAACATTATGCGCACCGCGCTGGATGACAAAGAGATTCAGTTCGTGGCGGTAAACGACGTCACGGATGCGAAGACACTGGCGCATTTGCTGAAATACGATTCGATTCTGGGCAATTTGCCGCACAAGGTGACGCACACCGACGATACGATTGCCGTGGACGGAAAGAGCTTCAAAGTATTCAAGACGAAAGATCCCGGCGAGATTGACTGGGCTTCCGTAGGCGCGAATATCGTCGTGGAATCGACCGGGCTTTTTACGAAGGGCGCGGACGCGAAGAAGCACCTGCGCGGGCCGGTGAAGAAAGTGATTATTTCCGCGCCGGCGGACGGTCCGGATGCGACATTTGTTCTAGGCGTGAACGAAAAATCGTACGACCCCGCGAATCATAATGTTGTTTCTAACGCGTCCTGCACCACGAACTGTCTCGCTCCCGTTGCAAAGGTTCTGCACGACACCTTCGGCATTCATAGCGGTACGATGACGACCATTCACTCCTACACCAACGACCAGAAATTGCTCGATTTGCCGCACAAAGATTTACGCCGCGCGCGTGCCGCAGCGATCAACATGATTCCGAGTTCTACCGGGGCGGCGAAAGCTTTGCACCTGGTGATTCCGGCGTTGAAAGGGAAGCTCGACGGGTACGCGATGCGCGTGCCGACTCCGAACGTCAGCGTCGTGGACCTGACTGTATTTGTGGACAAGCCGGCGACGGTGGAAAGCGTCAACGGCGCTTTGAAGGCTGCGGCAAACGGGCCGATGAAAAATGTTCTGGCGTATACGGAAGAAGAGCTGGTCTCCGCAGACTTCAAGGGCAATCCCCATTCGTCGATCGTGGACGCCGGTTACACCAAAGTGGTGGGCGACCGCTGCGTGAAGGTGCTGGCCTGGTACGACAACGAGTGGGGATATTCCTGCCGGTGCCGCGATTTGATTAAATTCATGGCGTCGAAGTTCTAATGCCGGTGCAGGATTCCGTCGGGCAATTCTCGTTTTCAAGGAATACATGAATAAGCTCACGATCAATGATCTCGATCTGCGCGGAAAGCGTGTATTTATTCGCGTGGATTTCAACGTGCCGCTGAAGGATGGAGTGGTCACGGACGATACGCGAGTCCGCGAGACGCTGCCGACTCTGCGCCTCGCTATCCAGAAGGGCGGACGTTTGGTACTCGCGTCGCATCTCGGGCGACCAAAGGGCGGACCGGATGCGAAGTATTCGCTGGCGCCCATAGCGAAAAAACTTGCGGAGTTTCTGGAGCGCAATGTTAGTTTTGCAGGCGATTGCGTGGGACCGGACGCGGAAGCAAAAAGCAAAGCGCTCGCAGATGGCGATGTGCTGCTGCTGGAAAACGTTCGGTTTCACGCGGAAGAGGAAAGGAACGACGAGGGGTTTTCAAAGCAGCTCGCGGCTTTGTGCGACGGTGTTTTCGTTTGCGATGCGTTCGGTTCGGCGCACCGCGCGCACGCCTCGGTGGTGGGGATTACGCGCTTCGTCAAACAAGCCGCAGCGGGTTTGCTAATGGAGAAGGAACTTGCTTATCTGGGGAAAGCGGTCACGAATCCCGCTAGGCCATTTGTGGCTATTCTGGGTGGCGCGAAGGTCAGCGACAAAATCGAAGTGGTCGAAAATTTGATGAAGATCGCGGACGCCATGCTGATCGGCGGCGGCATGGCCTACACATTCGAGAAAGCGCAAGGTTTGCCTATCGGGAAATCGTTGGTTGAAAACGAAAAGATCGATCTGGCAAAGCGTCTGCTCGCGGACGCCAAAGCAAAAAAGTTCAAATTTCTGCTGCCCAAAGACCATGTCGTTGCGCCGGAATTCAAGGCGGATGCTAAGGCTACGGTTTGCGACGTTTCCGCAACGCCCGGGGATCAGATGGGGCTGGACATCGGGCCGAAAACGATTGCGGCCTACGCAGCGGAAATCGCGAAGGCAAAGACCATAGTGTGGAACGGACCGATGGGCGTTTTTGAGATGCCGGCATTTGCGAAGGGCACACTCGAAGTTGCGAAGGCCGTCGCGGCTGCGACCACTAACGGCGCTACTTCGATTGTGGGCGGAGGCGACTCCGTCGCGGCCGTGCATCAATCCGGACTGGCCAACAAGATTTCGCACATTTCCACCGGCGGAGGCGCTTCGCTGGAGTTTCTCAGCGGGCGAAAGCTTCCGGGCGTCGAAGCGCTGACGAACAGAAGCTGAATACCGAGTCACAGAGGGAAGAGCACAGAGGCCACAGAGGAATTCATAGAGAATGAGCCAGAGCAAGCGGCGGCGGGTGATTGCGGGCAATTGGAAGATGTACAAGACGCAGGCGGACACGCGTGCGTTCTTTTCGGTTTTTTTGCCGTTGGTGGCCGGCGTCACGCGTTGCGACATGGTGATAGCATCGCCATTCACGGCGATTGCGGCTGCGGTGGAGGCTGCGCGGGGCAGCAAAGTTGCCGTCGGGGCGCAAAATGTTTTTTGGGAAAAAGAGGGTGCGTTCACCGGTGAAATTTCACCGCCCATGCTGGCGGAGGCGGGGTGCCGCTACGTGATTGTCGGGCATTCGGAACGCCGACAATTCTTCGGTGAAACGGAACAGACCGTGGCCAAGAAAACGAAAGCTGCTTTGGCTGCCGGCCTGACTCCGATCGTTTGCCTAGGCGAATTGCTGGAGCACCGTGAAGGCGGGCGGACGGAGGAAATCTGTGCGACGCAATTTACGGGCGGTCCCGGCGCGTTGACCCCCGAAGAGTTCTCCCGTATTCTGATAGCTTACGAGCCAGTGTGGGCAATTGGCACGGGCAAGACGGCGACGCCGGAAATTGCCGCGGAGACTCACCGTTTCCTCCGGAAGTGCGCAGAGCAGAAATTTGGAGAGCAGGCCCGTTCGTTACGGATCTTGTACGGGGGCAGCGTGAAACCCGACAATATCCAGGGATTGATGGCGCAGGAAGAGTTGGACGGCGCGCTGGTTGGCGGGGCGAGCCTGGACGCGAAATCGTTTGCGTCGATTGTAAACGGCTGTGAGCAGGCCAAGTAGTCATGAATGGACCAGCGGCCGCATCTTTAGCGTTAGTGAGGTTGTGAAATGCCAGGTTGGATGAAGTGGGCAATTTCGTTGATTGCGGGATTTGCGTTTATCGCCTTGGGCTGGAGACTCTCGGATTCGCGCTGGTTCTCCTGGGTGCTACCCACATTTTTCGTGGTGAACTGCCTGTTTCTAATCATCGTGGTGCTGTTGCAGAGCGGCAAGGCCGCGGATATCGCCGGCGCTTTCGGCGGCGCGGGCAGCCAAACGGCGTTCGGACCACGCGGCGCGGCGACAGTGCTGTCTCGGGCAACCACGTGGTGTGCGATTATGTTCATGGTGTGCGCGATGGCGCTTGTGCTGCACGTGGATAGAGGCGTGGAGCAGGGCGGCTCCGTGCTGGAGAAATTCTCGAAGCCGACGCCCGCGCCAGTGATACCTGCAAGGCCAGGGACCGCGACACCGCAATCAAACGCGCCGCAATCGAGTACACCGAACAATGCACCGGCTCCCTCGGGGCAACCTCCTGCGCAGCAAAAGGCTCCGGCGAGTTCGCAGCCTGTGCCCGCGCAGCCGGCAAAGAAGCCATAGGTTTTGCACGGCCTCAATCGCGACTCTATGCGAACCTCGCAATTCGCGGAGCTCTCGACTATAATCGGAACGTCTGTGAAATGCGGTAGTGGCGGAACTGGCAGACGCACCAGCTTGAGGGGCTGGCGGTAGCAATACCGTGGAGGTTCGAGTCCTCTCTACCGCACCATTTTGCAATACACAAGCAAGAAGAGATTTGCTTCGGTGAAGATTTAGCGAACGCTCGTGGTGCGTTCGTGAGTATCGCGAATTTCGGCCAGCCATTTCTCCAGGACCGCCTGATCCTTCTGTTCGATTTTCGTGAAAACCACGCCCATGCTATTTCTACGAACTTGCACGACCTGACCTGAAGCCGCGAAGATTGCACCACGGTGAATAATCCTAAGGCGGACTTTCGTCCCCGCCGGCAAGGGTTTTTGCGCGGTCAACTGGCAGCCGAAGACGCTGAGATTCGTGGTCTGCTCGCGAATCTCGGTTTCTGATTCCATATCGACGATGTCAATACTGGCGGCGAATGGATAACGACGGGCTCGAGGTCGTTCAATCAAATGTTTTCTCCACGCGCGTGCGCTCTGAGAGTTACATTTATTCCTTTATAATGGGCGAATGGAGGACACACTACCACAACGTAACGACATTTAAGTGTTCAAAGGGGTACACATGGGCAAGGTGCGGTATCGAATGTAAATGCACCTCGGTCGAAGTAATGAATAAATGCTGACGGACCTTTCGGAGCGAAGGAACGAATGCCCGGAACAACAGCCACGCAAGACACGGACCTCGTCGTCTCTGACATTGGCGGAGGAGGCGGAGGAACAAAGCCTCCTGCGGGCGGTGATGGCGGCGGCGACGCGGATAAGGGCGGCCGTCCGCGCAAGCCGCCGCAGCGACGCTACGCGACAGCGATCACGCTGGGAATGATTTCCATTTTGGTGTTTTTCCTGACGCCTTGTGCGGCGTTTATCGTGCTCGCGCTTACGAGCAAGGCTTGGGTGCCGCTGCATCTACCGAAGATCCTATGGTTCAATAGCGCGATTTTATTGGCGAGCAGCTTCACTCTCCGCAAGGCGCGACGGCGGCTATCCGCTTTTGATTTTTCCGGATTCCGGAAATTGTGGCGCGTTACAACCGTTCTCGGCGCACTGTTTTTGGTCGGGCAGTTGATTGCGTGGCTGCAACTCGTCGCCACCGGTATTTACATTGCGACGAATCAGGCCACGAGCTTTTTCTATATCTTCACTGCCGCGCACGCGGCGCACCTTCTCGGAGGGATTGCCGCGCTCTTGTTCGTATCGATGCGCGATTTCGAGAAGGGAAATATTTCGCGCATCACTGCGGTCGAAATCACTTCGTATTACTGGCATTTCATGGACGGCCTGTGGGTTTTTCTGTTGGTGCTTCTCTATCTGGGAAGCATAGGCGGAGCTTAGTGGCGCACGAACTCGGTGACTGCTTCCGCCACGCGCGCCAATTGAGCGGACTTTAACTCCGGATACATGGGCAACGATAGCACTTCCTGCGCGGCATGCTCCGCGTGCGGAAAATCGCCGGCTTTGTAGCCGAGTGAAGCGTATAGCGGCTGAAGGTGCAGCGGCACCGGGTAATATACGGAGCTGCCGATTTTTTTCTCGGTTAGAAGGCGCTGCAATTTATCGCGCTCTTCCACGCGAATGGAGTATTGATGAAAGACATGCTCGTAACCGTCGGGAACTAACGGCGGCATGATCCCAGGTATTTGTGAAAAGTGGCGTGTATATTCCGCGGCGTGCGCTTGCCGTGCGCGCTGCCACTCGGGGAGATGGCGCAGCTTCACGCGCAGGATCGCAGCCTGAATTTCATCCAAGCGTCCATTCCAACCCGGCTCGCTGCTTACGTACTTCCCGGTCTGGCCGTGGTTGCGCAGGGTGCGCAACCGCGCGGCGCGTTCCGCCGAATTAGTGACGATCATGCCTGCATCGCCGCACGCGCCTAGATTTTTTGTGGGGTAAAAACTGAAGCAGGCGACGTCGCCGAGAGAACCAGTGCGGCGGCCTTGGTATGTGGCGCCTATGGCTTGCGCGCTGTCTTCGACCACGGGCAGATTCCTCTTGCGCGCGAATTCCACAATCGGGTCCATGTCCGCCGAGAGGCCATATAGATGAACGACGACGATGGCACGGGTGCGAGGAGTCACACGGCGGTCGAGCTGCGCCGGGTCAATGTTGTACGTGCTGGGATGAATGTCGGCGAATACCGGTTTAGCGCCAAGCGCGCTCACAGCACTGCCCGTGGCCACAAAAGTAAATGGCGGCAGGATGACTTCATCGCCCGCGGCGACTCCGCAGGAGCGCAGCGCCAGGACCAGCGCATCGGTGCCCGAGCCCGTGCCGACGCCATGCGCCACGCCGCAAAAGCGCGCGATTTCCTCTTCTAACGTGGCGCCTTCGCGCCCCAAAATAAATTGATGCGAGGAGAGCACGCGCTCGACCGCTTCGCGAATTTCGGAGCCAATGATCCCGTATTGCTCTGCCAAATCAAACTGTGGGATCGCGCTGTAGGAAGCTGCGAGCGGATTAGAGCTCATACGGAAAATGATCCGATTCGAAATAGGGGCGCAGTAGGTCTCTCGCGAAGCGGTACGCTATTTTTTCGGCAGCTTAGTGCAAACGGCGACGGCATTGTTCGGATTGATGGCGCTGGCCTCTTCTTCGACCGATTGAATCATGCCTTTTTTGTCGACGACGAAGGTGGTGCGCTGCGCCCAATCATATTCTTCTTTCTGGACGTTGTACATTTTCAGGATGCCATATTCTTTCAGCACCTTGCGGTTCATGTCGCTAAGCAGGGGAAAGGTGACGCCGATTTTCTGCGCGAAGGCGTTGTTGGCGGCGGGACTATCGATGCTGATTCCGAAAACCACGGAGTCCGTCGCGTCGAGCTTGGCCATATCAGACTGATAGGCCTGAAGTTCTTTTGTTCAACCCTCAGTGAAAGCAAGAACGTAAAAGGCGAGCACGACATTTTTCTTGCCGCGATAGTCGCTGAGATGAATCTGCTTCCACTGATTGTCGAGCAGGGTGAAGTCCGGAGCCATGTCGCCGACTTTCAGCGAGGTGTGATTCACTTTTACATTTTCCTGTGCGCGCATCGCACCGACCAAGCTGCCGGCCAGTGCCACGGCAAAGAACATGGTTTTCAACCGCGCGTGAAGCATGAAATCCTCCTCGAGAACTGCGCGCTCAGTATACGCCGCGAGACGCCGCCAGGTAACCATGGAGTGCGCGGGAGGCGCAGAATTTACAAGTTCTTCAAATGGGCCAAGCGGAATGGGGAGCCGAGGTTTTCGCGCAATTCCAGCCAGTGTTCCTCGGGAATGGACATGAAGATGTCGACGACTTTGGGGTCGAACTGTGTACCGGAGCAGCGTTTGATTTCTCCGCGTGCGTGCGAGAGGGGCAAAGCTTTGCGATAGGGGCGATCGCTAATCATGGCATCGAGAGAATCGGCGATGGTGAAAATGCGAGCTCCCAGGGGAATGGCCTCGCCCTTCAAGCCGCGAGGGTAACCGGAGCCGTCAAAAAATTCCTGGTGGGCGAGCACGATTTCCGCGGCGTCGCGCAAAAAGGGGATGCGAATCAACATGTTGTAGCCGATTTCGCAGTGCTTGCGCATGATCTGTTTTTCGTCTTCGGTAAGAGGGCCGGGCTTGCGCAAGATGCCGTCGGGAATGGCCATCTTACCGATGTCGTGAAGGAACGCGGCGCGGGCCAGGACGGCGAGGTACGCGTCGGGCACGGGCATGGCTTTGGCGATGGAGATGCAGAACGCGGTGACGCGCTGACAATGGCCTTCGGTCTCGGCGTCTTTGAGGTCCAGCGCGCTGCCCAGCGCTTCGAGCGTGTCGTCGTAGGACTGCTCGAGTTGGGCGATCGCGCCGGTCAATTGCGCGGTGCGTTCTTCGACCAACTGTTCGAGATTGCGCTGGTACGTACGGTTTTCCATGATCAGGCGGCGATGCTGCAACGCGCGCCCGACGCCAAGGAAAAGCTGATCTTTCTCAAAGGGCTTCAAGATGTAGTCGTAAGCGCCGCGGCGTATGGCCTCCAGCGCTGTGGAAATGTCGTGAATGGCGGTGACCATGATCACCGGAACTTCGGGATCGTACTGGCGGAGCCATTCGAGAAGCTTGATGCCGTCCATTTCCGGCATGATCATGTCGCTGAGAACGAGGTCGGGAGTGGTGCGCTTGACTTGGTCCTGTGCCGCGCGGCCATTGCTTACCGCGGTGCAATGGTAGCCCTTGGACTCCAGCATGGTGGAAACAACTTCACGAATAGCTTCCTCGTCATCGACGACAAGTATGTTTTCGACTTCCACGGTTGGTTGGCTCCCAGGGGGCGTTCTTCCCAGCAGACATTATAAGGGACAGCACATGAGCAAGCTGGAGCTATTGCCCATTCAGAAAACACCGTGTAGCTTCACAGTAAGTACCTTCCGGGGTTAAAGGTTTCGTAGCAACCTGCACCCGTGTGTCTGGAAGTCGCCGAGCGCAATCTGCCTGGAGGCGGCGCAAAGTGTTCGTAAATCAGGGCCTGCTCGCCATTGCCTTCTTTGAAGTGACGGCGCTCATCGTCCTGCTCGTGTTGTTTCTGCTGCTGCGACGCGATCACGCCGACAGTTATTTTCGTCTGTGGCTGGCTGGCTGGGTGGCGCTGACGGTTTCTTCAATTTTCGAACTTGGCCTGATTGTGCAACAAGGCCCGGAGCTGCGCTTGGCGGCGCTGGCGACGCAAGTCATCGCGCTGCTTTTGTTTCTTTCCTCCGCGATGCAACTGACACTGGGGGGCATCCAACGTAATTGGCCGGTGCTTCCGCTGGCGACAGCCATTCTCGCCGGGATCTACTACGTTGAGCGCAGAGCAACTGCGCCGTATTTTGGCAAAATCCATTGGGAAACGGCTGCGCTCGTGTCTGCAATCTATTTGTGGGGAGGCTGGCTGTTGTGGCGAGCACGGGCCAAGCACAGGGGGCACGGCGCGCGGCTACTTGCGGGATCACTGCTGGTCAGCGGTCTGCATAGTATCGACCGCTACCAATGGTTGTCGCACCCACTTTTTTTGTTGCGGCTGGCGTTCGACCATTTGTTGAGCGTTTCCATAGGCATCGCCATGGTCGTTTTGGTTTTGGAAAGCGCGCGTGCCCGCAGCGACGAATTGAACGACAAAATGCGCAGGCTTTCGCTGCTGACCACGGCGAGCACGCAGACTTTGTCGGTGCGCGAGGTTCTTGAGCAAGTGCTTGGACATTTGGTGGAGAGTTTGGGCGCGACGCACGGAATTGTGCGCTTGATGGAAGGCGAGGGCAGCGCGGCGAAATTGGTTGCGCGGGCGTCGGTTGGCTTCCAGCAGGCCTATTTGCAAAAGCACGAACGCGTGGCGCTTTCCGAGCCGTGGGTGCAGCAGGTTCTGCAAAAAGACTGCTTGTTTTTGCGCTTGGACGAACACGTGGATGCGAAAGAGCGCGCCCGGATGGAGGAGAGTGGGGTCAGCGAGAGCATTTCACTGGCGCTGCCCGGGAAAGACGGGCCCGTCGGCATCATCTCGGTAGGCTCTTATCAGAACGTTCGTTTTCAGCGCGACGAAATCTCGTATCTGATTAACATCGCCAATCTTCTGGGGCTTACCTTGCAGAACGTGCGCCTGTTTGAACAAGTCGCAACGGTGCAGCAGCAGTGGGCGTACACCTTCGATTCCATTG